>Ga0102953_1002714_pt1 | contig 10262 bp, 8 predicted proteins | sample SalPon2A_C_D2_MG_FD_78509 | JGI IMG/M metagenome (GOLD analysis project Ga0102953, IMG submission 78509) | Soil microbial communities from South San Francisco under conditions of wetland restoration - Salt Pond MetaG R2A_C_D2_MG | ecosystem: Environmental > Terrestrial > Soil > Wetlands | place... | reverse complement strand
GTGCAGAACCTTCGACGCTTTGACGCCGACGTCCAGCCCGACCTCATCCATGAGCGCGATGGGGCCCACGGGAAATCCCCAGTGTTTCATGGCGGCGTCGATCGTCTCGATTTTCACCCCCTCGGTCACGAGGCGTCCGGCCTCACCGAGGTAGGGCGCGAGGATACGATTGACCCAGAAACCGGGCCGATCGCGCACGACGACCACGGTCTTGCCCATGCGTTTGCCGAACGCCACGGCGGACACGGTCGCCCACGGAGCGGTTCGTTCCGTCACGATCACCTCGAGCAGCGGCATCTTCTCCACGGGCGAGAAGAAGTGCATCCCGAGCACGCGTTCCGGGCGCTCGAGGGCTTCGCCGATCTTGCCGATCGGGATCGTGCTCGTGTTCGAGGCGAGGATGGTCTCGGGACGCGTGTGGGCCTCGAGCTGTCGGAACACGTCGCGCTTGACGTCGAGATCCTCGAAGACGGCCTCGACCACGAGATCGGCGCGGCCGAACCCGGCCCAATCCACACCGCCCGTGAGCAGCGCGCTCAAGCGTTGGTGCTCGTACTTCGTGATGCGCCGGCGCTTGCGACGATCGTCGAGGATCTTCTGGGCGGCACGCAGCCCGTTGCCGACGTGCGGGAGATCCGCATCCCGGAACCTCACATCCACGTGCGCATGGGCTACGGCGGTGCCTCCGATCCCGGCGCCCATGAACCCGGCGCCCACGATGCCGAGACGCGAGACCTCGTGCGCCGGCGGTGCCTCGCCCGCGACGCCCGGATCCTTCTTGAGCGCGGTCGACGCAAAGAAGATCCCGACCAGCTCCCGCGACACCTCGCTCACGGCGAGGTCGGCGAAGAGCGCCGCCTCCATGTCGAGCCCGGCGCGCAGCCCGTGCTTGAGACCGTGCTCGATGGCGCGTATGGCGGCGACCGGGGCGGGGTAGTTACCGCCCGTCTTCTTGGCGACGGTCTTGCGCGCGGTGCGGAACACCACCGCGCGTCCCAGCGCGTTGTTGTCGAGCAGGAATGCCGCGATGCCCGCGCGCTTGCGGGTGGGCCGCCAGCCGTCGGCGAGGCGCTTGGCCGCATCGCGCGCCACACGATCGAGGATGGCGGGGTGCACCAACTCGTCCACGATGCCGGCGCGGAAGGCGCGCGCGGCCGGCAGGGTCTTCGCCTGGAGGATGATGTCGAGCGCCGCACGCGCGCCGATGAGCCGGGGTAGCCGCTGGCACCCGCCTGCCGCTGGGATGATGCCGAGCTGCACCTCGGGAAATCCGATCTTCGTCTTCGGATCGTCGGTCGCGATGCGATACGCACAGGCGAGCACCGCCTCGAGTCCGCCGCCGAGACACGCGCCGTGAATCGCGGCGACGACCGGCTTGCCGATCGCGCCGAGCCGGTTGATGAGCGCCTGGCCGGTCTGCACGAGCTCGCGTGCCTGATCGCGGCTCGTGAGCGCCGTGAACTCGTCGATGTCGGCGCCCGCGATGAACGTATCGGGCTTGCCGGACGCGAGGATCACCGCGCGCACCGTGGAATCGCCCTGGAGACGCGTGAGGAGCTGGTCGAGCTCGTCCCGCACGGCCCGAGAGATCTTGTTCACGGGCTCGCCCGGGAGATCGAGCACGACGCGCGCGATCCCGTCGGCGATCTCGGTCGTGAAGATGCTCATGCGGCGAGCTCCAGCACCATCGCGAATCCCATCCCCCCTTGCGCGCAGACCGAGATCAGGCCGAACTGCACGCCCCGGCGGCGCATCTCGTTGGCGAGCGTGATCGTGAGCCGTCCGCCCGTCGCGCCGAACGGATGGCCGATCGCGATCGAGCCACCCATCACGTTGAGAATGTCACGGTTCACCTCACCGATCGGCTCGGAGCGGCCGAGGCGCTCCTCGGCCCACTGCTTCGACTCGAACGCCTGGATGTTGGAAAGCACCTGCGCGGCGAACGCCTCATGCATCTCGATCAGGCCCATGTCCTTCAGCGTGAGCCCCGCGCGCTCGAGCGCCTTCGGCACCGCGATCGCCGGACCCATGAGGAGCTGCCAGCCAGGGTCCACCGCCGCGACGGCGTAGGAGCGGACGTACACGATGGGCTCGTACCCGAGGGCGCGAGCCTTCGCGTCGTGCATCAGGAGGACCGCGGACGCGCCGTCGGTGAGCGGCGAGCTGTTGGCGGCGGTGACCGTTCCGTACTTCCGATCGAAGACCGGCTTGAGCCGCGCCATCTGCTCCAGCGACGTGTCGGCGCGGATGCCGTTGTCGCTGGTGACGGGCGCGCCGCCGCCGGGCGGAAAGATGGGCACGATCTCCGCGGTGAGCCGCCCGTCGGCCGTCCCCGCATGGGCGCGCTGATGGCTCGCCAGCGCGACTTCATCCTGCGCCTCGCGGGTGATCCCGTTCATCTTGGCCATCTTCTCAGCCGACTGGCCCATGCTCTCGCCGGTGGAGGGCTCGGCGATCGCCGGCGCGACGGGGGTCAGGTCGCGCAGCCGGAAGCCGGCGAGCAGCTTGAGTCGCTCGCCCAGCGAGCGCGCCTTGCTCAATCCGACGAGCATCTCCGACATGCGCCGCGAATGGAGCAACGGAATGTCGGACAGGCTCTCGGCACCGCCGGCGATCACGACGTCCGCGTTCCCCAGCCGGATCTGATCGTGCCCGAGCACGATCGCGGTGTTGGCCGACGCGCACGCCCGGTTGACCGATGCGGCGGGAATGGTGCGCGGGAACTGGGGGAGGAGACTCACTTCGCGGGCGAGATTCGGCGCGAGCAGGCTCGGAACGACCTGGCCGAAGTACATCTCGTCGACGACCCCGCCGTCGAGCTCGTAGCGATGCACGAGCTCGTTCGTGGCGTGCCGCGCGAGGGCGACGGCCGTGAGATCCTTCAGGACGGTGCCCGCCTTGCAGAACGGCGTCCGACAACCACCGATCACCGCAACGCGCCGTCCGTTGCCGGAGACGCTCATGAGCCGAAAGCTAGCGGCGGGTCAGGTAAGGGGGTAGCGTACCGGACGGCGGACGCGCACGCTTCGTGGGTCCGCCGATCCGCTATTCAGCTGGTCGCCTGGCGAGCAGGCTCCCCACGGCGGCGGGACGTCCGTCGATGACCTCGAGCACCTCGCGGGCGAGCACCACGTCAAAGGACCCGGCAAGACGCAGAATCTCGCCGGGTTCGAGGAGATGATCATCCGATTCGGGACCCCATCCCTGGTCGCGTTGCGCGACCAGAAACGTCTCCACGAGCAAGTGCCCGCCGGGACGCACGGCTTCCCGGAACGCCGCCATCCGCTCGCGATCGAGATAGTTGAAGATCATGACGATGTCGAACGCGCGCGCGGGAATGTCGTACGTGGCGAGATCGGCCACGACCGATTTCACCGCGAGACGACGGCGCGACGCTTCGCGCTCGAGCGCTTTGAGCCGTTCGGTGTCCGCGTCCACGGCGGTCACCTGGGATCCACGCTCGGCGGCCAGGACGGCATGACGGCCGCCCCCGCTCGCCAGATCGAGCACGGTCGTGCCCGGCCGGAAGAGGTGCAGATGCCACGTGAACCACGGGCTCGGCAGCGCGAGCGGCTCAGCCTTCTTACTGAATAGTCCCGTGGACGCCTCCTTCTCCCTCACCGCACGTCGGGCAAACCTCGCCGCGATGACCGCGGAGTCGGTGGATCTGCTGGTGATCGGCGGAGGGATCACCGGCGCGGGCATTGCGCGCGACGCCGCGATGCGCGGCATGCGCACGGCGCTCGTCGACAAGGACGACTTCGGTTCGGGCACGAGCAGCCGGTCCTCGCGCCTGGTACACGGTGGTCTCCGCTACCTCGAAACCGGTGACCTGAAACTGGTCTTCGAGGCGAGCCGCGAGCGCCGCGTGCTCCTCAATATCGCCCCGCACCTGGTCTGGCCGCGATCCTTCATTTTTCCCGTTCACAGCGGGTCCCGCGTCCCGCGCTGGAAACTTTCGGCGGGACTCTGGCTGTACGACGCCTTGGCGCTCTTCCGCAATGTGAAGCGCCACGAGTCACTCAGCAAGAAAGCCCTGCTGCGTGCCGAGCCCGCGATCCGGTCGAACGACCTGTCCGGGGGCGCGCGTTACTGGGACGCCCAATGCGACGACGTGCGCCTGGTCCTCGGCAACGTCCGCGACGCGTACCGGCATGGCGCCTACCCGGCCAATTACGTACGAGTCGACGCGTTCGAGCGTGTCGACGGACGGGTGACCGGCGCCCGGATGACCGACCGGCTGACGGGCGAGACGCTGACCGTGCACGCCCACGTGGTCGTGAACGCGACGGGCCCCTGGTCGGACGCCCTCCGTCAGGACGGCACGCGGCTCCTGCATCCCACCAAGGGCGTGCACGTCCTCGTGCCGCGTGCCCGTCTCGGCAACCACGAGGCGGTCACGCTGACCTCGCCAATCGACGGACGCGTGATGTTCATCCTGCCGTGGAGCCACGACCTGTCGTACATCGGGACGACGGACACCGAATGCGACGAGTCGCCGGACGACCTGCGGGCGACTGCGGACGACGTGATCTATCTGCTTCGCTCGGCCAACGCCTTCTATCCGAGTGCGCGACTGCAGCCGGACGACGTGATCTCCGCGTGGGCCGGGTTACGGCCCCTGCTCCGGCCGCGCGATCCCACGGAGCCGGGCAAGGTCTCACGGGAGCACCAGATCGTCGAGCACGACGGCCTGCTGTCGATCGTCGGCGGCAAGCTCACCACCTATCGCGTCATGGCGGAGCAGATGGTGAACCGCGTGGCCGAACACCTCCGCGCGCTCGACGGACGCGACCCCTTCCCGCCATGCCGTACGGCGGAGGAGCCGCTGCCGGGCGGCGAGGCCCGCGACCTCGCGGTGCTGATCGATGCCCTGACCGAGGAAGGCACCGATCGCGCCCTCGCCGAGCACCTGGTCCGCTCCTACGGCGGCGAGGCCCCTGCTGTCGCCCGCCTCGCCGAAAGCGACCCCGCGCTCGGCGCGCGCATCACCCCTCAACATCCCGCCCTGCGGGCCGAGTTGATTCACGCGATCCGCCGGGAGATGGCGCTGACGCTCACCGACCTGCTCCTCCGGCGCACGCACGTCTTTCTCGAGACGCCCGGTCACGGCCTGAAGCAAGCGCCCGAGATCGTAGACCTGATCGCCGACGAGCTCGGGTGGGATGCCGCGCGGAAAGCGAGCGAGCTCGCCGCCTATCTGCAGGAGGTCGAGCGCCACGAGTCGTTCCGCACGGAGCTCGCCGCTCGCGCCTGATGTCCCGAGCGGATCCCCCTCAGTCCGCGTGCTCCGCCGATTCCGCGCGCTCGTCGCGGAAGGTGCGCGCCTCGAGGTACGCCGTCCGCAGCTTGTCCATCAGCTCACCGCGCCGGTCGTAGAGCCGCTTCGGGGTGCGTGGTTTGCGCCGCGCGAGCGCGTACGCCGTGAGCAGCGGAAGCCCGACGGTCGAGTCGAGATAGGCGACGACGGCGTCGGGCAGCTTCTCCGGATCGACCTTCCCCCAGCTCACGGCCTCGCCGGGCGTCGCGCCCGAGAGCCCCCCGGTGTCCGCGCGCGCGTCGGTGAGCTGGAGATAGTAGTCGTGCCCCTTCTCGTCGATGCCGAGCACCTCCTGAATTTGCGGCTCGGTTTGCAGGACGAAGTTCTTGGGACTGCCGCCCCCGACGATCAGCACGCCGCTGGTGCCGCCGCTGCGCTTGGCCTCGAGCACGATCGACGCCGTCTCATTGACGTCGGCACTGACGTCGAACCGCAGCTTCTTTCCGGCGAGCGCGAGCTCCGCCACGTTCATGCCGATCGACGAGTCGCCCGGTGAGGACGTGTAGACCGGCACCGCGTGCGCATGGGCGACACTCAGCACCGACTTCCGTTCGAGCCCCAGCGCCCGCTCCCGCTCGTGCAGGTAGCCCCCGAGGAGGTAGTGGAACTCGGCGCTCGACATCGCACGCTGGAACTCGTCGCGGCTCGCGACCTCACGCATGAAGGCATCCGTGCGCAGCAGCACCCGGTAGTCGAAGAAGATGTCGTAGATGCGCACGACGCCTTCTTCCCGGAGCGCGACGTCATCGGCGAACGGCGTCCCGCGATGCATGGCGAGGCCGAGCGCGAAGTGGGCGTCGTGATAGAGGTTGGCCCCGGTCGAGACGATCCAATCCACGAACCCCGCCTCGATGAGGGGGATCACCACCGACATGCCGAGACCCGCCGGCGTCATCGCGCCGGTGAGACTCATCCCGACCGTTCCCTCGCCCGCGATCATCTTCTCGGTGAAGAGCCGACAAGCATCCCGCAGGCGGCCTGCGTTGTACGCCAGGAAGGCGTTGTCGATCAGATCGGCGACCTCTTCCGATCCCGTGACCGGATGCGGATCGATGCGCGCACCGCGCAGGTAGTCGTGCTGCCGCTTGGTCATGCAATGTCCTCGGGCCGGGAGGGCCGCAGGCGGCGCGCCCGGCGTTCGTGTTCGACGACGATCCGCACCGCCTCGGCGGGATCGTCCGTGACGTGGAGCAGATCCAGATCGTCCGGGTTGATTTTCCCTTCGGCGACGACGCGCTTGCGCAGCCAATCGAGCATGTCACCCCAATAGTCGCGCGACATCAAGATCACGGCGAAGTTCGCGATCTTGCCCGTCTGAATCAGCGTCAGCGCTTCGAAGAGCTCGTCGAGGGTGCCGTAACCGCCGGGAAAGAAGATGAATGCGCGCGAGTACTTCACGAACATCGTCTTCCGGACGAAGAAATAGCGGAAATTGATATCGCGATCCAGGAATTGGTTGGCGAATTGCTCGTGCGGCAGCTCGATGTTCAGCCCGATCGACATCGTGCCGGCGGCACGCGCGCCCCGATTGCCCGCTTCCATGATCCCGGGCCCGCCGCCGGTGATGACCGCGAAGTTCGCCTCGCCAAGCTGGCGCGCCGTCTCGACGGCCACCGTGTACCACGGATCGTCCCGCCCGCAGCGCGCGGAGCCGAAGATGGCGACGGCGGAGCGCACGTCCGACAGCGCGTCGAATCCCTCGACGAATTCGCCGGTGATCCGGAGCACGCGCCACGGATCGGTGCTGGTGAACGCGCGCCGCTCGCCGATCGGCGGCTGAAACAGCTGCTCGTCCGCGGTGACCTTCTGCGGCACGGGCGTCTGGGGATCGTCAGGTTCGGAGGGCGTCGAGTGCTTGGACATGGTCGTCCACCACGTTGTAGAAGTAAGGCGAAAGCCGGACGTGCCCGGGCCGCGCGTCGGCCACGACGCCGCGCTCGGCGAGCCGCCGCACTGCCGCGTGCGGGTCCTGAGCGGGGAGCATGACGATCGCCGACCGCTCGGCGGCGGTGCCCGCCACCTTCGGCGCAAACCCCAACTCGCGTGCGCGCGCGACGAGGTCCTCGGTCAACGCGCTCGAGAGCCGGCGCAGCGTCGGCACGCCAAGTGCCTCCACATACTCGAGGCCGCCGAGCTGCGCATGCACCGCGGCGAGCGCCGGCGTGCCCTGCTCGAAACGTCGCGCATCGGGTTGCCAGGTGATCGCACGAGCGTCGAAATCGAATTGGTGCTCGTGCGCAAACCACCCCGTCACCGTCGGCTCGAGCTCCCGCGCGAGCGCGTCCCGCACGTACAGGAACGCGATCCCGGGTCCGCCGAGCAACCACTTGAGCCCGCCGGCCGCGAGAAAGTCGACGCCCGTCGCATGGACGTCCAGCGGAACCTGGCCCACACTCTGGTATGCGTCGATGAAGCACCGCGCGCCGTGTGCGTGGGCCGCCTCGGCGACCGCGCGGATATCCTGGATGGCGCCGGTCGTGAAGTACACGTGTGAGGTCGCGACGAGTGCCGTGCGGTCGTCCACCGCGGCGGCGATCGCGTCCACGGGAACCGAGACACCATCCGGACTCTCGACGACCGTGACCTCGATGCCCTGGGGGCGTTTGGCGAGCCATTGATAGGCGACGGTGGGGAAGTCCAGCGCGGTGGTCACCACCTTCGGGCGCTTCGAGTAGTCGAGGGCGCTCGCGAGCACCGCGGTAGCGGTCGAGATCGACGCGTGGAGCGCGATCTCCCGTTCGCCGGCGCCGATCACGTGCGCGTAGCCCCGCCGGAGCGCCCCGAGGCGTTCCCACCAGACGTCGTACCAGGCGGCGGCTCCGCGCGCGGCCCACTCGTCCAGAAAACCGTTCACACGCGTCCGGCCACGGCGCGACAGCGCGCCGAGGGAGCATGAGTTCAAGTAGATTTGGCGATCGAAGACCGGAAACTCGTCGCGGAAGGTCCCCGGAGCGGGGGAGGTGGGAGCGCTTGCGCCTGCCATGGGGGCCAAATATACACTCACGTCGGAGGGGCGACGTGCCGCGGGCGCACGAGGGACACGAGACTCACGATGGCCCACGCGCTCTCGAGGAGAATGAACCCGAGACGACGGTCCCAGATGGCGACGACGGCGAGCAGTAGCGACCCCAGCAGGTTCGCCAGAAGGTACCAGACGTTTTCGCTCGCCCAGATCCGACGTTGGAGGGCGAAGTAGGCCAGGAGAATCAGGCCGGCGCCGAGCAGGGAGAGCGCTTGCATCAAGTCGTTCATGACACGTCGTCCAATGCCAGAGGTTCGTGGTTTCGCCTCGCGGTCCGGCTTGCCGGGCGCGCGGCGCTGCGGCCGCGCCTCGCGCTCGCGCTGATGAGCGCCGTCTGGGTGTTTCGCGCCCGCGGCTGGTACCGCCGCCCACCGTTCCTGCCACTCCCCGACCGCACATATCTCCGCTGGCGCATGTACACCGCCTACGGCGATGAAGCCGCCGTGCCGCCGATCGAGGACGTCGAGCGCTTCGTGCGCTGGCGTCGGGCCTTCTTTCGGCGGTGACGCCCGAGGAGCGCGCACGCCACGTGAAGGCCCGGGCGCTCGAGCTCGGATTCACCGCCGCGGGCATCACCGACCTCAGCCCACCACCTCATGCCGCAGAACTCGACCGTTGGCTCGCCGCCGGCATGGCCGGCACGATGCGCTACATCCACCGGCAGGCGGCGCGCCGCCGCGAGCCGGCGCGCATCGTCCCCGGCACGACTCGAGCCGTGGTCGTCACCCGCAATTACTATAAGCCCGACCCACCACGGGAGCGCGGCTCCGGCCGGATCGCCCGGTATGCGCGCGGCATGGATTATCACACCGCGCTCGCCGAACCTCTCGGTCTCCTGGCCGACTACCTCCGCTCGCTCGGTCCCCCGGGAACCGTGGCCAGCTCGTACGTGGACGCCGGCCCCGTCCCTGAGCGGGAGCTGGCGCAACGCGCGGGACTCGGCTGGATCGGCAAGAACACGATGCTGATCGATCCCGAGCGTGGCTCGTACGCGTTTCTCGCCACCGTGCTCACGAACCTGGATCTCGCACTCGATGTGCCGTTCGCGGCGGATCGCTGCGGCAGCTGCACCAGGTGCCTCGATGCCTGCCCCACCGGCGCCTTTCCGGAAGCGCGCGTGCTCGATGCCACCCGCTGTATATCCTATCTGACGATCGAGTACCACGGCGAGATCGAGCCCGAGCTCGCGTCCGCTATGGACGACTGGATCTTCGGCTGCGACGTCTGCCAGGAGGTCTGCCCCTGGAACGAGAAGTTCGCCGCCGCAAGTGACGACCCTGCACTCGGGTTCGCGCCCGACCTCGCCGCCGCGCCGCTGGACGAGTTGTTGGCCTTGGACGAGGCGGGGTTCGCGCGGCGTTTCGGTCACACCGCCATCACACGAACGGGACTCGACGGGATGACGCGCAACGCCACGATCGCGCGCCGCAATGCGGCGGGTGGGAGGGTGGACCGGCAAATCGGCGGGTAAAGGGCGGTGGAATGCCCGACCGCTACATGCCGGTCGGGTGATCGATGAAGCTCCAGGAAAGGCCGAATTTCTCTTCGAGATGTCGGGCGAGTTCCTGCACCCCCACCGTCTCCGTCGCATAGTGGCCCGCGAGGATCAGGTTCATCCCGGATTCCTCGGCGTCGAAGTAGACGTGGTGCGGCCCCTCTCCCGTGATGAACGTGTCCACACCCGCCTCCCGCGCCGCGGCCAGCATCGAGGAGCCCGCGCCGGTCACGATCGCCACGCGCCGCACGGCGTCCGGCCCGGTCGCCACGACGTGAGGCGTGGTATGGAGGCGCTCGGCCAACCGCACAACCAGCGCGTCACGGGTGGTTTCCAGGTCCCCTGCCACACAAATCGAGACGCCGTCGTAGTCGCCGATCCACTCGGCATTACGGAGTCCGAGGTCGCGAGCCAACACCGCGTTG
>Ga0102953_1002712_pt1 | contig 10263 bp, 12 predicted proteins | sample SalPon2A_C_D2_MG_FD_78509 | JGI IMG/M metagenome (GOLD analysis project Ga0102953, IMG submission 78509) | Soil microbial communities from South San Francisco under conditions of wetland restoration - Salt Pond MetaG R2A_C_D2_MG | ecosystem: Environmental > Terrestrial > Soil > Wetlands | place... | reverse complement strand
GGGTCGGCGATCTGGTCCAGATGGAGACCAGTCTCGGCATGATTGAAGATATCGGGGTCCGCAGCACCAGGGTGCTCACCTTTGACAATGCCCACCTGCTGGTGCCGAACAGCTATTTCCTGGAAAACAATATTACCAACTGGACCCATAACGACAATATGGTCCGGGGCAAGGTCGAGGTCGGCGTCGTCTACGGCAGTTCACCCAAGCAGGTCAAGAAACTGCTGCTCGAGGCGGCCGACGCCCATGGCGAGGTTTTGAAAAGCCCGCTGCCCTATGTTATGTTTGACGATTTTGGCGATAACTCCCTGGTCTTCACCCTCTATTTATGGATTATGGTGGCGCGGGTCATCGACAAGAGACGGATCGAAAGCGATATCCGCTTTATGGTCGAGAAGCTGTTCCGCGAGGCCGGGCTGGTCATCGCCTACCCGCAGCGCGATGTCCACCTCGACACCAGCCGGCCTTTGCAGATCACGATTACCAAAGACGAAACGGGTCCGGTCCGGAATGAGGCCGACAACCAAGAAGAAACCGGTGCGGACCGGGACGGGGGCAAGAATGCCGAAAAAAAAGGTCCGGCCCGGACCGGGAGCAAAGAGCCGGCCTGAAAACGGCGGCTGAAAAGGGGAGAAGAACATGGCACGAATGAAGTTGATAGCGATGGTTGTCCTGGCCATCCTCGGGATGATCGTGGTGCTGCAGAATACCGAACCGGTAAATACCAGAATTCTTTTATGGTCCATCACCATGCCGCGGGCGGTCCTGCTCCTCGGCACCAGCCTGATCGGCTTCGCGTTCGGCGTCCTGACCACCTTCTTTCTGGGTGACCGGACCCGCCGCCCCGAACCGCCTCCGGTCAAGGATAAACAACTGGGCGAATAAACCGCCGCCCGCTCCGAGCCGGCCACGGTTCGGGGCTTTCTCCGGAGCTGTCTTCTTCAGGGTAAAAGACGGCTCCGGAAGATTGCCCGGGCCGGTTATTTGCGGGTGATCAGCAGGCCCGCCAGCAGGCCTACGAAGGCGCCGGTCACCACGGTGTTCCAGGGATGTTCATGGACGTATTTGTCTGTGTTGAGGGCCGCATCCCGTACTTTTTCAACCACCGATTCTTCCATGTCATGCAGTTCGGCCTTGGCGGTGTCCAGGGTTTCCTCGAAAGTGGCGCAGGCTTTCTTGAAGGCGTCCGCTTCCGGCTTTTCGCTGGTGCGCAGGAGTTTTTCGGCGTCATTGATGACAGACTTCATCTGGCCCATCAAGCGGTCGAATGACTTCGTGATCATCTCATTTGTTTTCATGTTCGGCCTCATTAGAAATGTTTGATTACCCACTTTGCCCGGCGGTAAACGGTTCCGGCGCAACTCCCCGGCCGGAAAACCCGCGCCTAATCCGGCCGTGATTGCCGGACGGTGCGAACCGCAATCCTATAACTTTATGTTATCACAACGTCTGCCGGGCCGGAGAAAAACTTTGGGACCCTCAAATCAAAACCGAAGAGGGCAAAGATTTAAAATAGTCGGTAATTGTCGTTTATTTTGCTTTATTTATTTGAACAAGAGGATACCTTTAACAAACAATATATTTTCCCCGCAATTCCTGACCCCTCGCTAGGACGTTGGGGGATACTTTTTAGAAAATTGAATGAACAAAAGCCAAGAGCGGACTTGTCCCCCCGCTGATGCTGGGCAAGGTGCATCAGCTCTTTGGTGATGAATTGAATGTTATAATTGAATAGTTGAATGAGGCGTTGGCGGCTTAAGATGCAGAATGAACACGGTGAAATAATTATATTTCAGGCCGAAGATGGCCAAAGTTCCTTAAAAGTTCATCTTGAGGAAGAAAGTGTCTGGCTGAGTCAGAAACAAATGGCTGATCTGTTTGCCAAGGATGTCCGTACCGTTAATGAGCATATCAAAAATGTGTATGCGGAAGGCGAGCTAAAGCCCGGAAAAACTATCCGGAATTTCCGGATAGTTCAAAAAGAGGGTGAAAGAGAAGTTGCGCGGCAGGTTGATCATTACAGTCTTGATGTCATCATTTCGGTAGGTTATAGAGTCAAGTCCCAGCGGGGCACTCAGTTCCGCATCTGGGCCACATCTGTGCTAAGAGACCATCTCATCAAAGGCTACACCGTTAATGAGAGACGCCTGGCCGAGAAAGGTCTCTCTGAGATGGAACAGGCAATAGCACTCCTCACCAGGACTCTGGAGAGTCATGAATCTCTTAGCGATGAGGGCCGTGCCGTACTGGATGTGATCAATAGGTACGCCAGGTCGTGGTCACTGCTCCTCAAATATGATGAAGACCGGCTGGAGCTGCCCAAAAGCCGCCATCCAACTAAACAGCCACTGGACTATGATCGGGCTGCAAAATCCATCAAGGCGCTGAAGAATGATTTACTGGAACGCGGTGAGGCCACCGGGCTGTTCGCGGTCAGCAACGGGGTGAAAGTCTCCGGGGTATTCTCGGCAACCTCGACCAGACCTTCGGTGGTCAGGAACTCTATACCAGCGTGGAAGAAAAGGCGGCCCACCTCCTGTATTTTGTTATCAAGGATCATCCCTTCAGCGACGGCAATAAGCGGATCGGCTCTTTCCTCTTCCTGGTTTTCCTCCAGGAGAACAATCTGCTGGAACAATCCGGCATTAATGACAACGGGCTGGTAGCTCTGGCTTTATTGATTGCCGAGAGCGACCCGGCGCAGAAGGACTTATTGATTCGACTGATTATGAATCTGTTGGCCCAAGGGGCAAATGAATGAATCATGATTTCAACAATGCCGAAAACAGAACAAAAGCCAAAAGCGGCCCCCTTGCCGGAATTGGAAAAATGAGGAGCAAGGGTCAAGCAAAGATCTGACCCCTTGCTTCTTTGGCGAGGAAACAACAACTGTTCCGGAGCAGCTTAATGAAGCATTGGCTGCCTAATCTTGGTATTGAAACGGACGACATACAGGATGTATTAGTTTCGCGGGAGACAGGAATGTCGGGAGCGATCGATTTTGACTATGCGTCCTTCGCCCAGGAAGGTGGACTTGGCAAGGTCTATCAGCTTTTTGGGGATGAGTTGAATGTGATTATTGAACAATTGAACGAGAGCCTTGCGGCCTGAGCATTAAAGATGACCAAAAAAAAGCCTTACACCCCACCATACGAGATTACCTCGTGCATCGTTGATCTGATTGAGAAGATCGGTGAGTGTCTGGGCCGGATCACCCCGGTCGGCAGCCCCACATCGCCCCGGTTGCGGCGCGAGACGCACCTAAGATCCGTCCAAGCCTCGCTTAATATCGAAGGTAACACCTTGAGCCTTGAACAAGTCACGGCCGTGTTGGCTGGGAAAAAGGTTCTCGGCACACCTCACGAGATCCAGGAAGTGCGCAATGCTTTTGCCGCCTATGAGTTGCTTGAAACACTGGACCACGCCAACCGCAAGGATCTTTGCCGGGCGCATGCGGTCATGATGCAGGGCCTGGTCGACGCGCCGGGAGCGTTCAGACAAGGAAGTGTCGGCATCAAACGCGGGGCCGATGTTGTCCATATCGCGCCTCCGGCTGCCAACGTTCCCTTTCTTCTGGCGGATTTGTTAAAGTGGCTGCGGGAGACGGACAGCCATCCCCTGATCGCAAGTTCGGTATTTCATTATGAATTCGAGTTCATCCATCCTTTTTCGGATGGCAATGGCCGCCTGGGCCGGCTCTGGCAGACCCTTATCCTGAGCCAGTGGAAACCGATATTTCTGATGATTCCCATCGAGAGTGTGATTCGAGACCGGCAGGATGACTATTACCGGGCGTTGCGCAGGGGCGATGCGACGGGCAACTCTACCCCTTTCATCGAATACCTGTTGAGCGCCATCCTGGCTTCCTGTCAACAACTGACAGGTGAAGTTGCAGGTGAAGTAACAGGTGAAGTGGAAAAACTCCTGTTAATTTTGCAAGGCCCCATGACCCGCACGGAGATGCAGGCAAAGTTGCAACTCAGGAGCCAGGCCAATTTCAGGGATCGCTATCTTCGCCCGGCTTTGACGGCAGGACTCATCGAAATGACGATTCCCGACAAGCCAAAAAGCAGCAGGCAGAAATATCGGCTGACGGCAAAAGGGAAAATGTACTTAAGCGCAGGGAATGATTAGAAAAGTCCCTGGATTTCAGTATCCCCCATGGGGAGCTTCAATGTGATTATTGAAGAATTGAATGAGGCACTGGCGGCCTGAAGTAGGGAGAAGTATGAAATTCGAAGAATTCCGATCAGGTGAATTAAAGCAACAGTATCAGTACAAGAGTTTTCAACCCGCGCTGATCAACCATGAATGGGCCTGGGAAGATCCTCGCATTAACGTGTTGCTCGAAAATGCCATAAAATCCCTTGGCGAACTTAATGCCTTTACCCTCATTGTTCCCGATGTTGATCTTTTTATTCGGATGCACATTATCAAGGAGGCGAACACCTCCAGCCGAATCGAGGGAACCAAGACGGAAATGGATGAAGCGGTAATGGAAGAAGAATCCATTCTTCCCGAACGACGTGATGATTGGCGGGAGGTCCAGAATTACGTCCAGGCAATGAATACCGCCATTGAAGAATTACAGACCTTACCTCTTTCCCTCAGGCTATTGCGGCAGACCCATGAAATATTGATGAGTGGCGTCCGGGGTGAGCATAAAACACCGGGGGATTTCCGCCGTAGCCAAAACTGGATCGGAGGTTCCTCCCTGGCCGATGCCGCCTTTATTCCACCGCATCATGATGACATGACGGATCTGTTATCAGACCTGGAGGCCTTCTGGCATAACGAGGACGTTCAGGTACCCCACTTGGTGCGTTGCGCCTTAAGCCATTATCAGTTTGAGACAATCCATCCGTTTCTCGATGGTAATGGTCGTATCGGTCGGCTGCTCATCACCCTCTATCTTGTCAGTCATGGTCTGCTTGCCAAACCATCCCTGTACCTGTCAGCCCATTTTGAAAAGCATCGCGGCGCCTATTATGATGCGTTGACCAGAGTGCGAGAGTCCCATGACCTTGGCCATTGGGTCCGCTTTTTTCTGCAAGCCGTCTTTGAAACCGCAGAAAGCGGCAAGCGTACTTTCCAAAATATTCTCGTCTTGCGTCAAGAACTGGAGCGCGACGTGGTCAAGTTGGGTCGAAGGGCCGAAAACGCCCGCCGTCTGATCATCCTTTTATATGGCAATCCAGCCATAACCGTTAATTTTGTGAGCGAACAACTGGGGCTGAAGTATTATACCGCCAACCAGTTGGTCACCACCCTGGTTGAGCTGGGTATCCTGAGAGAGGTTACCGGTTTTCAGCGCAATCGGATTTTTATCTTCCAACGCTATATTGATATTTTCCGAGTTGAAAACATGGCAACGTAATTTATATTTTGTTTTCATGGTATCAAAACAAAATATAGGTATTTATGTGTAGTTTTGTATGGTAAAGAAAAGAGCGCAGTTAACCTGGGTACTGGCAATCATCTATTGAAAGGGAAACATTATTCCGGATGACACCTCTCCACATAAACTATATGAAATATTTTCGTGCATTCATCAGCTTGCCAATTTACAGTGTCACGGACACACCCGCCATGCCTCTGCCCATCGGGCACGCACACTTTGGCGGGTTTTTTATGCCTGGAGATCGGGGTTGAATGTGATGACTAAAGAATTAAATGAGGCGTTAGCGGCATGAGTGAAGAAAAGGGGCTGCAAACAACTTCTCAGATGCTGATCTATCAGGCAGAAGATGGCAAGACCAAAATCGAGGTCCAGCTACAGGATGAAACCGTCTGGCTCTCTCAAAAGCACATGGGCGAGTTGTTTCAGACCAGTAAGCAAAATATTGGTCAGCATCTGAAGAATATCTTTGAGGAGGGCGAACTGGAAGAAAGTTCAGTTGTAAAGAAATTCTTTACAACTGCCGCAGACGGCAAAAAATACCAGACATCTTTCTACAGTCTCGACGCTATCATTTCGGTGGGCTACCGGATCAAGAGCCATGTCGCCACCCGCTTCCGGCAATGGGCCACCCGCCATATCAAGGAGTTTATCGTCAAGGGCTTTGTCCTGGATGATGAACGGCTGAAAAACCCGGACCGGCCCTTTGATTATTTTGACGAACTGCTCCGCCGCATTCAGGACATTCGGACGATCCATTCTGGCGATTTGATTAGCAACTGGGTAAGTATAATTGATAATGAGTTTTGCGAGAGTTTTGGAGTTCGCTGAAAAAGATAATTAAGTATTATGCCCCCGGAATTTGTATTTGATGGGATTAAAATAGACATGGAACAATCGGAATTATTATCCAAGATAAAATCTAACAATGCCCCGGTGATCATTGATGTTAGATCCGCGATGGAATATAAATCAGGCCGTATCCCCGGAGCAAAACATATCCCTTTCTGGGCCTTGTTATATCGCTATAAAGAACTACAAAACAAAAAAGATAAATTGCTTGTTTTGTGTTGCGAACATGGCCCCAGGGCATGGATTGCAAAAGCGATTCTATTGATTCACGGATTTAAGAATCTAGACTGCTTGAGTGGCCATATGAAGAAATGGAAAAAGGATGGATCTAAAATGGAGAAAATTTAGGAATAATATAAGGGTATTCCGGACTTCCCCTAATTCGGCAGACACTTTATGCCCCAGCTAGTTAGAATGATTCTAAGTATTTACGTAAAGATAAAAAGTCAACATATCTTTTGAAAGGCATAACTCATGGAACTACAGCCCAACCAAGCCGCACTAATACTCGAAGCCGATGACGATGGTGAGATCTCGGTTAATGTGGCTGCCCAGGATATGGATGGATTAGCCACGGCACTATGCCAAGTTATTGCCCAGAAGTTGTCCCAGGATGAGAAGTTTCAATCTGAAATCCTGGCCGCCCTTGAAGCTGATGAAACAAATTGATCAGATGAGTGGAGTATCAAAAAGCAAACCGTGGTAACAATCGTGGTAACTTTATATCGGCTAATTAGATGATCCTTGCAGTGCAAGGGATAAACGGCTCAATATGAATGTCACCCTCCCGGCAGTTTCACATCCACACTCGTCCTATACTGTTCAAAATTTTTCCCCCAGATAAACAGAGAATGGGATTTGAAAGGGGAGGCAATCAATCCACTGCTCCTTTTATCAGGTGGGATATGATTACGTTTTTATTAATGTTTCTGTTATGATAGTCAGGCTGTTTTGGGATATGGTGACTTAAAGTTAAGTAAGATGCCCCCGGGATTTACCGCACTCCGTGATGAGGATAAGAATGCGATTGCTGTTCTGGTATTGTGACCGATTTGCCTGGCATCCTTCTCTAAAAACCCTGGAAGACGCCCCGGAAGCCGGGCCGATGTCCCAGGAGCAAGCGGTTGTGGCCTTCATTCATGTGGAGCCTGCTGATCTGCTGGCCGGGAGTTCGGCCGAAACCAAGCTGGTGAAAAACGCCAAATGGCTAGCGCGAAAATGGGAAACCCAAAATATCGTCCTCCATTCGTTCACCCATTTGGGAGAAGAGAAGGCGGAACCTGCGGCTGCAAAGGCTGTTATTGACAGGGTGCAGGAGCGCCTGGAAAAGGCCGGCTACGAAGCGGTTCAGACGCCCTACGGCTATTTTAACGACCTTGCCATCGAGGCGCCGGGACATCCGCTGGCGAGGATTTACAAGGAGTTTTAGCAGGTTTCAAGATTTTGGGAAAAATGGCGACTGGCAGTTAAGAAAGGTGTAAACGGAATTGGGAAAATGAGGAGCAAGGGTCAAGCAAAGATCTGACCCCTTACTTCGAAAGTATTCTTGAGTAAATAAATCCAAAAGGATGCAGAGGAAATGCTAAAACACGCCTCAGTATTTATCACCTTAATTGTAGCTATCCTATACACCTTGGGGTTGAATTATTATCAAGGTTTTTTGGGCGAGTTTGGGCTTCAAGAATCGATGTTCCCCCTGACTTTCGACCAGACCACATTCACCGGATTCCTTTCCTTTGTAGACATTGGATTCAAGCCAATATTGTGGATAGTAGTAGCGACCGAAGTTGCAGTGGTTTTTGCCTATCTGGTTGAATTTTTATTAATAAGGTTACAAAAAGTAAAAGCTTCTGATTTACCAACAACAACTGAGAGTCCTAGCAGAACAAAACTCGTGCCTGACGCTGAACGTCTGTTTACATATGCCATCGTGATTTTCTTGGCCTTTGTGGGATCAGTCTTGATCTCCTTTGCGTCAACTAAAGCAGGAAAGGCGGCAGCAAACAATTATAATGAAAAGATCAAACGAGGGGTTTTTGATTCTAAGTCAATCGTTTTTAAAGATGGTGGAGAGGTCTTCAAGGGCTATTATATTATGTCCAGCCCACAACAATATGCTCTTATGATTGATGGCAAGCCAACAGTTTATAATATGGCTGATATTAAAATGATTGTTTCCAACCAGGATAAGAATGAGAGCAAGAATTTAGACGTCAATTGGGTTAAGTAAAGAATGATTTAAGTAGAGATCGGATCTAAGTACGAACTTTGGAATAAATATATGACAGAAAACAAAAAGCTCTCTTTTAAAAATGCTGCGTTACAAATACTTAGGTCAGAAAACAATCCACTCTCACCAAAAGAAATTGTCGACCTTGCTTTGCAAAAAGGAATCCTGGCAACCGAAGGCGAAACCCCTGATGCCACTATGGCAGCACAGTTGTATGTAGACATAAAAACAAATAAAAAGACCCATTTCAAAAAGGTAGGGAAAGGTAAGTTTACCTTAATCGAACAGGTTGATTCACCCACCACCCCATTACTTTTAATCGAAAAGCAAAATAGTCTCGTAAAGAAAGCCTTGATGCAAAGACTTTACGAGATGGACCCCTTCCAATTCGAATTTCTTATCGCCGATCTTCTCAAGGCCATAGGCTATGAAAATGTAGAGGTCACCAAGAGAAGCGGCGACAAGGGCATTGATGTGGTTGCCAATCTGACCATGGACGGGATTACCAATGTCAAAACGATCATCCAGGCCAAAAGGTATAAAAAAGGGAACAATATTTCGGGGAAAACCATTACCCAATTGCGTGGTAGTGCCGAGGTAGATCAGCGCGGTCTGGTTATAACAACTTCCCAATACACCAAGGATGCAATTCAGGAATCCAAAGCGGCTAATAAAATGCCGGTATCCCTTGTCGATGGGGAGAAGCTATTGTCCCTTCTGATAAAGCACGGAATAGGCCTTAAGAAAGAAACTGTCGAAGTTTTTTCAGTTGATACCGAGTATTTTGAAAACGAAGAAAACCTTGAGCGGAAAACCGCGACCTCAGGAAAAAACAGAGGGTTATGGCCACTACCTGGTGGGATCAACGCCTATGTTGATACATTGTTTAGATATCTGCAAGCGGTCGCCGAAGGAGTCAATACCAGAGAGAGACTTATAAAATGGTACCTTGCCAATTTTGACAATGTAAACAGTGAAAAGACTGCCAATGGATATGTTAATGTACCTCGGAGTATGGGTCTTACAATATTAGATGATGGGGAAATAAAGCTAACCAAAGAAGGACGAGAGGTCCTTGAAACAAAAAATCTCAATCTGCTTTACGAAGTCATTTCAAATAACATTCTCGCCTTCAGCGATATCGTTGAATATATGATGTCATCAGGCGAACCACAAAGCGAACAAAGTATTTTAGAATACTTGAAAGAGAACTTTGATATCGATTGGCAGACATTTGCCCAAGTAAACTTCAGACTCCTTTGGCTGATAAATCTAACTAAGATCAGGAAATCAGAAGAAGGCTATGTACTTGCTTAACGATGAACAATTGTTTTAAAGGGGCTTTGTTTAGGTGCTGTGAAATTATTATTTCGTCCCCGGATTTTGGAAAAATGAGGAGCAAGGGTCAAGCAAAGATTTGACCCCTTTTTGCATTGCAAGGGATAAACGGCTCAATATGAATGTCACCCTCCCGGCAGTTTCACATCCACACTCGTCCTATACTGTTCAAAATGTTTCCCCCAGATAAACAGAGAATGGGATTTGAAAGGGGAGGTAATCAATCCACTGCTCCTTTTCAAAGGTGGGATATGATTACATTTTCTCTATTTATCGGTTATGATAGTCAGGCCGTTTTGGGATAAGGTGACTCAAAGTTAAGTAAGATGCCCCCGGAATTTTCCGTACTCCGTGATGAGGATAAGAATGCGATTGCTGTTCTGGTATTGTGACCGATTTGCCTGGCATCCTTCTCTAAAAACCTTGGAAGGCGCCCCGGAAGCCG
>Ga0102953_1002710_pt1 | contig 10268 bp, 7 predicted proteins | sample SalPon2A_C_D2_MG_FD_78509 | JGI IMG/M metagenome (GOLD analysis project Ga0102953, IMG submission 78509) | Soil microbial communities from South San Francisco under conditions of wetland restoration - Salt Pond MetaG R2A_C_D2_MG | ecosystem: Environmental > Terrestrial > Soil > Wetlands | place... | reverse complement strand
GGATCCTCGAGCGAGTGAAATACCCACATTGAGAGAATCAGCCAGACCTGTGTTTTCTTTGGAGATAGCAACAACACGACCATCTATTTTTCGGTAATCGTTAATAATTCCCCATGTTTCATCCGTCGAGCCATCATTCACCAAAATCAACTCAAAGTCATGAAATGTTTGAGCTAATACGCTATCAATGGCCGGCTTTAGCCAGCGACTAGCGTTGTAACAAGACATAACTACAGAAATTTCGGGAGGTTCTGACATAGAAATCTGCCTCATAATACTACCCACTCCTTCGGAATCAAACCTGGGAAGCCCCAAGCTGTCTTACCTTCAAGTTTTAAGTTAGGGGAAATTACAATTTTACCTTTTTTCTCCCCTAACCACGCCCCCCACCAACTGAAAGTGCTGTTTGCCGTGATAAAGTGCCGGCACTGCGACATCAGCCATAGGTCGGCATAAGCATTTTCATCCCCTTGATTATGTGCGACAAAACATACCCGGTCCTCAGGAAGGTTGAGCATTACACGTGCTGCTTCTGGGTAATCGGAAAACACATAGTAGCGAGGAGATTTAAACTTCTCTTCCGCATAGGCCAAAGCACGCTGGTAATAATCTTGAGAAGCGTTGTGATTTGTCTTTACACCAGGGGCATCAAACCAACGTACATGCATAGCCACGGAATTGCTTCGGAGTATTTCATCTGCCATACGCAAGTTCAACGCATCCGTGGGAGGTATAATTCGCAGATCACTGCGTATATCCTGCTCGACATCTTTAAAATAACCCTCGCTCTGCCACAGGCCGTCCAAGTAGAGCGTATTCTTTACTTCAAAAGCGAGAAGACGCCGATCAAAATCCAGCCCCTCCTGTTCTACATATCGTCGCTCTGCAAAAGGTTGCCTACGCGATATCCATTTTGAGAGCCCGCGACGATAACGCTCGAACGGTTCCATTCGTTCCCTGGGTGTTGCTTTGCGACAAGGAATTTGAAAATGGTTTAGCGCATACTTACGACTATACTGACAGTCACGAATGAATCCTGTGACATCATCTATTGCCAGTTCTGCGTTATTGGTCAATGCCATCCTACGCGAAGCTGCGTAGCAGAAAAGCTGGTTGCCAAGACCACCTTTAATTCGGGCGACAATCTTATTCATCCAATCACACCGGATTTATAAGTGAGATAAAATAAAGCGCCGATGGTAAGCAGGCCATACCAAAAAAGGTATGCTTTCTTTATAAGCGCCCGTGAGCAGGTTGTCGCTCCCAGCCATGCACAGCCCCAAAACATGAGAGATGCCATAACGCGATAACGATCATGAATAATTAGATTCCCTCCGGCTATCGCCACAAATGTTACCCAGTATGCAATATGAAGCATAAGAGGCGCGGCATCCTGATCCCTCATTCTGATTGCTTGAACAAGAGAGGCAAACACAAAAGGAGCCGCTAGGACATTGATCATTGCTGAAAGTAAGGTCAACAATTGCTGCCAGGCCCCCCAACTGCCCGTCACCAACTCACCAATATGCACATAAAAATTCGGAAGAGGAGCCACTAGATAGAGCAGCATGCGAGGTGGTAAAAATAGGACAGACTGAAACATCCCCTCTGGCATCAACAATAATCCTATGGAATTTTCACTCCATCCTGTGCTGGTTATTAGTGAAATATTTTCACTGGCTGAAGTCACCCTCAACAGGGATTGACCAATATCGAATTCGTACCCACCCAGATATCCGGTTATAATAGGTCCGACCATAAGAGCTGCAGCGCCAGCAATAGTCAAAACTATCTTTTTAGCACCCCCTTGCCGACGTTGTGTCCTCAACAGCATTACCATCAACACCGTCGAAATACACACAGGCACCAACATACTGGTACGTACAGCGGCAATCGCGACCACAGACAAGCCAACGAAAATTAAAACATATTGGAGGGAAAGAGGCGCAGTACGGGCAAGATAACGACCAATTGTCAGGGTTGCGAATAAGAGGAGGGCCGCAACAAGCGTTTCCCGAGATGTCATAACGTCAAACCAAAGCATCTCGGGTAAAAATAAAGCCAACGCCAAGGTCCAATCCCGAGGTCCTCTTTGCCCTTTGATCTCATAACCAACCTTCACTAAATACAAGGTTGCAACTAGAGTTACAAAGGCATTAACTAAAACCGGGATAACTGGGTTATGACCAAATAGGGCAAAAAAAGCACTGTAGAAGTAGAGGATGCCAACATAATTAAGGTTAAGGAATTCTGTTGACCAATGGTTATCAAGCAATTCTTTCGCTTGAAAATAGTACCTTTGCGGGTCATAACCCCACGAAGCAGAAGATGGATCCAGTTGCGGCATCCAACCAACGTAAAGCAACAAAAGGGTTAACGACAACTTGAGAAGCCAAAAATAACCAAGAATATTGAGAGAAGGATCCTTTAGTTTGGTTTCGGTACCTCGGCATATCACAAGTCCGCTGACAGAAACAACGCAAAGAAGAAAAATAGTACTAAATAAAGACCTCTGAATAATGCTGGATATAAACGCAATTCCTGCACCCAACAATAAGAACATAAGAGCAACTTGCAGCACAGTCGAATCAACGCTTCTTTTACTGGAAACAAAAATCGGTGTACGCGCCACATCCATTAGTTTTTCACCGCCACACAATGCCATCCAAAGCAAGCCAGATCGTCAGCCCTACCTCCACCTCGTAATTTAAAATACAGTGCGCCCAAAACACTAAGAAGATAAGCAAGGGGCCAACTCCAATCGCCATATTGCCGAGCCGTGCGTCCCAGACGCATCACTTCCTGTTGGCAGTAGGCAAACCAATCACCATTGGGGACAAGCTCTTCAATGAAAAACCCACGTTGTGACAAGTGATGTTCGTACCAGTAGCGGCTAAATCCGCTGCTATAGTAGTGCGGTGCGAAATGTACCAACGAAGCAAAAGGTGCTGTCAGAATCAACTTACCACCTGGCTTGAGTAACCTTTTAAATTCATCTAATGGCCTAGTAGGATCAGGCACATGCTCAAGCACTTCGCTGCACAATATTGCATCGAACGATGAATCAGGCTCCGGGATAGAGTTGACATCACACACCAGATCAATAAGACTGGTATCCCACTGACCGGTTTGAAGGCCTTTGCCATCCCCCCGTCCTTCGTATTGACAGAAATCCTGAGAAACGTACGTCAAATGCTTACACAGGGGGCGATTGCGTAACTCACCCGCCCCGGCATCAAGAATACGTGCGCCTTGAGGGAGAGAAAAGAGTGTTTTTTTCAACCAGCTTTGTCGATTTTCTTCGTTGGTATTTGTGTAAAACATTTGGAAACCTTAGCTTTCAATTGCTGTATAAATACAACTAACAACACTTGCATAACTAACAGACGACTTAATAATCGGAAGATTATCTTTCATACCAACCAATTCATTTGGATCTAGGCTAATCTTCCTCAATATGTCACCAAGAGATGCAACAGAGTTAATTGGCACTAGATAACCAGTTTCGCCATCTTTCACAAACTCTCTGGCAGTTGGGGAATCAGAAATAATAACCGGCCTTTTGAAGGCAAATGACTCAATAAGTGTCAATGGTCCATTTTCAATGCATTCTGATGAGATAATAACAGCATCGACTCTCTCATAAAATTTGTGTACCTCCTCGTGTGGCATCCATCCCATCCACTCAACCGAGTGTTTTCCAACATTGTACCGATATTTCCCGCGAAGTTTCTCTGCATATTCACCCTGTATCGCGCCAGCGACCACTAAATGGATGGGATTTGGTACGTCCACTTTCAATAAAGCATCAAATATCTTGTCGAGTCCCTTCTCAGGAGATATCCTTCCAATGAAACCAAAAACAATTTTTCCCCGGTCCAAGGGCTTGGTTACTACAGACACCGTTAAATCGTAATACCATGGCACAACATAGATTCTATTTTCAGGGATATCAAACTGCCGATAGAAAACTTTAGCAAAACAATTTGGGACGATAATAGCGCTCAGACTTGACAAAAGGTCCTTGGCTCTTTGGTAGTTCAAATTTACGCGTTTACGGAGGCCATGTCGAACTGCACCATGTTTGGTAAGAACTTGTTCAACCGAGGGATGATTAAGTATTTCGAAAAGGTTCTCTCCCATGGAGGTAGAAACCAAGAGTTCATTCATCTTACCAATCAAACCACGCCCCTTCCAGATACATTTGACACACTTGTCAATATCAACAAGCCCGTCACACATGCCACCGTCACCCTTAACTAAGATAGTTCTCAGACAGCCAATGCCCCAATCATGCGGCGTATATACTGTAGGTATCGATAGTTGGTTGGCCGACTCAAGAATCCACCACAGACCACGCCAGTGTTGCAAATGAACAATACTGGGGTTAATTTTAGTAAGGAGTTTAATGCCGAATTCTACTGCAAGCTGCCAATCAATATCATTCGGAACTCGTTCAAACAGTGTTTTTGGCAGTTTAACTATGTGGTAATTAAAGTCCTGGCTTACCCATTCAAAACAAGAGAAACGCACCGAATCATCTGCGGAAGGGAACGGCCCAGTCCACCCATCTCCATCCGGACAAGTGAGAATTTCGACATCAAGACCAAGAGCCTGTTTCAAAGCATTTGCCTGGCGATTGACATTATTATTCCCCCCGACTAGATTCGGGTCGGCATATTGGCTTACAATAAGAGTACGTTTACTCATTAAGGGTCACCCTTAGCCTATCTAAAATGCTGTTTTCTTCACACTGGCGAGACATAATTAATCCACAAATGCCTAAGTGTGATTATAGTTCTTCTTCAAAACATTCCTAGCATTATAAACATTCCACACAAGATGGATAAATGCCCCTATTACAATCGAGAAAAAAAGCCCATTTATTCCAAATAAATATGTAGATCCAAAATTTATAGAGGCAATAATTAAGTTACCTACCGTATTTAAAGGAAGCAATAACTTTGTCTCAGTTGACGTAAGCACTATTATCGAAATACATATGGATACCTGCAACACCCCTCCTGCAAGTATTGCAAAGGGCAAGTAATGAGAAAATATACGATATTTTTCTGCCACAAACAGACTAAATACCAAATCATGAAAAACTCCGCCGATGGCCGTCATTATTAAAACGGCAATAAAAGCTACAACGCAAAATTTAATGATGTTTCCTGCCACAATATTGACTTTTTGCTTATCTGTCCCATCGCCCGCGCGCGCGAAAAATATCGGGGTTATTAGTGCCGTTAAAATACCACCTGCCAGCATGAGTGGAGTAAACCCAAGTTGAAGCAATACTGAAAAGTAACCTACATCCGACGTAGTGCCAAAGAGCTTAACAGCCCATAACTGAGAGGACAACAAGCCCCATGACGCAACCCCCGTTATGGCCATTGGCCAAGAATACTTCAACACCCGGTCGCGCCAATCTATTGTCACATTTTCACAAGAAATGTGCACTGAGATAGTCTTGCGAAAGAATGCGTACTGCGACCCAAGCACCATAACAATTGCAACAACATAGCCAAGCATTGCAACACTGCTTGCAGATCCTAGCAACAATATGAACCCAGCAGCAACCAAGATACGCATCCAAGATGCCGCGCCCTGATGAAGTGCGACAATGGACCTTTGTCGGGCTGCATTCTGAATGCCACTAAGAATCGAGTTATAGCCACTCAAAACAGCAAAGATGAGAGCTGCAGATATTATTATGACCCAATCAATTAGCCCAGAAATTAGTAGCCCTGCAACTTCAAGCGGGATGATGAGCACAACAATAACGGTGGCGACAACAACCAACCTGCGCGCCGCAACTAAATAACCGCCAAGGTCACCCTGCTCAACAGCTGGCGCATAGAAACGGGTCAACCCATTGCCCAACGGTCCAAAAACCGTCTGGTTTACCAATGATGCCAGTGTCATACCCAGCGCCAATTCACCATATGCAGTCGGGCTGAGGAGTTCTGTAAGCAGCCTTACGCCAAGTATCGAGCCAACTACTGCCGTTGCTTGGCCTAATGCAACCCAAAAACCCTCTTTAGTTAGCCTTAGCAACCGCCTTGAAAGAAATGTGCTAATACGTACCTCGATAAAGTTAAGTGCGTTAATAACAAAGGCTCTAGACCATCAGGGAAAGCCTGATAGTCTGGAATCATGTTTAAGAACAGTAAGTTAAGCCGCTATCGAGTTGAAAAAATTATTGAGTGCTTTTGCCTCGATATTGAAGCAACCAAAACGGCCCAGCTTTTGCGTCATAATCGGAAGACGATCAACCGATATTATGGAACCTTCCGGCAACTGATCCACGAGTTTCAAACGCAGCAAATGGATCAATTTGTCGGTGTTGTTGAACTTGATGAAAGCTTCTTCGGCCCAACTCGTGTTCGTGGTCGACCGGGACCTCGTAAGCGCGGTCGAGGGACAACCAAGCAACCCGTTTTCGGAATCTATGATCGTGACGGGCGTATTTACACGGAACTCGTAAGCGACTGTTCTGCCAGGACTTTACAAAAAATCATTCGTGGCAGAATCGACCCGGAAAGTGTTGTGCTGACTGATGGCTGGCGAGGCTATGATGGCCTGGTCGATGTCGGTTACGACAAACACTTACGGATCAATAAGAGCAAACATTTTGTCTCCAAAGGCGTCCACATCAACGGGATCGAAGCCTTCTGGAGTTTTACGAAACGACGGCTGACAAAGTTCAATGGGGTGAAGAAAAACTTCGTGCTGCATCTTAAGGAATGCGAGTGGCGGTACAATAAGTCACCCCAGCAATTAAACCAGGAACTACGTCAAATGATCCGTCAAAAACCGTTTCTGATGGTCTAGAGCCTAACAAATTTGGGGCCGCATTTTTAGTTTGTGTTTTATATTCATCCAAAATGTTCTTGTCCTCGATTCTGATCTAATGTGCCCGTCAACCACTTAAACGAAGACTCCATAAAAAGTTCACCTGACTTTTACACGGCTGGCCTACCTGTGGCCACGAATTAATCCAACCACTTGACCGCCAAAAACACCATACATTCTCCCTCAGAGCCATCAAATGTCTCATTTCGAAACCACTTCCCTAGTTATTGCTCATGTATACGAATAGCCATATTTGAATGTTTCACAACGTTTATATCGTTTCCTAACATGATGTTTTTGAGCTTTTCAGCGACCAACGGTGCCAAGTTTTTTGAGAACTTTGCTGAAAGGTGGTTGGTATCCATATATATAATAGTACCGTCACGATCTAAATCACAAGAAGGCTCTAAACAGATGTTATCATTCATGTCAACAGTTGATACATTGTCATAATATTTCGCAATATTTCTTTGTATTTCATAAACATTGATTGGTGGGTTTACAAAATCAACACCATACTTCAAATAGAGTTGAGAAATATTAAGAGGACTCCAGGATTTACGTGCTAAATAAGAAGGTGGATCAAGACTAAACCTAGGAGTGTCTCTCATAATCACCACAAATTGACTTGAATTACTTATTGCTTTTATGACATAATCTGATCCATTGAGCCACTCAGTCCTACTAAAAGGATAAAAATATGAGTTAGATACAACAACTAACTCAGGGTTAAACTCTTCTATCTTTTCCAGCACCTTATCCCGCCAAGTTTCACACTCTTTATATTCTCTGCCAAGCAGAGAGTAAATGTAAGGAATATTCACGGGGGCACAAGCATCTTTCGTCATCACTATTAATTGCAAGTCATTTTGAACCGCAATTTCTTCCAATGCGGGCGACCATTGAAGGGCATGACTGTCTCCAAAAAGTACCATCTTGCGGGTAGCATCCATTGCGCCCGCCGTACACTTATCAATATTTAATTCAATATTGTAATAATTAGAGTTGCAACCAGAAGTTTGCATCAAGGAAAGATCGTTCTTTGCGCTAGCAAAGCGCATCTGCTCGGGCGACTCTTTCCACTCGCCAGACGCTTGCCTCCAGCCAAAAGATAATCCCACACAAACGAGAGTAATGACCGCCGCCAAAGCGAGAGAGTTTATTGAATTTTTTGCAAAAAATGTGTGATGACGGACGGGGTTTTCAACTAAACGATAAGAAGCCTCTGCAATCACTAACGATACTATTAATAGGCCAATTCGCGTGGGAAGTGATACTCCGGGAATAATTGCTTCTACAAAAACGAGAACTGGCCAATGCCAGAGATACCATGAGTATGAAAGGCGACCGATCTCCTGAAAAGGGCGGATACAAAGTACTTTGCTGACACTTGAGTTGGTTAGATTACCGACTCGAAGAACAAGCACCGTAGACAATGCGGGCAATAGCGCTGCCAAACCAGGGAAGATGGTTGTTCTATTAAATGAGACTGAAGATATGACAACACCAAACAAACCGATCCAACCAAGTAGACTTGCATTCCTTTCAACAAACCTTCCAACAGACGGAAACATTTTTATTGCATTTAATTTCCCAGAAAATACATCAAGTGCCCACCCTTGAGGGGCTAAAACCGCAATAGCACCGATTGCAAACTCCCACGCCCTAGCTGAGCAGAGGAAGAAAGCCCAAGGTTGTCGAATGGTTGTGAGATACCAAGATGAAGAAAAAGATATGATAGCAACCAAGATCATCCAACTAAGCAGGCGACGTCGACTTATCCCTCCTCGTTGCCACCTTAATGCTCCAAGAGATAACATCACGAAAATTGGCCAAACCATGTAAAACTGCTCTTCGACACTTAGCGACCATGTATGAAGTAGTGGGTTGGCTTCTGCTGAACCACCGAGGTAACTTGTCGATGCGACGACAAAATACATATTGCTCAGGTAAGCTGCAGTTGAGATTGCTGCATTTGCGACAACACGATGCTCTAATGGAGCAAAGATCATCACACTAAAAAGAACTGTCACTAAAAGAACTAGGGCAAGGGCCGGCAGAAGTCGCCGTGCACGCCGTGCGTAAAATCGGGCCAAATTTACAGTCCCTGTCTTTTCAACCTCTTGAACTAACAACATTGTTATAAGGTAACCAGACAAAACGAAAAAGATATCTACACCTACATACCCACCGCTAAGCCCAGGAACTTTAGCGTGATAACCGACGACCAAAAGTATCGCGATGGCGCGAAGTCCTTCTATGTCTGGGCGAAATTTATTTTGAGACATATCTTTGTTTGAAACGTTAGCAGTGTTCATAAAGAACTTTTTGGATATTGATCATGGGAGAATACGCCGCTACGTTCAACTATCTCGAAATCGCTATGATCACTGAGACATGTGACAATTTCCCCCAAGACAGACCGATAAGGGACTTCCATGCTGAACAGAATCGGAACTCAGGCAAGTAGTTGAGCTGGATTTCTTTTAATATTTATGTCTTGCAATTAATCTAGATCTGTCGTGATTCATTTCCATGTCTGCATATATGTGTTTAAATTGAGAGTTCATTGTCCATCTTTTTCTTGCTTTTCAAGTCGCAAGCGTTCATGTCTATGTACTTGAATGATCAGTTATAGAAGTCCATCCTCGAAATACCGTGATCGCTACAAATGGCCTTAATGGTCATACTAACATCCCCCAATGACGATTTTAACGAACCCAAGTGTCTGTAGTGTGGCTTTTCATCAAAGAATCTGACAATCGTTTGCCAGAAAATTCTCCTTTTAACACGCCAGCGTACTCGAAAAGATTACATCTGACGTCAAACATTATCACATTTTCGCATGAAGAGTAATCTTAATAGAAACCCTTATGGGCAGGCAACCACCCCGTTGTCTACACAGAAAAGTCCCCATTTAACTACGGGGACTTTTCTGTGTAAAGAGTTTCGAACAAACTGCTATTAATTAATTCTGTTTCGACATCTAATACTGAATCGCTTATGGCCCAAATGCCGTATAGGTATAATCGTTAGAATACCAGACCCCGCCAATCTCTGACCAGAGACGGACATAGACCATATTCCCGTCTACCGGCAGGCCACCTACCGTCGTGGTCGTCGCTGTCGAGGGAGTGGGATAAATAACAATAATGTCACTGGCGCCAGGTGTCGTCCCAAAATGGAGGACATAATTACTGGCCCCAGCATCGGTCCAGGTGAATGTCTGGCTCGATCCGGCAAGCGTCGAGGTGTCTGCCGGAGAAACCATGGCGGACGGAGTTATCGGATTTGCTGCAGTATAGCTGTAATCATTGGAATACCAGACCCCGCCAATCTCTGACCAGAGACGGACATAGACCATATTCCCGTCTACCGGCAGGCCACCTACCGTCGTGGTCGTCGCTGTC
>Ga0102953_1002709_pt1 | contig 10270 bp, 11 predicted proteins | sample SalPon2A_C_D2_MG_FD_78509 | JGI IMG/M metagenome (GOLD analysis project Ga0102953, IMG submission 78509) | Soil microbial communities from South San Francisco under conditions of wetland restoration - Salt Pond MetaG R2A_C_D2_MG | ecosystem: Environmental > Terrestrial > Soil > Wetlands | place... | reverse complement strand
TCCCTTGTTATCACACGTGAATTCATTTCCCGAACTCCTATTCAATTATCCCTTCGTCGTCGTTGATGAGCAGTGTAATCTCACCACTGTCTTCAAGTTGCTTAATAATTTGTATCACCCGTTGCTGTGCTTCCTCGACATCCCGGACTCTAACCGGTCCAAGCATTTCCATTTCCTCAAGCAGCATGTCCTTGGCACGTGTTGACATATTTTTCGTGAATTTTTCCATGAGCTCTCCTGCACTTCCTTTGAGAGCAAGTACCAGATCCTTGTTATCGAGATCTTTGATTATCCGTTGGAGTGTTCTGTCGTCGATTCGCATGATATCTTCGAACAGGAACATGTACTTCTTGATCTCTTCGACCAGCGTTGGATCCCTTTCTGAGAGAACCTCCAATATTCCTTTTTCCGTAGATCCCGGGGCTGCATTAAGCAGTTTGGCTACAAATTCCGGTCCACCGGTTATCAGGGATGCTTCACTCGTAATTCCTTCCACGCGTTCTCTTAAATATTTTTCTATTTCCTGCAACACTTCCGGCGACATTTTTTTCATTGTGGCCAAACGAAAGCTGATCTCAGCTCGGAGACCATCCTGCAAATGAGAAAGAACTTCCGCAGCTCGTTCTATTTTCAAATGACCCAGAATTACCGCCGCGACTTGTGGATGCTCATTTTGTAATATCTGAACGATTTGAGCGATGTCTGCTTTTTGAAACATGGCAAATGCACTGCTCCCGGTCGCTTCCTCCAGCCGGCGGATGAGATCACGTGCCTTTTCACTTCCCAATGAGTTCTGCAACATCTCACGGGCCATATCAACCCCGCCTTCGAGCAAAAACTTTTTGGCCATCATTAACGCCTTGAATTCGCTAACGACACTACGGACAAGTGCTGGCGGAATATCTTTAAGTCCTGCTATGGCAAAACTGATCTGTTCAACCTGTCTTTCACTCATCATGCTCATCAACCGGGATGCATTTTCGGTGCCCAGTGCCAACATAAGAATGGCTACACGTTGAGTGCCGGTCAATTTGTCAAGTCTGGAAAGTTCTGCTACCTGATTTTCCATAATATTTATCCTTCGTCAGGTTCGTACAACAACATGCTCTTCACAATATTTGCTGCATCTGTTGCACTTTCTTCGATATAATTCTTCACATCCGTAATCTCTTTCGAGTTCAAGTCAAAGAGATTACGTGCTTCTTTTGATAATTTTTCTCGGTAGGCATCATTGACAACTTCATCATTTGGGACATTGTTATATTTCTCGAGTTGCTGCATGCCATTCTCAGGCAGGATGTGTTGCCCTTGCTGTCCGGTGGGCAATGCCCCCTGCATGCCTCCGCCTAAAGCAAGTTGACCAGACTGTCCCCCTCCCAGTTGGGCCGGTACTTTTCCCCCGGTATGTTTCCCAACCAGACTGTATAACAGGTAGAAAATTCCTGCCAGGGCGGCTATCAGCACGCCCCAGCGGATCCACTGATTCGTGGAGTCGGTGTCGGTGAAGTATGACGGTGAAGGCATACTATCCGAAGTAAAATCATCTTCAAAATGAAACTGATTAATAGTCAGTTGATCACCTCTGGTTGCATCCATGCCAAGTGCCGTCTTTATAGATGCGCTGATCTGATCTAACTCAGCCTGGGAGTAGGGCGTATAAACTACGGTATCCTTGCCGGCCGCTGTCTTCTCCCTGGTCTTTTTGTAATTAAGAAGCACCGTTGCAGTGATACGCTTTATGGTGCCAACAGGCTTCTGATATTGTTCATGAATCGTGCTTACTTCGTAATTCTTGATGGTAACCGATGATTGTTGATTATTTCGGTTACCCGATGCCTGCGTGGTCGTGGCGTTCGTAGTGGGAGCAGCTGGTGCCGCGGGGCCATTAACTTTATTATTGGAATCCTGGTGTTCCTCTTCAGAAATAACAGTTCGTGAGTCCGGATCTATTTTATTGGAATCGCGTGTGAGCTTTTCGAAGTCATGTTCTGTCGATACCCTTAGAATACTGTTGCCGGCACCTAACATCTGATCGAGCATCGACTGCCCTTTTTGGGTGAGATACGACTCATCTGCTTCGCGGATTTTCAGTTGTGCACTGCTCAGCGCCAGGGTGGGGTTGTCGACATTGTCCGAGATCTTATTTCCGTGTTGATCGAGAATGGTGACGCGATCGGGAGTCAAATCTTCCACACTTCCGGCGACTAAATCGGAAATACCCTCTATCTGAGACGGGGTGAGATGCTGACCCGGTTTCGTTTCCACAATGACAGCAGCGGATGCCTGTACGTTACCATCAGAAAATGGAGATCTTTGTGGTAATACCAGATGAACCCTGGTTGATTGTACCTGTTTGATACTGTTGATCGTTTTTGCCAATTCACCTTCGAGAGCACGTTGTAAGTTTACGTGCTGCATGAAATCGGTCATTCCCAGATTATTATTGTCAAATAACTCATATCCTTTATAATCCGAGTTAGCTATACCCTGTGAGGCAAACTGAATCCTGAGGTTATACACATCCTTCTGCGGTACATATATCGCAGCCCCGTCATCTTTTAGCTGATAGGGCTCGTTCGTTTTTTTCAGGGCATCAACAATCGATTGTGCTGATTTAGGAGACAGCGAACTGAATAACAGCGCATAACTGGGTCTTGTCGACCAGTAAACAAGTACCGACACTGTTGCAATTATCGCTATCGTAAAAAGGCCAAAGAGAACCTTTTGTGCAGTGCTAAGAGGTCGAAAGAACCCTCCTATGGATTCCCAAATTTGATTCATAGCTCGTCAGGGGTAATAGCCGAAGTTCTAGTTTCTTTACTTTAAAAATCCCAGCCTGTTACATTTGCATCTGTGAGAGTTGCTTGTAGGTCTCGATTGCCTTATTGCGAACCTCCGACATCAGCTGGAAGCTCAGTTCTGCTTTTTGCATAGCAATCATTGCCCCCGGGATATCATCTGATTTACCGGATACAACAGCGTCAACCTTTTGATCGGCATTCTTTGAAGCCGAATCTACCGAGTTGATGGCATCCTTGATCATATCGCCAAATGTCTGGGTCTTCCCCGATGCATCGGGGCCATAGTCAATTGTCCGTCGGGGGTTTACACCCTCATTTAAACCTTTGGACTGAATGTTCTGCAGTATCGGGTTAATAGCCATATCGATCCTTTCCTGGGTCAAACCCTGAAATCAATTTGTGTACCTTTTGATATTTGACTCTCCATCCTGCTCATACCCGATCTAAGGTATACCTGGAATGGTTTTGCACTGGCAGCGGGAAATTTTTCCTGTATCATGCTTTCCTCTGCCTTACTCAAGGGTTGCATCGACCTGCTCTCACCCGTCGATCCGAGACTGCGGGCCGGTTGTACCCCCTGATAGTCAACTAACTGTTGTAGCGAATGTAATTTCATAGCTCTTTAAAGATGGTTGTTACATGCACATCTGACATCAGATGCTAAACGATTGCTTGATTACTGCTTTCTCTGCCTGCACCACCGATAGGTTGGCCTGGTACAACCTGTTGGCGCTGACCATGTTTGTCATTTCTTTTACCAAATCGATATCCGGATATTTCACCATGCCATTTTTGTCGGCATCCGGATTATCCGGATCGTACTCATAGCGATATTTCTGTTCACTAACGACTGACGATTCGGGAGCCATGGATTGATCATTTTGTGGTCCTGCTGCCGATGTGTCGCCAGAAATATGATCCGGGTTTGTAGTGCGCAGTGATAATTCAGTTTGTGTCAGCATATCATTAAATGATCCATTCTCCACCCCTCTTGTTACAACCCGGCGGGGAGCATAAGGTTGGTCCGTTCCGTCAACCCTAGTGGTATTTGCGTTGGCAATGTTTTCCGCGGCCACCTCAATTTGTTTCCGCTGAAGCGCCATGCCCTGACTTGCCGTCTTAAAAACTGAAAAAAAGCGATTGATCTGCATAGGTAACCTCCTTACTAAGCCTGTTGACCGCTTTTCAAGCTGCTTTGTATCATTTGAAATGAATGCCTTAAAGCACGGGTAACCAATTGTACCCTCATCTGGGTATCGGCCAGAGTCATCATTTCATCTTCAAGCTGAGGGGGCTGATCCTCCTGGATCATTTGAGGTTTAACGCTGTCAATACCCTGATCCTGTCCCTTGAGATGCGTTGCTTCTGCCTTTTGCAACTGGTCTTCAAATGATACCTCTTTACGTTTATATCCCGGGGTATCGATATTCGCCACATTCGAAGCAATGGCTTTTTGCCGTAACTCATAGGCATCCATTGCGTTCGAAAGCAGGTTTGTTTGGGTACTGTCAATCAGTTTCATAGCGATTATTCTTTCGGGTTCCCCCCATATGGGGCAAAGCTCCTCTGGCAGAAGTTTTCCGGTTCTGCCGGGATGTGAGAGGATACTTATCAATTGACGTGCCAATCGCCAACATACCGTAAACGGCACATATACACCGGTATCGGAAGGTGCTTCTGCAATTATTCCGGCATTTTTTTCCGAAGCAACGGAACTATATTAGTATAATTACCTAAGTATCTTTTGTATCTATACTTTCTTGCAAATCATCCGATCATTCAAGCATCATGAAGGAACAATATTTCACTTTAACTGACGCATTTACTGATCCATGCGTCGTGGCACGCCATGGTGATGGACTAATTGCCTATTCAAACGAGGCTTTCAGGGAATTGCTTTCTCTGACGGCACCACAGGTTACCGGTCGTTCTCTGGAAGACGTCGTCCATCCGATCCACTCGGATACTTCCCATCTTACATGGCAGTCGCAGTGGGGAGAATACCGTCTAAAAGAGGTTGGTGTTACTATTGATGATACTCTTTACCGGCAAATCGTACTCGTTAAAAAGGAACCAGCAATATCAACGGCCGTGATCGATACTGCCCGGAAAATGTCGGAAGTGCTGCTGCACAGACTACGCTCACCACTAACGGGGACCGCCGGCCTGGTGGAGATGCTTGAACTCGATATGAAGGAAGGGGAAGGGCTCGAACTGGTTCAAACCATTAAAAACGGTTTACACCAGATGAATGAATTGTTAGAAGAACTGGACGCTTTTAGTTCAACGCAAGAACAAAATTCCTCTCATGTTGATATCCAGTATCTGATCAACGATCTGATGGATGATTTCCCGTCAACCGAGCGAAGACGAGTTCATCTTGCGGTTCAAACCGACCATCTTGGCCTTCATACTGATTATTCCCTACTCCGATATATGATCAGCGAGCTAATTTCGAATGCCATAGAACACAGCAAAGAAGAGATTGACACGGTATTACTGAGTTACACAGGCAAACCACGACCGATTTTTCGGATAACAAATTACGGAGAGGTGATTCCAACTTCTGATGTGGAACGACTGCCCCAGCCCTTTTTTACAACCAAAGCACGCCATCTCGGACTCGGACTGCCTAAGGCCTACCTGATCGCTGATCAGTTAAAAGCACGCATACGTCTTACCGCCAACTCGCAGATCAACGGTATCACGTTTGAAGTGCAATTTTGATGAATGGTTATTAGCTATTCAGTCGTTAAGTTATTGATTATTTTGAAAGATGATCCGTCTAATCAAGATGTTCAATAACTCATTAACCCTACACCGCCTAGAACATATTTATTTGGGGATTCTCTGACTTCCTGGCCTGTGTTACCTTGGGCTCCAGGTTATTGACCTGGTAAACCAATAACATCTCCGGCACGAACTTCTTTTCATACATCCTGCGGGCAATACCATTTAGGGCTTTCTCGCCTTCTTTGGTAATATGAAGGAACCCATCTTCCGATTCCTCCAGGAATGCGAATACTTTCAAATCATTTACCACCATATAAACAAGCTTTGGGATGGCACCACTGTTGTTTTCAACAAAAGCACGCTGGCTCATCCTGTCGTCAGCCAGTCCGGCCAGACCCAGCACATTTAATTCCACCGGCGTTAGCGGATAGCCTTTGCAGTCCTTTGTGAGCATATGATCCCAGCTTGGCTGACTGTAATAGAGTCCAAACCACCATTTGGCTTCTTTCACCATTTTGAGCGATTTGGCACATCCCAGATATTCACCCGGCTCGGCACGCCGGGGTTCCCCCCTCGACCTGTACATCGATACGAGCGTGGCCAGATCCAGGATATTCAGGTTGGGCGGATATTGAAAGTAAAGATCGGATCGTGTAAACATAGTAAAAAGAAGTTTGGAAGATGGGAAGATTGGATGGATGACTGAATGTATGATACATGAGTCGCATCATTCATTCAATCGTTCATCTGTTCTTTTTTTATCAGAACTTCTCATCCTCCTATCCTCTGGTCTTCCAAAATTATGGACAAATATCGGTTACAGTTAAAATCCCGTCACCTATTTCTTGGCGATCAGTTCGACAGCTTCTTCAAGTGTAATGTTATCAGGTTCCATGCTCTTAGGCAAGCTGATATTTTTCTTCCCGTACTTAATATACGGCCCATAGCGACCTGTCATAACCCGGACCTCCTTTCCGTCCTGTGGATGAGTTCCCAGTTCCTTGATGACGTTCGATCCGCCTTTACCTTTTTTGCGCACCTGGCTTAATAACTCCAGCGCCCGCTCCAGCCCTACTTCCAGGACATCATCTGTCTTTTTAAGGGATGCGAATGTTCCATCATGAACCACAAATGGCCCATAACGTCCAATGCCAGCTTTCACATCCTTACCCGTCTCAGGATGTTGGCCAAGCATCCTGGGGAGCGACAGGATTTTCAACGCCGTCTGAAGGTCGACCTGTTCAACACTCAATCCTTTAGGCAGCGACACGCGGCGGGGCTTCTTTTTATCCTCGGTGTTTTCACCAAGTTGTACATATGGGCCATACCGTCCGGTCAAAACATAGATATCTTTCCCCGTCTCCGGGTCCTTTCCAAGTGGTTCGTCTGAACTTTCCGATACCTCTACAAGTTTCTGGATCTTTTGCGCAGATAAATCGCCCGGTGTCATATCCTGAGGAATCGATGTTGAGACCGTCTCACCATTTGTCCCTGTTTGGATATATGGTCCGAAGCGTCCCACAAAAATCCGGTACCCATTCAACCCGTCTATCGGAAGGTCAATACGTTTCGCCTCCTGGGGATCGATGCTTGACTCCCGGTTTTCGACTTTTTGCCTGAGGCCGTTGTCTCCGGTGTAAAAATCATTCAGATACGATTTCCAATCATGGCGCCCCCTGGCAATCTCATCCAGGAGTTCTTCCATATTGGATGTAAAACCCAGGTCTACCAGATCAGGGAAATTTTTTTCCAAAAGGTTGGTCACAGCAAATGCCGTAAATGTCGGCACAAGAGCAGAACCATCCTTCATGGCATAGTTACGATCGATAATTGTACTGATGATCGTTGCATACGTGCTTGGGCGGCCAATGCCTTCTTTTTCAAGCTCCTTGACCAAGGTCGCTTCGGTATAGCGTGCCGGGGGTTTAGTTTCATGAGATTTTGGTTCGGTACCCAGACATTCCAATGGATCCGACCCATGCAATTCGGGCAAAGGATTATCCTGATCATCAAGCGCAGCCTCGGGGTCATCATTGCCCTCGACGTACGCCCGGAAATATCCGGCAAACAGGATCCGCTTGCCGCTTGCCTTAAATGTCGCCTTTTCCATTCCGGTATTTGCCTCGATCGTTGCATTGGTAAACTCAAGCTCGGCATCGGCCATCTGGGTAGCTATCGTACGCTTCCAGATCAGGTCGTACAACCTGGCATCTATACCGCTGAGTCCGGTCTCGTCCGGTTTTTTGAAGACATGCCCGGCAGGACGTATGGCCTCGTGCGCCTCCTGAGCCCCTTTCGATTTGGAGCTATAGGTACGAACACGCTCGAACAGGTATTCATCACCGTACATACTTTTTACTGATGTCCGGGCAGCATTGATCGCCTGTTGCGACAAGTTAGTCGAGTCGGTACGCATGTAAGTGATGAACCCGTTTTCATATAGCCGCTGTGCTGTGCGCATCGTGTTACTGGCAGACAGACCAAACTTACGGTTGGCTTCCTGCTGAAGCGTGGATGTGATAAACGGCGGAGCTGGACTCCTTTTTTGCTTTTTCTTCTCAACGTCGGTAACGGCCCAGTCGGCATTTTCGAGCGAATCCTGCAATTTCAGGGCATCGTCTTTGCCAAGAATTATAGCACCGCTGTTTCCTTTAAGTTTACCGGTTGCCTCATCAAAATCCTTGCCTGTTGCCAGACGCTTCCCATCGAGATGCGTCATTCCGGCTTCGAACACTAATTTATCGTTATTCGTCTTCAGCCTGGCTTTCAGGTCCCAATAGGTACCGCTCTTGAATCGGATTCTCTCACGTTCACGTTCAACAAGCAGACGAACAGCCACTGACTGTACCCGACCGGCAGAAAGCCCAGGCGATATCTTCTTCCACAACAATGGGGAAAGGGTGTAGCCTGCAAGGCGATCCAGAAACCGTCGTGTTTCCTGCGCGTACACCAGATTCATATCGATATTGCGGAACTCTTCCGTGGCCTGCCGGATCGCCGTTTCGGTAATCTCATGAAAGACCATACGCTTCACGGGTATCTTTGGCTTAAGCACTTCAATAAGATGCCAGGCGATACCTTCTCCCTCGCGGTCCTCGTCAGTGGCGAGAATGAGTTCGTCCGCTTCTTTCAGCTCCTGCTGAAGCTGTTTTACGACTTTCTTTTTGCTTCCCGGTATTACATACAGTGGCTCAAAATCATGTTCGACATCAATCCCCAGATTGGCCCATGATTCCTTCTTATACCGCGCCGGAATTTCTTTGGCCGAGGCCGGAAGATCGCGGATATGACCCATCGACGAGTCCACTACATATCCATTCGGCAGAAAACGCCGGATGGTTTTTGCCTTCGTCGGAGACTCGACAATGACTAAATACTTCATAAAATTATCTTCAGATTTCTCGCTCTCAGGGAACAAACGCTATGCTCCGCCTACATTCGTAGTTTTCTGCCCGCAGATTTTCGGGTTACCCGAGCGATTTTAACAAGTTAATAACTTCTTCACCGTGCCTTTTGGTATCGACCTTTTCGATAAGGTCCAAAACGGTACCATCTTTCCCAATTACAAAAGCGGAACGAGATGGCCCCTTATATGTTTTACCGTACATCCTTTTTTCGACGATCGAATCCGTTGCTTTTGAAAAAAGGTAATCAGGATCTGAGGCCAGAGTATAGCCAATTCCGAACTTTTGGGCATAATTTTCATGCGCCCGGCAACTGTCCTTACTGACCGCAACTATATTATAACCCATTTTATTGATTTCTTCAGCGTGTTCCACCAACGACTGGTTCTGACGATCACATCCTGGAGTATTATTCTTCATATAAACCGAAACCACCGTCGGTCGATCAAGCAGATCTTTAAAAGCCACTTCCTCCTCCGTGCTGTTTTTTATCACCTGAAGATTAAAATCGGTATTAATTTTATCGCCTTTCTTAACCATACGTTACCTCATTTGTTGCATATTATATCTTCTGCCATCTACCTCGTGGCGTATAAAAGCAACAGGTCTAACAAAAAAAACCAACAAAACGATCACTAGTTTTTGGTGAATGTTTTATGAAGGTTTCGGGCATTATCCTCCAGGCTACCACAAACAATATCACACAAATTAAAAATACTCTCATCTTCGATGAAATAATAAACGTGTAGTCCCTCTTTTCTGCGCCCGATGATGCCGTTGGATGCCATTAGCGAAAGATGCTTCGATACATTAGCTTGTCCGGCTCCCGTAATTTCAACTAAATCCTGTACACATTTTTCCCCATCCTGCAGCAGATACAGTAACTTTAGACGCATGGGCTCACCCAGTAATTTGAATCGACCGGCGACATAATCTAAAGTTTCAGTAGTTATTTTTGCCATTTCGAGACCTCTTTAATTTGAAAAAGGAAATTTACACGGTAGTTATCAGTATCAATAACTAATTTCATGAAAGAATATTCTTAGTTAGTAATGTAATGATATTTCAGTCGATTTGTGATACCTCACAGAGATTATTGAGCTTCAAATGCTTCAGGCATCCCGCAGCCAAAATTGCGCAAACGCCGCAACTACAAGTGAATGGTGAATCGTTCCACCTCTAAGGGCATCCTTGACATTTTGGATACTCATCTTTTCCACGGTTATACGTTCATGAGGATCCAGGTCCTGCTCATGTTCTAACACACAATTATCTGCAAGGTACAAATGACAATAATTTGTAAAAATTGCCGGATTGGTGCTCACCTTACCG
>Ga0102953_1002708_pt1 | contig 10270 bp, 8 predicted proteins | sample SalPon2A_C_D2_MG_FD_78509 | JGI IMG/M metagenome (GOLD analysis project Ga0102953, IMG submission 78509) | Soil microbial communities from South San Francisco under conditions of wetland restoration - Salt Pond MetaG R2A_C_D2_MG | ecosystem: Environmental > Terrestrial > Soil > Wetlands | place... | reverse complement strand
CAGACCGCGGGCGGTCGCACGGCGCGTGCCGATCACGGCGGCGGCACGCACCCGCCGGGCGGGCTGCAGGAAGCCCTGGGGCAGGGCTCCCTGCAGGTACAGGAGGGGGGGCGGCGCCTGTCTGTCGAGCCACAGCGGGGCAGGGTAGCGGGCGTCCTCCCAGCACAGCACCGCGACGCCCGCGCGGCGGATCTGGGCGAGCCGGCGCCCCGCTGCAGCGACGTCGAGCGAGGCAGGGAGACGCTCGAACAGCGCGCGGGGGAAGCCGGCGGGCGACGGCCCGCCGCCGGCCGCGCCGTCGACCGCAGCGGCGAGCGACCCGTAGGCGTCGACCAGCGCCCGCAGACGGCCCGCACCGAGGCCGGGCACGTTCAGCGCGGCGGCCGTGAGGACGGCGGGATCGGGGGCGGGCTCCATGCCCCATTTGACGGCGGCATGGCGACGACGCCGCGCCGGCCCCGGCAACGGCCGCCAGGGGGACGGCAGCCACCCAGGCTGTGCGCCGAGATGGGGAAGCCCGCGGCTCCTCGGCCTCAGCCGAGCTTCCAGCGGCTGCCTTCGGGGGTGTCCTCCACCTCGATGCCGAGCTCGGTGAGGCGGGCCCGCATGGCGTCGGCGGTCTCGAAGTCGCGGCGTCCGCGCGCCCGCTGGCGCTCGTCCAGCAGCATGCCCATCAGGCCGCTCAACAGCCCGCGGTCCTGTCCGACCACGTCGGGCATGGGAGGCACGCCGAGCACCCCTTCGAGCAGGTCCTCGAACAGCTGCCTGCCGGCGGCGCGGTAGGCCGGCGTGGCGCCCTGCTCCAGCCGCCTGTTGACGTCGCGCGCCACGTCGAACAGCACGGCGAGCGCCTGCGGCGTGTTGAGGTCGTCGTCCATGGCGGCCGCGAAGCGCCGGCGCGCCCCGTCGAACGCGCCCGTCTCGGCCTCGCCGCCATCGGCCGCCTCGCCCTCGCTCAGGAGCCGGTACGCGTCGCGGAGCCGCTTCAGACCCTGGTCGGACGCCGTGAGGCTGGCGTCGGAGAAGTCCGACACGCTGCGGTAGTGGGAGCGGAGGAGGTGGAAGCGCACGGCGATGGGGTCGTAGCGCTCGAAGAGCTGCGTGAGGGTGACGAAGTGGTTCTTCGACTTCGCCATCTTCTCGCCCTCCAGCGTGATCATGTTCCAGTGCAGCCACACCCTGGCGAAGGGCTTCCCGGCGGCGCGCGCCTGCGCGATCTCGCACTCGTGGTGCGGGAAGATCAGGTCGAGGCCGCCGCCGTGGATGTCGAACTCGTCGCCCAGGTACTTGGTGCTCATCACCGAGCACTCGAGGTGCCACCCCGGGAAGCCCTCGCCCCACGGGCTCGGCCAGCGCATGATGTGGCCGGCCTCCGCCTTCTTCCACAGCGCGAAGTCGCGGGGATCGTCCTTGTCGGAGCGCACCTCGACGCGGGTGCCCTCCAGGAGCTCGTCGGGATCGCGCCCGGAGAGGCGCCCGTACGGGGGGAAGGCCGACACGTCGAAGTAGACGTTGCCGTCCTTGACGTAGGCGTAGCCGCCCTCGACCAGGGCGCGCGCCAGCTCGATCTGCTCGATGATGTGGCCCGAGGCGCGCGGCACCACGTCCGGCCGCTGGACGTTCATGCGCGCCATGGCGTCGAAGTAGGCCCAGAAGTACTTCTCCGCCACCTCCATCGGCTCCAGCCGCTCGATCTGCGCACGCTTCTGGAGCTTGTCTTCGCCCTCCTCGACGTCGCTGAGGTGGCCGACGTCGGTGACGTTGGACACGAAACGCACCTGGAAGCCGCTGTGGGCGAGCCAGCGCCGCAGCACGTCGAACACCACCGGCCCGCGCGCGTGCCCCAGGTGCGGCTCGGAGTAGACGGTGGGGCCGCACATGTAGATGCCCACCCGGCCGGGGACCACCGGCTCGAACGTCTCCTTGCTGCGGCTCAGGCTGTTGTAGAACTCAAGCGCCATGGCACTCCTCTAACCTCGAAGACCAGCGGGCGTGACCGCCCGCGCCAACGCAAGCTGCAAGGGGTTTGACGTCAGACGCGTGCGCGCGGACATCGTGTGGGGGGGACCGTGACGCGCGCCAACATGGGCTCAGCTTACCACGATGAATCCCGTCCAGCAGGGTAGACTGGCGTGCCGTGAGCTACCGGACCCTAGCCCGACGCGCCGTCCATGAGGACGAGGTCATGGGCTCGCGCTTCATCGCGGTCGTCGCTCCCGTCGCCGACGTCCGCGCCGCGGAAGCGCTGCTGGACGGGGCTCGTGCCGAGCATCCCGGCGCCTCGCACCACTGCTGGGCGTACCGCGTCGGCGCGGAGCAGCGGTTCTCGGACGACGGCGAACCGGGCGGAACGGCGGGCCGTCCCATGCTCGAGGTGCTGCTGAAGCGCGAGCTCGACCACGTCGCCGCGGTGGTCGTGCGCTACTTCGGGGGCCGCAAGCTCGGCGCCGGCGGCCTGGCGCGCGCCTACGGCGGCGCCGTGGCACGGGGGGTGCAGGCAGCGGGGGAACGGCTGGTGGAGGCGAGCCGCCGCCTGAGCGTGCGCGCGCCGTTCGCCCACGTCGACGCGCTGCTGCGCGCCATCGACGAGACGCGAGGCGCGGCCCGCGACGCCCCGACGTACGATGCCAGCGGGGTGCGGGTCGTGGTCCGCGTTCCGGAAGCCGAGGCGGCTGCGCTCCGGCGCAGGCTGGCCGAATCGACGCGCGGGGAGGCGCGGGTCGAGCCCCTCAGTGGCGACGCTGCGAATGTGGAGGGATCCTGACGCGTTCATCACCCCCTTCGGCCTGCTGCGGTGGCAGCATGGAACACGTGCGCAGACGCTCGACCATGTGGGCGGCAACGGCTGCGGTCCTCACGGGCCTGGTGCTCGCGCTGGGCGGCTGCGCGCCCGCTGCGGGCGGTAGCTCGGGCCCGGCCGTCGCGGTCCTCAACGGGCCCACCGAGGGGCGCATCATCGGCTCGGCGGAGCTGCTGCAGCAGGACATGGCCCACCAGGGAGCGTTGCACTTCCACTTCGTGAACAGCGCCGCCATGCGCTTCGCCGAGGGGCACAACGACCTCTATCACGACCGCGCCCTCACGGCCGCCGGCCGCGTGGCACGCAGCTACGGGGCGCCCTACGCGGTGCTGATCGGCGCGTCCACCTTGGACCGCACGGTGACGATCTCGCAGGACAAGAGCGCCCGCGCGGTCGACGTCACGCTGCAGATGGAGGCGATCGTGGTGGACGCCTCGACGGACGAGGCCACCGCACGCATCAGCTCCCAGACCTTCGAGCAGACACGCTACGAGAGCACCAGCGAGACCCTTCCGCCGGTCCAGCGGGACCCGACCGTCCAGTCGCTGCGGGACCAGGCGGTGGGGAACATCGCGCCGGCTGTGCTCGGAGCGGTGTGGAACGCGCTCGGGATCCACCCCACACGGCCCGGCGGCTGATCCCGGGCGACGGGGCGGGCCGAGCCGGGCTCACCGGAAGTAGTTGCGGATCACGTCCTGGTACTCCAGCGGGATGTCCCCCTCGGTGAGGGCCTGCTCGGCGGCCCGCCGGTAGCTCTCGATGCTGGTACCGGGAGGCAGGCTGAGGTTGGACGCGCCCGGCAGCCGCAGGCTGCCGGCGCTGGTCTGGGCGCCGGACCTCACCTCGCCGGGCAGGAACTGCGGTGCCGTCCCGCTCCCGGGCAGCGCTGCGGTGCCGTTCCCCGGCGCGGGCGCCGCGCCGGCACCGGCACCGGCTCCCGCGCCCTTGCGCCCGCTGCCGGGCTGCCCCTGGTCCGCCGACCCGGCCCCGGAGCTGCCACCGCTCGCGCTGCCTTGCCCCTGGCCGGCACCGGGCTCGCCGGAGCTCACCCCGGGCGGAGCGCTTCCCGTCCCCTGTGAGGACGCGCCGGGCGCCGAGCCGCCGCCGCTCCCCTGGCCGCCCGACTGGGGTCCGCCGCTCTGGGGAGCACCCGCCGCGGAGGGCGGGGCCTGGCTGGACGGCGGCGCCCCGGACTGGGCCTGCCCGCTCTGCGGCGCGTTCCCCGACTGACCGCCCGGCGCCGAGCCCCCCGATCCCTGGGAGCTCGGCGGGGAGGGGGCCTGGCTCTGCGAGGAGCCCTGGCTGCCGTCAGGGGCGTTCTGGCCGGCCTGCGAGCCGCCGTTCCCGCCGGGGCTCCCCTGCATCCCGGAGAACGGGTTGGTCCCGGACTGGTCGGGTGTGCCGGCCTGATCGGCCGCGCCGGACGGGGCAGACGGCCCGGCCTGCGAGCCCGCGCGTGGCGGGCTGCCGGAACCCTGGAGACTCCCGTTGGGAGCGCCGCCGGCACCGCTCCCCGGCGCGCCGCCCGGGCCGGCCGGAGGCGGCTGTTGCTGCAACGTCTGCAGGTATCGCGAGAGCACCTGCTGGTCACCGGCTTGGCCCGGCGCTCCCTGGCCGCCGGGGGTCGCGGCCGACGGGGTCGAGGCCCCCGGGGCAGAGGGCGCTCGCGGCGGCGGGGCCGTGGGGGGCGGCGCGTTGCGTGCGGCGTCCCGTGCCTGGCTACCGGCGGCAACCGGAGCCCGGCCGGGCGCCACGGCCGGCTCGCCCGGCCGGGCCGTAAGCGGGAACAGCAGCAGCGCCAGCGCTGCCGCCAGGGCAGGCAGCCACCATGCCGGCGTCTCGGGCATGCGCACGTCGCGCACGCTGTCCACGGCGCGCGAGCGGACGGCCTCGGCGAAACCGAAGGCGTCCTCACCGGGGACCAGCTCGAGCGACGTCTCGTACGCCAGCCCGGAACGTCCACGGATGTAGGCCAGAGCCCTGCGCTGCTCGCCCCACACCGGCACCGCCGCCGCCACCAGGAAGGCGACGCCCAGCACCGCCGCCTGGTACAGCGGCGCCAGGCCCGCCGCGGCTGCCACGAGCGAGGCGAGGAGCGCCGCCAGGCTCCCGCGCAGCAGGCGGCGATGCCAGCTCCGCCTGGCCGCGATGCGCCGGTGGAGCATGAAGGCCTGCGCCTCGGTGAGGCGGCTGGCGCGGCGGCGGCGACTGGGCCGGATCATGCCGCGTCACCGCCCGGAGAGGCGGGCTCGAGCTCACGCCCGCGGGGGCGCAGGTGCACGACGCCACCGACCGCGGCGAGCGCCACCATCACCGCGGCGTGAGGCCAGGAGACGTGCACGGCAGCGGTCAACGGGTCGAAGACGTCGAGCCCGAACCGCACGTCGAGCCACACCAGGGCCACCATGAACAGGGGCACCAGCAGCGCCAGGAAGGTGTGCACCCGCAGGCGGGCGGCCAGCCTGCCCAGCCCGACGCCCATGGTGAAGTAGGCGGGCACCTCCAGGAACGGGACCGTGGCGGACCACCACAGCGGCGCCGCAGGGTAGCTCGCGGCATAGCTCGCCGCGTCGAACGGCGCCGAGGCCACCACGAAGAGCAGCAGGGCGCCGGCCGTCGCGAGGCGGCGGGCGCGAGGCGCGGCCGCTTCGGCGGCGCCGTAGCCGAGGGCCGTCAGGGTGAGAAGCGCGATACGGGTGGGAGCCAGGCCGAACCACGCCTCGTTGCTGCCGGCGCCGGAGGGCCAGCGGATCGCGAGGATGAAGAACAGCACCATCAGGAACAGCGCCAGAACCTGCAGCATGTCCGGGCTGCGGATGCGGTGGGCGACCGGGACGAGCGGGCTCACCGCGTCCCCCCGTCCTGGCCGGCCGCCGGCGGCAATGCCACCCAGATCGCCCCGGGAGCCTCGGCGAGCGCGCTGCCCGTGGGCAGCAGGGCCGTCAGACGATCGAGCTCGGGGGATGCCGCGACCTCCTCGCCAGGGCGCACCGGACGGCTGGCGCCTGGCTCCAGCGTTCCCTGGTCCCCGGCGCCCACCACGTACACGTGGCGCAACGGAGCGGGCCCGGCGTTGTGAAGCCGCTCGCCGTCGAAACGCAGCACGGACGGGCTCAGCGACGGCCGCAGCGCGAGGGCCACCCCGTGCCACCGCGCCACCGGCACGTGGGTTCCGTCCGGGCCCGTGCGATAGGGCAGGACGCTCAAGGGTCTGGCGGCGACCCCCACGTTCACCGTTGCGGCCGGCAGCGTCAACCGCTCCTCCACGCCCAGCGCCAGCGACAGCCCGCCGCCGCCGAGCATCAGCGTGCGGCTGGCGCTCAACACCGGCTGGGGCGGGCGCAGCAGCCGCCAGCCGGCCAGGGAGACCACCAGCGCCAGCGCCACCGCGGCGACCACGCCGGGCGTGCCGCCGAAGCGTAGGGTCAACACCACGAGCAGGGCGTACGCCGCCGCCAGCGACAGCACCAGCGGCTGGGGCGCCGAGCGAGGGGCGTGCACCAGCGGGGCGGCGACCAGCGCCGACACCAGGGCGGCGCGGTCCTGCGGATGCCAGCTCGCGAGCGCCGCCTTCACGGCACCCGCGTGGGCCGGAAGTCGCTGCACCTGGCCGGCGCCGAGGCGGCTGACGCCGCTCCCCGCCAGGCGATCCAGCCCCGCCTGGCTGGCCGGCAGCTGGCCGATCAGCAGGACGTCCGCGCCGCCGGCGGCCGCGGCGGCCACCGCTTCGCTCCGGGGCGCGGCAGCGGTGCCGTCCACGAGCAGGCTCGCGACGCCGTCATAGGCCGCCGCCCGGCCGGGAAGCTGGGAGGCGGCGACGTCCACGAAGCGCGCGTTGGCATCGAAGGCGGCGCGCCAGGCGCCGGGATCGGCCGATACCACGACCTGGAGGGGCCGCCCGTCGGCGTCGCGGGCACCGAGGCTGCCGCTGGCAAGCACCCGGTCCGCGCTGTCGAGCGTCCACGTGAGGTTCTGGAATGGGGGGATGTACACGTCGTCGTCGAAGACCGTCACGCCACGGCCGCCGGGCACGGCCGCGCGGTAGCGAACGATGCGCGGGCCCATGACCAGATCGCCCTCGTCGATGCGCAGGCTCAGCGTGCTGGGCGGTGCGTCCCGCACCGTCACCTGTAAGGGGTTCCACGCGCCGGCCACCAGGTTGCCGCCGAGGCCGAACGTCACGCGGGCATCGGACTCGGCGAGGGCGGCCTGTCCGAGCAGGGCCAGCACCACGAGCCACGCGGCGCAGCCCAGCAGCCGCGGCAAGCCCGAGCCGCCGCGCCTGCCCCTGGGCCCCCTCTGGGAGAGCGCGTCCACCTGTCCGGAGTATACGAGCACTGTCGCCGGGGACCGTACCCGCCGGTACCTGCCAGCCGGCGCCTGCCTAGGGATTGGAGGCGTTGATGACGCCGGGCTCGGAACGCACCACGATGGCGCTCACGACCTTGCGCTCGAAGCTCCGGTTGACGGCCTTGCCGTCCGCCACCAGGGTGGCGCTCGAGCCGCTGTCGAGCCGCATGGCGGCGCGGGCGCCGAGCTGCAGGAACAGCGGCACCAGGTCCTTGGCGCGCATGCGCTCGGCGACCACCAGCAGCACCGTGCCGTCGGGCTTGACCCCGATCGCCGCCTGCTGCGTGACCGCGTCGAGGATGCGCTGCCCCTGCGGGAAGCCCTCCCGGGCCGGGTCGTAGGCGGCCTGGCCGTTGTCGACCAGCATGGGGCCGGCCTCCACGGCGTAGGGGGCGGTCTCGAAGGCCTGCGGCTGGAGGCTCAGGTGCAGGGCCACCTCGGCGCCCGCGTCGACCCGCGCCAGCGCGCGCATATCGGGCGGGTAGACGAGAGCGAAGCCGGACTGCGGCACGCTGCGCGGACCGACCATGTTCCCCAGCACCACCCCGCGCTGGGCCGTGATGACACCCAGCGTGGGTGCGCCCACCATGGCGCCGGGCGCCGTGGCGACCCATACCCCGTCCGACCCGCTGTCCCCCACCTGGACCGTGGAGCTGCCCACCTGGAGCGCCAGGTGGGCCTGGGCGAGACGCGCGATGGTCGCTCCCGAAGGTCCGAAGGCGACGGCCGCCCGGGCGGCGGTAGGCAGGGACAGCAGGCCGTAGTCGACGCGCAGCAGACCGACCGCCGCGAAGGTGTCGGGATCGAAGTAGCCGGCATTGATGCCCGCCACGGCGCCGGAGCTGAGCTCCTCGAGGGTATGACCTTGTCCGCTCGCGCCCACCACCCGTAGCTCGGCCTCGCCCGGGACCACGGATATCACGTGGACGACGCTGCTGCCGGCCGACGAGGGGGCGTTGAAGCGGTGGTAGATGACGCCTGGCGCCAGCGTGCGCCGGATCTCCGGCAGGTCGGCCTGGACCTGCGGCACCACGTCGACCACCAGACGCGAGGGGTTCGCGAGCGGGAACACCTTGTAGTGGAAGGCAGGGCCGGAGACGCTGGCCTCCACGCCGCCGGGCTCCGGGTCCACTTTCACGTCCAGCCCCTGGTAGGGGTCGGGCGAGCCCGCCGGCAGGAGCATCGGGGGCAGGTGCAAGGTGAGCGGGTTGCCCTTGGCCACGTCGCCTTCGAAGCGGAGGCCGCTGAGGTCGCTCTCGGACAGCCCGCGGATGTCCAGCACGATGCGGACCTCGGCATCGCCGCCGAAGCGGACGTCCGAGAGCCGCGGCAGCTCGACGCCGAGCGCATCGAGGATGCTGGCGTCGACGAGCGCGGTCCCGCCCGTCACCTTCGGCGGATCGGCCTGCACGTTGCCGAGCCAGCCGAGACCCTCGACGTAGGTCAGCGTGGTGCCGCCGTAGCTGAGCGTCACGGCGCCGTCGCCTACCGACACCGCAGCGCCCGGCAGCCGGTACAGCGGTGCCTTCTGCGCCGCCACCACGCCCGTCAGGGCGGAGAGGAGGAGCAGCAGCAAGATGGGGAGGGGACGAAGAGCCTGCACCTACACCCGAGTCTTGCAAGCGCGGGCGCTCGGCGGATGAGCAAAACTTCCTATGCCGCCGAACGATGAAGGCAGGCGGGCCCCGCGGCCGCGTCCCCGGCGGCGTCCGGGCCCCGCAGGCCGGCGCTCACAGCGTGTGGAAGAGCTCGAGCAGCGGCTCCACCCCCACGGGCGCCCCGAGGATGTGGCTGAGACCGAGCTCGATGAGGTAGGCGTCGAGGTCGCGGCGGTTGAAGGTGAGGGCCCCTACGCTCATGGCGCGCCGCCGCAGGCTGGAGACGGGCTCGGACACCAGGTCGAGCAGGGTGAGGTGGGGTCCCAGCAGGTTCGCCGGCACGCGCACCGCGGTATCGAGCCGGACGAGCAGGTCCGCGCGCTCCAGCAGCGTGGGCACCAGCGGATCGCTGGCCGCGCGTGCCAGCACGTCGGTACCGGCCGCGAGGCTGGGCAGCGCGCGCTCCGCGTCGGCGGGGCTGGCGGCCAGCATCGTCACGGAGGCGGCGCCCTGGCTGGCGAGCTCGCGCGCCACCCCCCGGGCCGCCTGGTCGCCGCCCAGCAGCACCACGTCCGCGTCCCTCGGGTCCCACCGGGCCGCCTCGAGCAGCGCCGCCGCGGCGCGGCCGAGGTTGTACTCCGCGATCACGCCCCCCGGGGTGACCGTCGCGGTGTCCGCGCCGCCGACCTCCTCCGCGTCCAACGAGGACCGCTCCGCCAGCCGCAACGCTTCGGCCTGCGCCCGCGGGTCGAGGATCAGCGCGCCGGCGAAGTCGAGCCGCCGCAGCGCGCGGTAGAGGTCGTCGACGCCTCCGGGGGGAACGGCGTGCAGGAGGAAGCGCCCCTGTCCGTCGCGGAAGCCGCGCAGGGCATGGCGGATGTCGGCGTCCGCGCTGACGACTGCGATGAGATGCATGAGGCCCAGTATAGCCGCGCCGGCATGGCCCGGTCGCCGCGGCCGGGCCCCCGGGAGCGCGTCTGTCACGGGCCGCGCGCCCACCTGGCTGTGATACAGTGGCGCATGCTCGGAGCGTCACGCCAGACCAGGCCCATCCGCTCGCCGACGGCCCGCCCGCGGCCGTGCCGGGGAGCGCTGCGGCGAACGTCTCGGTGACGCCCGCTGTCGGCGACGCGCCCCGTCGCTGACGGGCTCCGGTCCCAGGCCCGCAACCCCGCAACCCCGACCCACACGAGGTGCAGCATGCATGTTGTTCTCCCCGACGGTAAGCGCTTGGAGCTGCCGCCGCACGCCACCGGCGCCGACGCGGCCCGGGCCATCGGCCCCGGCCTGGCGAAGGCCGCCCTGGGCGTGCAGATCGACGGCCGCCTGTCGGACCTGCTGAGCGAGATCCCCGACGGCGCCCACATCTCCGTCATGACCAACAAGGACCCCGCCGTGATCGACCTGATGCGCCACACCCTGGCGCACGTCATGGCCCAGGCGGTCACCGAGTACTTCGTCCAGCAGGGCTTCGACGCCCGCGACGTGCGCATGGGGGTGGGGCCGGTCATCGAGGACGGCT
>Ga0102953_1002707_pt1 | contig 10271 bp, 7 predicted proteins | sample SalPon2A_C_D2_MG_FD_78509 | JGI IMG/M metagenome (GOLD analysis project Ga0102953, IMG submission 78509) | Soil microbial communities from South San Francisco under conditions of wetland restoration - Salt Pond MetaG R2A_C_D2_MG | ecosystem: Environmental > Terrestrial > Soil > Wetlands | place... | reverse complement strand
GCATCAGCGTCCCGCTCGGCATCGGCCGGTATTACATAACCATCGTGGCCGGCCGCGAGCGGCGCAGTCGCGAGCGGCGCGTCGAGGAGCGGCGCAAGCACCCTCTCGTCAGCGCCGGCAATCTCGGCGCGTTCTTCACCTTGGGGATCATCTGCGGGCTCGCCGCCCTGGCGGTCATCCAGTTCGGTGCGGCCTACGTGCTGCTCCGCAGCGGCGTCATGGTGGTCGGGCAATGAAGCAGGGATCTGTCGCGATGTGCGCGCGTGGCGCGAGTCCGCAGTCGTCGTGGTGGCGCAGGCTCGGCGGCCTGGGCCGGGACGAGCGTGGCGTTACGGCGGTCGAGTTCGTCTTCGTCGCGCCGATCCTGATTCTTATTCTAGGGGGTATCCTGCAGTTCGGGCTGGTTCTCTATCTGCAGAATCAGATGTCCGATGTCGCGCGCGACATATCGCGCCGCGTCGCAGTCGGCGAGCTGAGCGAGACCCAGGGCGAGGCGGAAGCGCAGAACCTTCTGATAAACTGGGGCATGACCTATACGGTGGACGTCACCATGCCGAACCCCAGCGATCCGACCGACCGGGACGTCGGGGTGACGATTTCCGTGCCCATGTCGCAGGCGTCGCTGATCGATATCCTGGGCCTGTTCCAGTCGGGGACGCTGACGGCCTCCGTCACCATGCGGCAGGAATAGGGCGGGGCGGGCCACTCCGCGCCGCCCGACCGAAATGGCGCCGTGGCGTTGCGCTCCGGACTTGTCTCGACGGTCTCCTTACGAGGTCGCGTGCCGTGTGGCGTTCCTAAGCCATCGTTAAGAATCGCTCGGCGATAGTGCCAGCGGACGCAGTGCCCAGCCGCTCGGGAGAGGTCGTGGCAAAGAGCGAGAATTTCGTCAGGTCGAAAGGCGGCGCCGCGCCGACCTGGGATGTTCCGGCCGGCCGGTCCGACCTCCTGCTCGCATTGGCGGCGGCAGCTCTGCTGGCCGTCGTCATCCAGATCGGACTGGCACTCAATGGCGTCGCCCCCGTCGGCGACGGCGTCTATGTCGATCCGGATGCCTACATGCGCCTGGTACGGGTTCGCGATCTCGCCAATGGCGGCGCCTGGTTCGATCCCGTCCTGTCGCGTATCGGCCCGCCCGACGGGTTCGTATCGCATTGGACCCGGCCGCTCGATGTCCTCTTGCTGCTCGGCGCCTGGCCGGCCAGCCATTTCGTCGGCTTCGAGAAGGCGCTGTTCTGGTGGGGCGCGGCGATCTCGCCGGTGTTCCAGATTCTGTCGCTCCTCGCCCTGACATGGGCGGCGGCCCCGCTGCTGTCGCGCGCCGCCCTGGGGCCGCTCGCCTTCTTCCTGATTGCCCAGCCGGCCCTGTTCGGCCGCTTCATGGTCGGCCGGCCGGACCACCACGGCCTGCTGCAATTCCTGATGTTCCTCTCCCTCGGCTTTGCGCTTCGCGCCTTGCTGCGGCCCGACGACACCCGAACTACGCGCTGGCTCGGACTGGTTTCGGCCCTGTCGCTCTGGATCAGCGTCGAGACCCTGACGCTCAGCGGAACGATCTTCGCCGCGATCGGTCTCTTTTGGGTCACCGGCGAGCGGGCCCTGGCCGGGACCGGCCGGCGCATGGCCGTCTGGCTCCTGTTCGGCGCGGTCGCGGCGCTGTTTCTCGAGCGCGGACCGGGGACGCTGCTCAGCCTCGAGGCCGACCGCCTGTCGCTGGCGCACATCGCGCTGCTGGCCGCCAACGCCGCGGCCTGGGGGGTGCTGGAAGTCTGGCAGCGCAGCGGCCGGCGGCTCGCGTCGCCGTTCGGTCGGATCCTGGCAGCGGCGCTGGTCACGAGCATCGGCGGTGCCGCCTTGTGGCTTTTGATGCCGGGGTTCTTTTCCGACCCCATGGCGGCCGGAGACGCGCTCTACCGGCAGACCCACCTCCCGTATATCGAGGAGCTTCAGCCGTTGCTGACGTGGCCGGCCGAGGACGCCGGCATCGGAGCTTGGGCCGCGGCCCTGGCCAAGCCGGTCCACTGGCTGGGGATTGCCGTTCTCGCGCTGCCCTGGCTGTTCTGGCGCCTGCGCAAAACGGCCGGCGGCGAGCGCCGGGCCTGGGGCCTCCTGGCCATCGGATCGGTTGTGTTCCTGCCGGCGGGCCTGATCGAGGCGCGCTGGGCGCCCTATCCCGAAGCGCTGCTGCTGATTCCCTACGCCGATTGCGCCGCCGCCGCGTTGGCCCGGGTCGCGGCGAGGCTGCCGAGCGTCGGCCTCGCGCTAGTGCGCCCGCTGCTGGTCGTCGTCTTCTGCGTCTGGTTCTATCTGCCGCTCGCCCTCGTCGGGACCGGCGACGAGGCGGGCGCCTCGGTCGCCACCGCCAGAGCCTGCCCGCTGCAGGAGCTGGCGCCGGTGCTCGACGATCCGGCCGGGCTGGGCGCCTCGCCCAAGCGTATTCTGGCGCTGATCGACTTCGGGCCCGAACTGCTCTACCGGACGCCGCATTCCGTCTTTGCGATTCCGAACCACCGGCCGCAGCCGAAATACGCGGAGGGCTATCGCATCATGAGCGCCCGCGATCCGGAGGTCGCGCGGCGGGGCCTTGCCGCCATCGGGGCCGATCTGGTTCTGATCTGCCCCGGATCGGCGGAAGACTGGTTCTACGGGCAGGAAGCCGGCGATGGCCCCACTCTCTACCAGAGGCTGCGCGACGGTCCGGTACCCGCATTCCTAGTACCCTACGGCCTGCCGGACCCGCTCGCCGGGCATTTCAAGCTGTTCGAGGTGCGGGGATAGGTCGCCAGGCGAACCGGCGTCTCGATGCGGCTGCAGCCGGCCTCCGCCGGGCCGGCCGGCGGCTGTCCTCGCGCCGGGCGGCAATTGGCCCTAGTCAATCGGCCCGCTTTCGCTAATATCGCAGACAAGCAAAGGCCATCTCCCGAGGACGGCACGAATCCTCGGGCGGATCAGGCGAAGGAAATCAGGCGGTCCTGCTTTGGCCGATGAGGCCAGAGCATGGGCGGCTGAGCGCAGAAACAAGGGAGGACTGAATGACTGAGCTCGAATACTGGCTCGACCAGACCAAGAAAAATCGCATATCGCGCCGTGAATTCCTGGGGCGCGCCACGGCGCTCGGCGTCAGCGCGACGCTGGCGACCACGATGCTGAGCCACGCCGGCATTGCGGCAACCCCGAAGCGCGGCGGGCTCGCCAAGATCGGGCTCGCGCACGGCGCGACGACGGACTCGCTGGACCCGGGAACCTGGCCCGATACGGGAACGCAGGTTCCCTTCTGGGGCTCGGGCGCCAACAGCCTGACCGAGGTCAACGTCGAGGGCGATATCGTCGGCGACCTTGCCGAAAGCTTCGAACCCTCCGACGGCGCCAAGACCTGGGTCTTCAAGCTGCACAAGGGCCTGACGTTCCATAACGGCAAGGACGTCACCGCGAACGACGTGCAGGCCTCGTTCCGGCATCACATGGGCGCAGATTCCAAGTCGGCCGTGAAATCGGTGCTCGCCTCGATCGCCGACATCAAGGCCGACGACAAGCGAACGGTGATCTTCACGCTGACCGGCGGCAGCGCCGACTTCCCGTACCTCACCAGCGACTATCATCTCCCGATCATGCAGGCGAAGGCCGATGGCACCGCCGATTGGCAGTCGGGCATCTGGACCGGCCCCTTCGTCCTGGAGAAGTTCGAGCCGGGCGTGCGCACGAACATGAAGCGCTTCCCGAACTACCACAAGGAGGGCAAGCCGTACTTCGACGCCGTCGAGTTCCTCAACATCACGGACGTGGCGGCGCGCACCAATGCGCTGACCACCGGCGAGGTGCATTACATCGGCCGCCCCGACCTGAAGACGCTTCACCTGTTGGAGCGGAACAAGAATCTCGAAATCGACGAGGTAACCAGCTTCGCGCACTACGTGCTGCCGATGAACGTGACGGTGCCGCCGTTCGACGACGTGAACGTGCGCATGGCCCTCAAATATGCCCTCGACCGCGACGAGGTGGTGAAGAAGATCTTCCTCGGCCATGCGACGGCGGCCAACGACAACCCGATCGCGCCGTCGATCAAGTTCGCGATCGACCCGCAGCCGAAGCACAACTACGACGTCGACAAGGCAAAATACTACTTGAAGCAGGCCGGGCTGTCGTCGCTCAAGGTGGACCTCTCGGCCGCCGATGCGGCCTTCGGTGGCGCGGTTGATACCGCCGTTCTCTTCAAGGAGCACGCGGCGAAAGCCGGCATCGACATCAACGTCGTGCGGGAGCCGAACGACGGATACTGGGACAACGTCTGGCTCAAGAAGGGCTGGTGCGCGTCCTACTGGTCCGGCCGCCCGACCATCGACTGGATGTTCTCGACCGCCTATGCCAGTGGGGCCGCCTGGAACGAGACTCACTGGAGCAATGCGCACTTCGACGAGCTCCTGGCGGCGGCGCGCGCCGAGACCGACCAGAAGAAGCGTGCCGATATGTATGCGGAGATGCAGCAGCTCGTGCACGACGACGGCGGCGAGATCGTCCTGGTCTTCAACAACCTGCTCGACGCGCATTCCAAGAAGCTGGCGCACAACGAAATCGCGCCGAACTGGGAAGTCGATGGATTGCGGCTCGCCGAGCGCTGGTGGTTCGCGTAGGTATTGATGTTGCGGCGTCGCGGCGGGCCGTGTTCTTCGGGGGACGGCCCGCCGCGGTGCGCCGGAGCGTCGTGCCGGGCGGGCGCCTGGTGCACCGGGCGGCCGAAAGTTGCGCGACGGACCCGTCGAAGGGGGGAAGCGGGTGAACGCGGTCCTGCGTACGGTATTGCAGCGTTTGGGTCTGGGGATCGTGACGCTGTTCGTCGTCTCGATCATCATCTTCTCGACGATCGAGATGCTGCCCGGCGATTTCGCCAGGGCGATCCTCGGCCAGTCGGCGACGCCCGAGACCGTGGCTGCCTTCGAGCGCCAGATCGGTTTGGACCAGCCCGCGCCGGTCCGCTACCTCGAATGGATCGGCGGCGTCCTGCAGGGCGATTTCGGCAATTCCTTCGCCAGCGCCGGCGCCCTGGGCGGCGGGCAGGCGCGAACCGTGCTGTCATTGGTGGTGCCGCGGCTCGAGAATACGCTGTTCCTGGCCGGCATGACCGCCGTGATCGCGGTGCCGCTGGCGCTGACGCTCGGCTTGCTGGCCGCGCTCTACCGCAACAGCATTTTCGACCGCATGGTCAACCTGGTGACCCTGACGTCGATCTCCGTACCGGAGTTCTTCGTCGCCTATATCCTCATGCTGTTTCTGGCGGTCAGATACCCGATCTTCTACTCGCTGGCGAACGTTTCGGCGGATACGCCGCTTCTTGAGCGCATTCTCCGCTGCGCACTGCCGTCGATGACGCTGGTCCTCGTCATCGTGGCCCACATGATGCGCATGACGCGGGCCGCCATCATCAATCTGCTCGCCAGCCCCTACATCGAGATGGCGCGGCTCAAGGGCATATCGCCTTCGCGGATCGTCTATTATCACGCCCTGCCGAACGCCTGGGCGCCGATTGCCACCGTCGTTGCCCTGAACCTCGCCTATCTGATCGTCGGCGTCGTCGTCGTCGAGGTGGTCTTCGTCTATCCCGGCATCGGGCAGCTCATGGTCGACGCCGTCTCGAGCCGTGACATCCCGGTGGTGCAGGCCTGCGCCCTCATCTTCGCGGTGGCCTACGTTCTGCTCAATCTCCTGGCGGACATCGTCTCCATCGTGACGAATCCGCGGCTGCTGCATCCCCGATGAGCGAGTCGACCCGCATAGATCCGGACCGGCCCGAGGAGGTGGTCCTGGCAGAGGCGGTACCGGCGCCGCGCAGGCGCACACGCTGGCAAACCGCGTGGCGCGAGTTGCGCCGTGCGCCGCCCACGGCGTGGCTCGGACTGGCGGTCATCGCTTGCTATGTCATCCTGGCTGTTTTTGCGCCGGTCTTCGCGCCCTACGGCCAGAACGAGCTCGTCGGATCGCAATATGAGCCCTGGAGCGAGCAGTTCGTCTTCGGGACCGACCAACTGGGCCGCGACATGCTGTCGCGCCTGATCTTCGGCGCCCGCAATACCATCGGCATCGCCTTCGTCACCACCATATTCGCGTTCCTCATCGGGGGCTCGCTCGGGCTGCTGGCCTCGATCCTGGGCGGCTGGGTGGATCAGGGCCTGGGGCGCCTGGTCGATGTGCTGATGGCCATCCCGCAGCTGATTTTCGCGTTGGTGCTGCTTTCGATCGTCGGACCCTCTCTGATCAATCTCGTCCTGATCATCGCCGTGTTGGACTCGACGCGTGTGTTCCGTCTGAGTCGCGCGGTCTCGATGAACGTGGTGGTGATGGACTTCGTCGAGGCGGCCCGATTGCAGGGCGAAGGCCTGCGCTGGATCATGACGCGCGAGGTTCTGCCGAACGTTCTGCCGCCACTGGTTGCCGAGTTCGGCCTGCGCTTCTGCTTCGTATTCCTGACGATCAGCGCGCTGTCGTTTCTCGGCCTGGGCATCCAGCCGCCGACGGCCGACTGGGGCTCGATGGTCCGCGAGAACGCGACGTTGATCAACTACGACGACATCACGCCGCTGTTGCCCGCCGGGGCGATCGCCCTGCTGACCGTCGGGGTCAATTTCGTCGTCGACTGGTTCCTGCACAAGGCGAGTGGGCTCAAGGAATGAACCGGGACGCGAAAGAGAAGGCGAACGGTTCCGGAACGCGCAGCGACGCGTTGCTCGAGATGCGGGACATTCGCATCGAGGGCGAGAGCGACGAGGTTCGCATCAAGATCATCAAGGGAATCGATCTGTCCCTGCACCGCGGCGAGGTCCTGGGTCTGATCGGAGAATCCGGCGCGGGCAAGTCGACGCTCGGCCTGGCCGCGATGGGCTTCACGCGGGCGGGCTGCTTCATCACGGGCGGAAGCGTGCTGTTCGACGGCATGGATCTCGTCACCGCGAGCGAGGTAAACAAACGGCGAATCTGGGGCGTGAGGGCCGCCTATGTGGCGCAGTCCGCTGCGGCGTCCTTCAATCCGGCGCACCGCCTGATCGAGCAGTACAGCGAGGCGCCGCTGGTGCACGGCGTCATGGGCGAGGCGGAGTCGCGGCGCAAGGCGATCGACCTCTATCGTCGGCTGCGCCTGCCGGATCCGGAGCACATCGGATTCCGCTATCCGCACCAGGTGTCCGGAGGGCAATTGCAGCGCGCCATGACGGCGATGGCCATGGCCTGCGGGCCGGATTTCATCGTCTTCGACGAGCCGACAACGGCGCTCGACGTCACCACCCAGATCGAGGTCCTGGCATCGATCAAGGACATCGTGCGCGAGCAGAACACCGCGGCAATCTATATCTCGCACGACCTGGCGGTCGTGGCGCAGATGGCCGATCGCGTGATGGTCCTGCGCTACGGCGAGCTGGTCGAGGAGGGGGCGACTGCGGAAATGCTCGCCCACCCGAAGCATCCCTACACGAAATCGCTCTGGGCGGTCCGCTCGCTGCACAAGGAGGAGGAGCCGAGCGAGGACGTTCTGCTCGAGGTGCGCGATGTCGATGCCGCCTACGGGGTGGTCAGGGTCCTCGAGGACGTGTCGGTCAAGGTGCCGCGCGGCCGCACCGTCGCGGTGGTCGGCGAGTCGGGCTCCGGCAAGTCGACCCTGGCGCGGGTGATCACCGGCCTGTTGCCGCCCTTGTCCGGCGACGTCCTGTACGAAGGGAAACCTTTGCCGCCGGCGCTGAAGAGCCGGCCGAAGGAGCTGCTGCGCCGGATGCAGATGATCTATCAGATGCCGGATACCGCGCTCAATCCGCGCCGCAGGGTGCGCGATATCTTGGGCCGGCCGCTGCAGTTCTTCCACGGCATGAGTGGGCGTGCGCGACGGCAGCGGGTCAAGGAACTGCTCGAGATGATCGAGCTCGACGAGAGCTTCCTGGAGCGGCTGCCGAGCGAGCTTTCGGGCGGGCAGAAGCAGCGCATCTGCATCGCCCGGGCGCTGGCGGCCGAACCCGACCTCATCATCTGCGACGAAGTGACGTCCGCGCTCGACCAGATCGTCGCCGAAGGCATTCTGAAGCTGCTGCTGCGGCTGCAGGACGAGCTCAACGTCTCGTATCTTTACATCACTCACGATATCGCCACGGTGCGCGCGATCGCCGATTCGATCGTGGTCATGTATCAGGGGAAAATCGTGCAGCAGGGCCTCAAGCATGAGGTGTTGACGCCGCCACACCACCCCTACACCGACCTGCTGCTGTCGTCGGTGCCGGAGATGGATCCCACCTGGCTCGACGGCCTGCTGGCCGAGCGTGCCGCCCGCAAGGCGCGTGGCGAGACGGTTCTGGAAAGCGCCGATCAATAAGGACGGGAACGGCCCGGCGGTGCGGCGATCAGGGGGCGGCTGCGGCCACCAGAAGACGCTCGCCCTGTCGGATACCGCCGACCCGGGCACGGTGGCCGGCTAGCGCGTCGAGCAGCGCCCGCAACTCCTGTCGCGCCGTGACGTGGGACAGGGTGAAGGCGCTCTCGACGTCCGGGCGCTCGATGTCCCAGAGCGTGAGCCCCGACAGGAAGAGCTCGCGATAGATGACGCGCTCGCTCAATCCCGGGCCGACGCGGAACCCGAGCGCCTCGGCGGCGAGCGGAAGGGCGTCGGCGATACGCCGCTTGTTGCGGGCATCCAATGCGGTGAGCCGATTGCGGATCACGACCCAGTCAATCGAACTGTCACCGGCCTCCGCCTTTTGCCGTCGTGCCTCGGCGACCATCTCGCTGTAGTGGCTCGGTCCCAACAGGCGTCCGCTCCGGCCATCGAAGCGGGCCAGCATGTCGAGGTCCATGAAGCTGTCGTTGATCGGGGTGATCAGGGTATCGGCGTGGCTGTGTGCCTGCAGCGAGCGTGGGGTCAGGTGGCCGGGCGTGTCGATCACGATGTAGTCGCAGACCTCGTCCAGGCTTTCCAGCCCAGCGGTCAGATCGTCGTGGGAATCAGCGGACTCCGGGAAGGTCCGGTGCTCGGGAAGCGGCAAATCGATGCCCGTCTGCGCGGCATAGGCGCGCCGGTTCTCGATGTAGCGGGTGAGGCTGCCCTGCGGCGCATCCAGATCGATGCTGCCGACGCGGTGTCGGTCGCCCAGCAGCGCGACGATAAGGTGCATCGCGGTCGTCGATTTGCCGGTCCCCCCTTTTGCGTTGCCGAGCACGACGACCTTGGCATTTTCGATACGGGCGCGTCGTGCAGTCCGTGCAGCCTCTCCGTCGGCCGGCGCGGGCGCGGAGCCCGGCTCGCCCTGACGGTCGGCGGTGGGCGCGCCGGCGCCCTCGGCCGGCGCAGGGCTGCCCGGGGGCGCGTAGGCCACGTCGAAGCTCCAGGGCCGCGCGGCGCCGCGCCGCGCGATGATGCCGCCGGTGAGGGCGGCCCGCCTTTGCGGAGCATCCGCATGGCCCGTGCGTCTAACGATCGCGCGGATGCGGGCGACGAGCTCGTCCTTGTCGAACGGCTTGGTGACGTAGTCGTCGGCACCGACCCCAAGGCTTTCGATCCGGTCGGTGCGGGCCTCGCTGCCGGAGAGGATCAGCACCGGAGTCTGACAGCCGGCGTGGCGCAATTTCTGCAGCAGGGCCAGGCCCTCGGTGTCCGGCAGGGTCAGGTCGAGCAGAATGATATCGAAGGGCCTCTGCAATGCGGCCTGCATTCCGGCGTCGCCGGATCCGACCGCGCGCGAGGCGATCTTGGCGGAGCGAAGGATCAGTTCGACGCTCTGCCGCACGGCGGGATCGTCGTCGATGATCAGCGCCCGCGTTTCGTGCCGATGTGTCGAATCGCTCTGCGTCATCCCGTGTCCGGTCCCGGTCAGGAAAAGATCGACGTCCAGGCGAACATCGCCGGGGCGCCCCGGCGCTTTGCCTCGTCATGGTGAAGCCGGCTCCGGCTGGCCGGAGTTTGCGCGACCGGCTTCGTGTCCTTGCCCGGCGCTGCCGTCGTGGACTCCGTCCGCCGGGCGGTCGTCAGATCCTCGATGGGCCGCGTCAGAATCTCCGGCAACCGGATCGTGCCGCCGTCGGCCTCGGCCTCGTCGACCTGGTTTGCGTGCGGGTCTTCGGCGATCGCCTCCAGGTCGCCGCCGGCCTCGGCGCTTGGAAGGATCTCAGTTTCGGTGGCCGGCGACACCATTTCCGGCTGCGGCACGGCTGCGGTCGGCTGCGGCGCGGCGCGGGCGGTCGCGCCGGGGGCCATGCGCTCGAGCAGGTCGAGCATGGCCAGGAGGACCGGCTTGATCTCTTCCCGCTCG
>Ga0102953_1002706_pt1 | contig 10275 bp, 14 predicted proteins | sample SalPon2A_C_D2_MG_FD_78509 | JGI IMG/M metagenome (GOLD analysis project Ga0102953, IMG submission 78509) | Soil microbial communities from South San Francisco under conditions of wetland restoration - Salt Pond MetaG R2A_C_D2_MG | ecosystem: Environmental > Terrestrial > Soil > Wetlands | place... | reverse complement strand
CTACTGCCGCACCGAGTCCCGGCTCCGCGACTTCTGCGAGCGCTTCGACTGCGAGCCCGGCGACAGCCACCGCGACCCGGCGGAGTGCGACGTCGTCGTCGCGGTCACCGGCTCGCCCGACCCGGTGCTGCGCGGCGAGTGGCTCCAGCCCGGCGCGCTCGTCTGCGCGGTCGGCGCGAACGACGGCCGGCGGCGCGAGGTCGACAACGTCGTCGTCCAGCGCGCCTCGTTCGTCTGCTGCGACTCGGTCGAGAACGCGAAGCTCGAGTCAGCCGACCTGATCGAGCCGGTGGCCGGCGGCGTGCTCGACTGGCTCGAGGTGCACGACCTCCACGAGGTCGTCTCCGGTGCGCTGCCGGGCCGAGGCTCCGACGAGGACATCGTCCTCTTCAAGTCGAACGGGCTCGCCGCCTGGGACGTCGCCGCGGCCGCAGCCGTCGTCGAGCGCGCACGCGCGGCCGGCGCCGGTCGCGAGCTCTAGCTGCCGCTGTCGCCGGAGATCCGGGCGAGATAGCCGCGTGCCGCGTCGACGTCGTCGCGGCCGACCGCCTCGATCACGTCCTGCCGCTCCAGACACCGTGCCTGCTGCTGCGGCGAGAGCCGGTTCTGGACGAAGTGGTCCTTGAGGATCTCCTCGAGGTTGCGGCCGCTGTGGTGCTCGCGGATCACGTACTCGGCGACGCGCTCCTCCTTCGCGCTGCGCGCGAAGAGGAACGACATGGGGAGTCGCAGGAAGCTGGCCAGCCTCAGCATCGCGGCGATTGTATAGTCGGAACGTGCAGGCGACGTCCGACCGCGGTCGCTTCGCGGAGCGGGTGCTCCACGGAATCGACGACGCCGGCGAGCCCGAGACGATCGTGATCTGGATCGAGCGGAAGGCAGGCGCGCTCTGGGCCGTCGGCCGCGCCGTCAATCCCGAGCTGCGCGAGGTGCGGGAGCCGCGCCCCGAGGACTACGTCTTCGAGGGCTACGAGCTCGCCGACGCCCTCGACCAGGCGAACGCCGCGCTCGAGGACGACCTCACCGTCTCCGAGCAGGACGGCCGGTCCGAGCACCTGCGCCCGTTCACGCGCGACGAGCTGTTGAAGCCGCTCGAGGCCTGGTTCTTCGGTCGCTGAGCGGCGCACCCGAGCGCCGCGGGCACGCCGCCCAGTCGGTGTGAGCATCACGCGGGGTGCGGCCCGCGGATCACGTCGGATGCCGCGTGCCGCGCCGTCGAGAGGGCCCAGAGGGCGAGCGTGCCGAGCACGAGCAGCCCGAGTGCCCACTGCGCGCCCGTCCAGATCGCCGCGACGAGCAGCCCGAGCGTCGCCACCCCGAGCGCGCTCAGGACGGTCATCGACAGCGTCGCACCCTCGTCGAACCCGCGGCCGAGGGTGCACGAGGCGAAGCCGAGCAGGCCGACCGCGCCGGCCGCCCAGCGGTTGCTCGTGAGGAGCGGGACGCCCCAGTCGTGGGTGTTCGCGAGATAGACGAGCGCGACGAGCGCCGTGACGACCGTGGCAGCTGTGTCCTTGCGAGTGAGTGACATCGGCTCACCTCCCGGTCCGAGCTTCGCCGCGCCCGCGGCGGAGGCCATCGGTGCTCAGTACGGATCGGCGCCCGCAGGAATCAGCGCCGGGCGGCGCGCGGCCACTCGAGGTTCGCGTTCGGGATCGGGTCGCCGTGCGGGTCGTGCGTCGGGTACCCGAGCGCCTGATCGATCCGCGCCTCGAGCTCCTCGGAGAGCGCATGCTCGAGCCGGTCGGCTTCCTCGTGGACGTCGTCGACGTGGACGCCGAGCGTCTCCGCGAGATAGAGCTCGAGCAGCCGGTGGTGGCGGATCACCTCGAGCGCGACGCGCTCGCCGGACTCCGTCAGCGACACGCCCCGGTAGCGCTCGTGCCGGGCGAGTCCGAGCGCGTCGAGCTTCTTCACCATCGCGCTCGCCGACGCGGGCGAGACGTGCTGGGCCCGCGCGAGCGCCGTCACCGCCACGCGCCCGCCGCCCACGCCGAGCTTGTAGATCTCGCGCAGGTAGTGCTGGATCGCCTCGGAGAGCGGCTCCTGCGGCATGCGCTGACTGTAGCGGGCTAGGGTCCGTCGGATGCTGATCCGTGTGGGCTTCAGCGCCGACCCCGACGACGCCTTCATGTACTGGGGGATCGCGTCGGGCGTCGTCGATCGCCGCGGCTACGAGTTCGAGCCGGTGACCGAGGACATCCAGACGCTCAACGAATGGTCGCTCGGGGGACGGCTCGAGGTGACCGCGATGTCGCTTGCGACGTATCCGCTCGTGCAGGACCGCTACGTCCTGCTCCCGCACGGCGCGAGCATCGGCTCCGGCTACGGGCCGATCGTCGTCGCGCGCGAGCCGCTCTCCCTCGACGAGCTCCGGCGGGAGGAGATCGTCGTGCCGGGGACGCTCACGACGGCCTACCTCGTCCTGCGCATGGCGCTCGGGCAGGACGTGGCGACCCGGGCGCTCCCGTTCGACGAGATCCTCGACGAGGTCTCTTCCGGGCGTGCGCGCGCCGGGCTCCTGATCCATGAGGGCCAGCTCACCTACCGCGACGAGGGGCTCGAGCGCTGCCTCGACCTCGGCGAGTGGTGGCTGCTCGAGACGGGGCTGCCGCTGCCGCTCGGCGTCAACACGATCCGGCGCGATCTCGGCGCCGAGGCGATCCACGACGTCTCCGCGGTGCTGCACGAGTCGATCGAGGCAGCTCTCGCGAACCGGGCGCAGGCGCTCGAGTTCGCGCTCGGGTTCGGCCGCGGCCTCGACGACGAGCGCGGCGACCGCTTCATCGGTATGTACGTGAACGAGCTGACTCGCGACTACGGCGACGAGGGGCGGGCTGCGGTAGCCGAGCTGCTCGCCCGAGCCGAGGGCGTCGGTGCGTACGAGGCCGCCGTTCGGGTTGAATTCGCCGAGTGAGCCGCGCGGTCGTCCTTTCCGGTGTACGGACGCCCATCGGGCGCTACGGCGGCGCGCTCTCCGGTGTGCGCCCCGACGACCTCGCCGCGCTCGTGATCCGCGAGGCGGTCGACCGGGCCGGCGTGCCGGCGGGCGAGATCGAGGACGTCTGGTTCGGCGCCGCCAACCAGTCGGGCGAGGACAACCGCAACGTCGCCCGCATGGGGGCGCTCCTCGCCGGGCTGCCGGACTCCGTCGCCGGGGTCACCGTCAACCGGCTCTGCGCCTCCGGGCTCGCCGCGATCGTCGGCGCCTGCCACGCGGTGATCGCGGGCGACGGCGACCTCTTCGTCGCCGGCGGCGCCGAGTCGATGAGCCGCGCCCCGTTCGTGACGCCGAAGCCCGACAAACCGTTCCCGCGCGGCGACCGGCCGCTCTACGACACGACGCTCGGCTGGCGCTTCGTCAACCCGAAGCTCGAGGAGCTCTTTCCGCCCGAGGCGATGGGCGAGACCGGCGAGAACGTCGCCGAGCGCTGGGGCGTCTCGCGCGAGGACCAGGACGCGTTCGCGCTCGAGTCGCAGCGGCGCTGGGCCGCCGCCGACGAGGCGGGGCGCTTCGCCGACGAGCTCGTCCCGGTCGGCGAGACCGTCCGCGACGAGCACCCGCGCCCCGACACGTCCCGCGAGAAGCTCGCCTCGCTCAAGCCGGCGTTCCGCGAGGGCGGCACGGTCACCGCGGGCAACGCGTCCGGGATCAACGACGGCGCGGCCGCGGTCGTGATCGCCTCCGAGGAGCGGGCGCGCGAGCTCGGCGTCGACCCGCTCGGTACGTTCGTCGGCAGCGCGGTCGCCGGCGTCGACCCGCGCGTGATGGGCGTCGGCCCGATCCCCGCGGTGCGCAAGGTGCTGGCTCGCACCGGCGTCGAGGTCTCCCAGCTCGACCTCGTCGAGCTGAACGAGGCGTTCGCCTCGCAGAGCCTCGCGGTCGTCCGTGAGCTCGGGCTCGACGCCGGGAAGGTGAACGTGAACGGCGGCGCGATCGCGCTCGGGCACCCGCTCGGGATGAGCGGCGCTCGCCTCGTCGTCTCGCTCCTGCACGAGCTGCGCCGCCGCGACGGCCGCTACGGGCTCGCGACGCTCTGCGTCGGCGTCGGCCAGGGGCAGGCCGCGCTCTTCGAGCGCGCCTAGCGAGCCCGCCTCTCCGTACTCCACCACGATGCCGGGTTGCATCGCGGTCCGCACGATCTGCCCCATGGACACCGCTGCGGCACGTGCGTGCTTCCCGGGACTCCGCGACGCGACGTTCCTCGACCATGCCTGCGTGGGGCTCGCGCCGGAGCAGGCCGTCCGGGCCGTCGAGGAGGTCGCACGGCGCGGCGCCGTCTGCGAGGAGCGGGACGCCTTCGACCACCACGTGGCGCTCGACGCGATCCGCGACGACGCTCGGCGCGAGGCGGCGGTGCTGCTCGGCGCCGGCGAGGACGAGGTCTCGCTCGTCGAGAGCACGACCCAGGGCCTGAACCTCGCCGCGCTCGCGATCCCGTTCGAGCCGGGCGACAACGTCGTCATCGCCGACCTCGAGTTCCTCCAGGTCGCGATCCCGTTCGTGAAGCTCGCCGAGGAGGGCCGGATCGCCGAGGTGCGGCTCGCGCGGAACGCCGACGGCGCGCTGCCGGTGGAGGCGTTCGCGGCCGTCGTCGACGAGCGGACGCGCGCGGTCGTCGTCAGCTCGGTGCAGTGGTGCAACGGCTACCGGCTCGACCTCCGCGGCCTGCGCGCGCTCTGCCGTGAGGCCGGGGCGGTGCTCGTCGTCGACGCGATCCAGGAGCTCGGCGCGCTGCGCCTCGACGTGCGCGACACGCCCGTCGACCTGCTCGTCGCCGGCGGCCACAAGTGGCTGAACGCGCCGTACGGCTGCGGCGTCCTCTACGTCGACCGGCGCGTGCTGCCCGCGCTGCGGCAGCCGTGGTGGGGCTACCTCGCGCTCGATCCGCCGGCCGGCGGCTGGCCCGCGTACTTCGGCGACCCGACGCCGCCGCCGCTCCGCCCCTACGATTTTCCTGCGACCGCCCGCGCGCTCGAGCTCGGCGGGACGTCGAGCTACCCGGGCGCCGCCGCCCTCGCCGCCTCGCTCGCCCTCGTGAACGAGGTCGGGATCGCCGCCGCCGAGCGGCGCGTGCTCGAGCTGTCGGCGCGCCTCCGCGACGAGGTCGACGCGCTCGGGCTCGAGCTCGTGTCGCCCCGAGAGGCGCCGTCCGGGATCACCGTCTTCCGCTCGTCGTCAGACCCCGACGACGACAGACGGCTGCTGGCGCGCCTCCTCGACGAGCGCGTCCTCGTCTCGATCCGCTACGCGGCCGGCGTCGGCGGCATCCGCGTCTCGACGCACTACTCGAACGACGAGTCCGATCTCGACCGGCTCGTCTCGACGCTGCAGCGCCTGCGGGTCAGCCGACCGGCGGCCTGATGTAGATCACGCCGTCGTGCTTGATCGGCACGAACGACGAGCCGATCTTCATGATCAGGTTCTCGACCTGGGCGTAGACGTCGTCGGAGACCTGCTGCTCGTTGCCCTCGCAGGGCACCTCGATGCCGACCTCGTCCACGGCGCGGGCCTCGAGCCCGCTCGCCTCGAGCTCGCGCAGGAGCCGGTCGCGATCGGGGATGCGCGCCGCCTCGACGTGGATCGTGCTCGCCATCAGGTCTCCTCTCCCTTGCGTCGTTCGGATCCGAGACAGGACTGTAGCGGACGTCGCTAGCCTCGGCGCCGGTATCTCGGATCCAGGTCATCGGCGGCGCCGTGACGGAACACAACCGGTAGGTTGCGAAGGCGATGGCTCTCGACCCCGCCGGGCTGTGAAGAGCCATCCGCGTGTTCGCGGCGGGCTTCCGGCCCGCGCGGCGAGCCTCTTGTTCGGTCTTGCGATCTTCGCGCTCGGGATCGTGCTGATCCTCGAATCGCGGCTCGGGCTCTCGCCGTGGGACGTCCTCAACCAGGGGCTCTCGCGGCACACGCCGCTCTCGTTCGGGATGGCGAACGTCGCGGTCGGGCTGACCGTGCTCATCCTCGGCTGGGCGCTCGGCGGCAGGCCCGGCATCGGCACGCTCGCGAACGCGGTGCTCGTCGGCGTGTTCATTCAGGGGCTCACGTCGATTCACGTCGTGACGGAGCTCGCCCATGCGGGGCTCTGGCCGCGGATGGCGCTGCTCGCGGCCGGGATCTGGCTGATCGGGCCGGCGACCGCCTTCTACATCGGCGCCGACTTCGGCGCCGGGCCGCGTGACACGCTCATGCTCGTCGGCACGCGGCGAACGGGCGTCCGCATCGGGATCGTGCGGGGCTCGCTCGAGCTTTGCGCGCTCGTCGGCGGGATCCTCCTCGGCGGCACGTTCGGCGTCGGGACCGTGCTCTTCGCGGTTCTCGTCGGGCCCGTGATCGAGTCGTCGTTCGCGCTGCTCGGCCGCACGCCGCTCGCGCACCCGTCGCCGACTCCCGTGCCCGTGGTCGTCGGCGAGTAGCGGCTCAGATGGCTGATGCCACGATCACGCGCGTCCGGCTGCGCGTTCTGGCACGCCTGGGCCGCTTCGACCCGCCTGCGGCCGGCGAAGCCGGCCTCCACCGGGCCGGTGCTTCGCCCCGTCGACCACTCGCTGCTGCCACCAGCAGCGGCGAGTGCCCGCCGCGGCGCCCCAGACGCACCAGCCCACGCCCCGGGACAGGCGATCTCGTGGCATCAACCATCTCAGTCGAGCTTGAACGCCGCGTGCTTGATCTGCGTGTACTCCTCCAGCGAGTACAGCGACATGTCCTTGCCGTAGCCGGACTGCCTGAAGCCGCCGTGCGGCATCTCGTTCGTCAGCGTCAGGTGGTCGTTGACCCAGACGGTCCCGAACTGGAGCCGGCGGACGGCGTCCATTGCCCGGCCGACGTCGCACGTCCAGACCGAGGCCGCGAGGCCGTAGCGGACGTCGTTCGCCCAGCGGATCGCCTCGTCGTCGCTCGAGAACCGCTGCACGGTCACGACCGGGCCGAAGACCTCGTCCTGGACGAGCTCGTCGGTCTGGGCGACGCTGGTGACGACCGTCGGCTCGACGAACCAGCCGGAGCCGTCTCCCGTGCCGCCGCCGGTGAGGACGGTCGCGCCGTCCGCTCGCTCGAGGAAGCCGAGCACGCGCTCCTGCTGGGCGCGGGAGACGAGCGGGCCCATCCGGACATCGTCGCCCGCGGCGGGGTCGCCGACGACGATCGACTCGACGACCGGGACGAGCTCCTCGAGCAGCCGGTCGTAGATCTTCGGCCCGGCGATCACGCGCGTGCCGGCGGTGCAGTCCTGGCCGGAGTTCCAGAAGCCCGCTGTCTTGATCCCCTTCGCCACGGCGACCGGGTCGGCGTCGTCGAAGACGATCATCGGCGCCTTGCCGCCGAGCTCGAGGTGGACGCGCTTGAGCGTGTCGGCGGCCGCGCGGGCGACCGTCTTCCCGGTACGGACGTCGCCGGTGAGCGAGACGAGCCGCACGTCGGGATGCGTGACGAGTCGCTCACCGACGGGGACGCCGTCGCCGGTTACGACGTTCACGACGCCGGCCGGGACGGCGTCCGCGACGAGCTCGGCGAAGCGGAGCAGCGAGAGCGGCGTCAGCTCGGACGGTTTCAGGATCGAGACGTTGCCGCCCGCTTCCTGCCCTCGTGGCTCGAGGTACCGCGCCGGGCGCTCCCGTCGGTGCTCGCGCCGTGAATCCGGACGGCTTCCTCGCCGACGTGCTCGCCGAGCCGGCGGTGCTCCGCACGGTCGCCGACGCCTATGCGGGCGGCGGGCCGCGCTACGTCGCCGCGCCCGCCGAGCGTCTGGCTTCGGCCGAGCAGGCGGCGCTGATGCTCTGCGAGGGCCCGCGCATCCCGGCCGACGCGTGCGAGACGGGCGACTGGTCGCACGTCGACGTCTACCTCTCGAAGCATCCCGGCTATCGGCTGCTCCTCCTCGGCGGCTCGGCCAGGGAGGAGGAGCTGCTCGACTGGCTGCAACGGCGGAACGGGACGCTCGTCGCGGTCGGGCGTCCGGTCGAGGGTGCGGCCGTCCACGTTCCCTTCGCCGGCGCGGACGACCCCGACCTCGCCGCCCTCGTCGAGACGGCGCCGGCCGAGCTCGTGGCCTGGCGGCTCTGGCAGGGAGCAGCGGCCGCCGCCGACTGACCGCGGCTGTCCTCCCGGACACGCCTGCGCTTTTCCACACGTTCCCCAACCCGGGTGCTTCGGCATGCCGAAGCACCGTCACGCGGGCGCGACGGGACCGTCACGGGGTTCGGTCAGGCGTCCGGCGGCAGCCGCGGCTTCAGCTTGCGGGCGGCGCCCGCGCTCGCGACGACGACGAGGCCGATCGCGACCCAGGAGCGCGGCCGCAGGTGCTCGTGCAGGAAGACGAATCCGGCGAGCGCGGCGACCGCCGGCTCGAGGCTCAGCACGACGCTGAAGACGTGCGAGGGGAGCCGGCGCAGCGCCTCGAGCTCGAGCGACCACGGCAGCGCGGACGAGAGCAGCCCGACGCCGACGCCTGCGCCGAGGAGTTGCGCGTCGCCGAGGTGGCTGCCCGCGGAGACGATCCCCCACGGGGCCGAGAGGAGCGCGCCGATCGCCATCGCGGGCGCGAGCCCGGACGCGCCCGGAAATGCCCGTCCGATCCGGACGCCGAGCAGGATGTAGCAAGCCCAGAAGAAGCCGGCGAGCGCGGCGAGCCCGAGACCGAGCGGGGGCGCGGTGCCGCCGTTCGCGAGCAGCGCGACGCCGAGGCCCGCGCTGGCGACCCAGACGAGGTCGAGTGGCCGCCGCGACCCGAGCACCGCGACCGCGAGCGGCCCGAGGAACTCCACCGTGACGGCGACGCCGAGCGGCGCCCGGTCGAGCGCCTCGTAGAAGGAGAGGTTCATCGCCGCGAGTACGACGCCGAGCGCGACGACGAGCCGCAGCTCGCGCTGCGCCCGGCCGCGCAGCTGCGGGCGCGCGATCGCCCACAGCGCCGCCGACCCGAAGAGCAGCCGCAGGAACACGACCCCGGGCGGCCCGAGCTCGGGGAAGATCGACTTGGCGACGGCCGCCCCGCCCTGCACCGAGCACGCTGCTCCGAGGACGAGTCCGATCGCCGAGGCGCGGCGCTCGGCCGGCACCGCTACCGCTTCAGCGAGAGGGCCGCGCCGACTGCGAGGAGTGCGATCCCGACGAGGCGCGGCCAGTGGAGCGGGATCCGCTCGGAGCGGAAGAGCCCCCAGCGGTCGATCGCCGCGCCCATCACGAGCTGGCCCGCGATGAGGATGCCGACGGTCGCGGCGACGCCGATGCGCGGGCCCGCGTACGTGACCGTGAACACGATCAGCAGGCCCATCACGCCGCCCATCAGCATCCACCACGGTTGGTGGAGCGCCCGCTCGTAGCCGGCGAAGCTGCGGCGGGCGATCGCGAGCGCAACGGCTGCGAGCGCTGCGGTCAGGAGCGCCGAGAAGCCGAGCGCTTCCATGACTCCGATCCGCTCGCCGAGACGCGACATCAATGCGACCTGGATGGAGCCGGCGAGACCCGCGGCGACGGCCAACCCGGCTGCAAGCGCGCTCCCCGACACGGGGCCTACGATATCCCGACCTCTTCCAGCCCGAGCTGGAGGCGCTGCCGCTCTTGCGCCACCGCACCGGCGACCGCGCGCCCGGCGTGACGCTCTCGTGATCTGCACCCCGCATGGTTGCGCGGGTCGTGACTCTTTCGTTACGGAGGTGCCAGGCACCTTCGTAACGCGGGCGTTACGCGGACGCAGGCCGATCGGGCCTCGCTCGGTGCCGTTCGACCGGGGTAGGCTCCACTCGCCAGCGAGCGAAAGGAAGCGAGCCGATGTACCGGGTGATCATCCAGTACGACCAGGAGCCGGACGCGACCGCCTACGCGGGGCACGCCGAGGTCTGCCAGAAGGTGCCGGGCTCGTCGTTCCGGCACGGAAAGGTCTTCGGCTCTCCGTTCGGGGCGCCGACGCACGCCTACTACGCCGAATGGGAGTTCGCCGACAGGGCATCCTTCGATGCGGGCCTCGCGAGCGCCGAGTTCGGGGCGACCCTGGCGGATCTCGACGCACGCGGCCTCGCCCGCCCCGCGTCCGTTGAGTTCGCCGAGCTCGCGTGAGCGGCGTAGGCTCGACGGAGCCGCCCAGGAGTGGAGGTGCCGGCTCCGCCGGTGCTGGAGCGGGCGGCAGCGATCTCGTCCTCGTCGAGCGGGACGGTGCCGTCGGCGTCGTGCTGCTGAACCGGCCGAAGCAGCTGAACGCTCTCTCCGGCGAGCTGATGGGCGCGCTCGTCGCAGCGCTCGAGGAGCTCGACGCCGACCCGGAGGTGCGCGCGATCGTG
>Ga0102953_1002705_pt1 | contig 10276 bp, 5 predicted proteins | sample SalPon2A_C_D2_MG_FD_78509 | JGI IMG/M metagenome (GOLD analysis project Ga0102953, IMG submission 78509) | Soil microbial communities from South San Francisco under conditions of wetland restoration - Salt Pond MetaG R2A_C_D2_MG | ecosystem: Environmental > Terrestrial > Soil > Wetlands | place... | reverse complement strand
CGGTTCGCGTTGGCTTCCAATTTGGTCCCGTCCGGAAAACACTCCTTCAAAACTCACCAGACCGGCTTCTCTTAACAGGTTATGCATTGCCGCAAAAACCTTTTCCGTCCGCTCCTCGTAACCGGCAACCGCGAAATCGATTGATCGTCTGAAAATCAGGGCGACTCCCGCCACTCAACCACATGAAGTTCACGTTCTCTCGCAATACCTTGGCGATCTGACGGGATGAATAGACCCGCTGGCTATATGCGTAAACCAGCACTTTCAACAGCATCCGGTGATGGTAGCTTGATGTGCCTCCGCCCATGTAATTGTCTATCACCGGCAGCAGTTCAAGTTGATCGATTGCACTGTTGATCAAACGGACTATGTGGTTCTCGTGGATTAATGACTCAAGGCTTGGGGGGAAAAGCTCCATCTGGCCCTGATGATACGGCTTGAATACTACCTTGCCTCTTGCTCCTTGCACTATGCCTCCAAAATCAATATCTAATCAATGATTTCAGATATATACAACATGATTTCAGTGCTTTTTCACTTTCTAAATACAAAAAGGGGCCATCCCTTTTGGGACAGCCCCTTTTTTATAAATTCAGGGAGATTTCAATTAACCCTTATTCTGGGGATGCGTATACAGTTCGGAGAGCCATCCTCTACCCTGCAATTTAATCCCCGTCTTCATGAGACTTAAGAACCTGGATCTTAAAAGATCGCTCATTAGAGCTTTTTTAGTTGCCGGAATTCTAAAAAATCCGGCCAGAACCCCTCGCATCATCTTTTGAGTCATGCTCTGGGGATTATCAAAAATCTGGTACTGAAGATTTCCTCTTTCCAAAGACTGCAGGATAACTCTTTCAAATGTCGTCTCTGGATGGATCACTCGTTGTTCCCGTTTTACCAATTGGAGTGATTTAGTCGTGCATTTCATGGCACAGACACCGCAGCCAAGACATATGGATTTGTCGATTTTCGGTTTTTTCTTCCTGGTCTCTGGATTGTTGTCAATAGGTATCATTTCAATTGCATTGATATGACAGGCTTTGGCGCACTTTCCGCACCCCGTACAGGTCTCTTCATCTATTTGGGCAATAAACGTGGAGGTAACAAGGGTATTTGGGTATCCGAATTTTGTGATACCGAGAAGCAGATTACAACAACACCCACAGCAATGGCACATAAAGCCCGCCGTGTTTTTTACATTGTCGGCATTTATGACAAGACCCAAATCTTTTGAGCGGGCCAGGTTGTCGAGCATTTGCGATTTGGACACCGGTTTGGCAAATTTATTACGAACCATGGTGTCACTTATATCGCCAAACATAGAACACGTATCGAGCGGGGTTTCGCAAGTCTTTTCACCCAGGTGCGTTTTTTCATGTCGGCAAGAGCATATCCCGATAGCAAATCTATCGTTGGCTTCTATAATCGCTGAAGCTTTCTCGTAATCCAAAATCTCCACATGGTCGGCAACCGCTTCTTCGTAAGGGAGCGTCCGCTCTACGGATGTTTGTTCCCCGTGTCGCCAGTTCATTCGATAAAAAGAACCTTCCATCAGGTAGTCATTAAATAGCTTTGCCCATTCTTTGGAGGGAAGGTTGTCGCCGGTCCTCATCATGGTAAACTCGAACAAGCCGATGACTATGGGGGAAGGCATGTAGTAATACTGATCATTGATCCAGGCATCCATGACAAGTCCCTTTTCACAAAGACTCTCAATGATGTTCCTCAGCCGGGTAGGTTCATATTTTGTGACTTTAGCAACCCGTGCCAGGTTGGAGAAGCCATACGGCATTTTAACTACCACATCAGCTTCTTCCTCGGAATAAAGAGCTTTGATCATATTGTAAAACTTCTCATCCCAACCCGCTCTCAAGGTCAGATTGTTAATTTTTTGACCCAACTCCTGATAGATATCCTTTCCAACCATATGCCCCATAACAAACCTCTCATTTGGTCCATGCAACTATTTTTATGACTTTCCAGAGACAGACAAACGCCACGAAATGCCGCATCAAGATCCGACAGGGAACTTCCATATGCAACAAGTGAAAGGACCCCGGCCGGATCGGAAATTTTCTCACAGATTCTAATTGCTCATTAAAGTCTCTTGGCAAGCCGTTTGGCAAATGCAACGATTGTCAAAATAGGTGGCAACCTTTCAGTATTGCTAAACTCTTTAGCAGGGAAAATGCTTGCATCGCAAACGAACAGGTTATCGACCGCGGTCGTTTGCAAATCAGAGTCAACTACCGTGCCGATCGCAGCCCCGCCCCCTGGATGAGCACCCTGGATTTTCCCCTCAAAAAATGTATTGGGGTCTGCGCCTGCCTTGGCAAGAATCTCCCTGGATATCGATGCGCCTTTCTTCAGGCGCTGCCAGTCGCGAGTTGTCAAGGGTTTGGAGCATCTGCCATCGGGAAATACACGACCGTTTGCGTCGTCTGTAATCTTCGTCATCAGGGCAATCATTTTCTTCGAGCTCTTCATTGCCCGAACCGGATCCATCTCCATTAATCTGGTCATGCGGTCATGGTTCATAAAAGGGGATAGGAGAAACAAATCTTCTTCGGCCCAATCAAGATTTACAAGCGCCATGGTAATCTCATGGTCCTGGTTCTGTCCTTTTTCACTGGTAGTTCCGTAGGTATTCCAGAACACATCGAGAAAAAAACCGTCACCTGCATCGATTCCTGACTGCTGCAAAATAGCGGGAGTTGCCATGCCTCCGGCACTGAGAATAACCGTGCCAGCTTTTATTTTCCTTTCGCCTCTGGGGGTCTTGGCAATTACACCGGTAGCCTTGCCGCTAACTCTGGTTACTTCTTTAACCTTACTGCCATAAAGAATATGAGCACCTCTTTGCTGGGCTTCATCAATCCATCGGCGAGTGTCCCATTTCGCCCCGTGTTTGCAGCCATAAAGGCATTTATGGCATTTCACACATTTTTTCTGGTCAACGGACTTCGGCATTGGGGAAAAATTATAGCCAAGCGAACTGGCCGCATCCCGGATAGATCTTGATCCTTTTGAAAGCAGCCTGTCTCCTACCGGTTTAAGTCCTACTTCCCGCTCGGTCTCTTCAAATTCATCGGTAAGGTCAACCCCGACACTCTTCAATTCCTTTTCCATGCAGCGTGCGCCATTGCCGAGCGAAATGACACTACTCCCACCTCCGCAAATTGCCCGCCACATGATGACGTCGCCCTCAGTTGTTTTGGGTGGCCAGAGGGGGATCTTGCGCATTGGCCTCGGCACGATATCGGGTAACAGTTTGAAATCGAAAGTATTATTGCAGTCCATAAAATTCCCGACACTCTTCAACTTCATCCCCCACTCAATGCAGAGGACATCCTTGCCGCGACTGGCCAATTCCCTAAATAACGTTCCTCCTCCGGCTCCGGAGCCCACAATAATGTAGTCATACTTTTCTTTAAGATTCTTCATCCTGAAACCTCCTCTTATAAGTTCTTAATTTATGCAAATAAAATTAAGGAAACACCCTGTCCGGCAGACCCTTAACGCCGGTAATCTTGAAAAAAGCCAACCCCGAAGCAATGTCGATCCTGCCTCAATTGTATTACGGTCCAATGTGCATCCAGCCCACGAAGCCGCTTTAACACATTGGAACTCTTGCTATCTGTTCGAAATGTTATTGCCGGAAATTGTTATGACTATTTCATCTCGATTATCAGTGCAGACCGCGCTCAATAAAGTTTCCGCCTGGCTGTCTTCGTTTTTAAACACAAGCCATTGCCGATCAAATATCTCCGTGAAGTCCGGAATAAACCTTGTCAGGGAGTCGGCCTTTTTCCCGGCTTCAATTAATGTCCAGACCCTGGTTGCCGACAAATCAAACGATTCTCCGGTTTCGTTCATGAGTCGCATTGCCAGATCGTAGCCATCGTCACCCAGCAGGCCTTTCCATAGCTCGGTTGTCCGAGGCTCAACTTTTTCAGTATCGATACCGACCGGTCCTTCGCCTATTATTGCAAAAGAGGCACCAGCTCCGTCCGCCAAAGAAATACCTATTGGCGGGGTTTTCGATACTTGACCGCCGTTAAAAGCCAATTCCGGCTTGCCTTCCTTGGTATGTTGTATAGAGATATCGCTAAAGGGGAGCTTGGTTTTGTTGAATAATTCAAGGTGCCGGGAGGCAGCCAATTTCCCGGCAACAACATTGCCGATAAGAGATTCGTGGCGTGGTGCGGGATGGCCGTTTTTAAGCTTTTTACGTTCGTTTTCAGGCAGGGCGGCCATGAACCTCTTTTGGGCCAAATCTTTATGCGCCACCATGCAAAATGTAACGGGCTTTCGGCCGACAGTTTCTTTGAGGCAGTCGTTGAATTTTTTCAGAGGAATGCTTTCCGTATTTCGTTCAGGGACAAGATTCACCTTGGTTGAAGGCGCCTTTGCAACAAACCTCTTAACCATCTCAATAACCTTGCCCTTCTTATCAAAGACCGTTATATCAGCCTTCATCTCGTCATCCGAACGGGATACCACCTTCGACCAGCAGACCACTTTTTCTCCGTCTTTATATGGTCGGAAGAAACGAAATTCATCGAAATGGTCCGGCAGGAATCCTGCGGGCAGCCCTAAGGCCGCCGACTGTAACATTGCGTCACGGACAGCCGGGGAGGGGGTCTGGGTCTTTTGCTCAAATCCGGCGCTAAAATATTGCGCTTCCACCGGCACGGTGATTTCAGTCAAAGTTTCCGTTTCGGAGATTGCGTAGATCTTGGAGATCCTCCGCAAAAACCGGCCTTGAAACAGGGGCGACGGCGCAAACTCCTCCGGGTCTTTCTGGTATTTCTTTTTAGGGATGGATGGGCATGTAGGCAGAAGGCTCTTCTGCAAAGACGGCGAACCGAATATGCACTCGATTTCGAAATGATCGGAAGCAAAACCATCCGAATCCGACCGCATCGATGCCTTGACCGACGTCACGCCCTTAACAGTAGGCCCGGCCAGAACATAGGTTTGCACCTTGGCTCCGGTCTCTTTCGGAATGATCATGGGGCGCTTTAAGCGGATGTCCCTGATGACCGGGGTCCGGTCGGTTCCGATACAGGCCTTGGCCGCCTGAACCATTGACTCCAAACCGAGCACTGTTGGCATTAGCGGGGTGCCGGCAAATACATGTTCAGGGATGTATTTGTCGTCATGGTGGGTCAGGGTTGCCTCGGTTACCAGATCAACGCCGGGCACAAAGCGCAGCACCTTTTCAATAAACCGCCACTTAGGTATCCGTATGGTCGGCATCAGCTTTCTCTCCAGGGAGTTGCTCAGCCTTCCCATATAGACAAAGTTCCGGAAGGGGTATGCTCTGGTCGCCAAGTCGACATAGGAACTAATCCCTTTTTCGATGGGAATGGCCGTGACGCCGGCACCTCGCAGCATGTCAAGAGAACCAGACTTTGCACCAATACCTATATCTTCCCAGATGGAATACCCCACAGAGAAACCGTCAATGCCGGGGAACTTCTTAAAAACGCTCTTGGTAGCACCATCGAGCCACGCGTTGGCAAAAGCATAATCAGCCTGCCGGAACATCCCTGTCCTACCCAAAACTGATGAGAGGACGTGCAGCGCTTTTAAATTTTTAGGCTTTGCTGCATTGAGTAAGTTATAGAGGCCGAAAGCCTTGATCCGTATGCACTTCAGATAACTTTCCAGCTCCATATCTTTAAATTCGGCAAATTGTGAGATCCCTGCCCCATGAAGGATCGCGGTCACTGATCCAAGCTGTTTGTTTATCTTCTTGACGGCCTTGGCAACAGCTGGTGCATCGGTAACATCCGCCTGTACGTACTGGTGCTTAACGCCCTTTTCAGCCAGACGTTTGAGGTTCTTGGCCAATTCGCTATCGGAGCCTTTGTCCGGAAGCGGCGACGACCCCATCAAACCAAGCTTGACTCCTGTTTTTTGGGCCAGAGCAAAAGCCATTTCAAAAGTAATACCTTTGCCGCCGCCCGATACGAGCAGCGTATCTGCTGGCTTGAGAGGCTTCGTCTTTTTAGGGGCTTCGGCGACCTGCACGGAGGTAGGGGACAAGCGACTGCCATCTTCCGAAAGATGAAATTCTACCCGGTCACTTAAGTGCTGCATTTCCGTGAAAACAGTATCCGCAACCTTAGACGGAGACCACTTGCCAGGAACTGCCAGCCACTTCCAGTTGTAGTTTGGCTTGTCATATTCCTGGGCCAGGGTCCTGATGAGTCCGGCCGCGCCATCGATATCCATTCCTGGATCATTTTTGTATATAGGGCGGACGACAAAGGCCTGAAGGTAGTCATCCTGCAGATCACTTTTGTGCAGAACGTTTTTCAAAATCTTGAAAAGGTCTGTTGCGAGCCCTTCGACCCGTTTTGTGAAGCCTTCGTAATCAACCTCCCAAAATGATTTTTCCGTCACGGGAAGTACAATTAACACACCTCCTGTGGATGACGGAAAGCCGTAGTCTGCTGCCTGGGAAAATTGAAGAAGATCGGTCTCAATCCCCTTTTTCTTCAGGGTGCTGACCACTGATTTTGCCCGAGCACATTTTTTGTCGCCAATAACATAGAATGATTTCCCCTTTTTAATTGGCAGAGGTGCTTCATCGGTAATTGGGGCGGGCAAAAGTTCAAGGCCAAACATTTTCAGCCAGGCTTCTGAGGCGGAACCGACCACCGCGGTCCTTTCGCCCGTGTGTTCAACAACGGTATCAACAAGATATTGAATCGAGGCATTGGAAACCATCCCCGGGTCCAGGGGGAAGTCTGTCCCGATTTTCTTGCTCAGCATCAAGGCAAGCTCGCCGGCCTTTATCGAATCAAGATTAAGATCGTCACGCAGCTTTTTGTCAGGCGTAATGAATTCCATCGGGAACCCGGTGCGGTCAGATATCCATTTAACCGCGACTTGAAGTACCGATTCATCCTCTGGAACAGCTTCAACGGCAGGCTCCCGTTTTTTCTCCGGTTGAATTTCAGCCTCTTGCGGAAGTTCAACAAGCCCCCCTTGCTTACCGGGCCAATTCATATAATCAATCTTCAGAAACTGTTTGATAAACGAATGCCTCTGGGAAAGGTAGCGGCTGAAGTCTTCCTGTTGCGCTTCATCCGGTAAGATTTCCGCTGCCAAACCACCACCGACAGTCAAATTGAGCGCTTCATCCGGAGCAGGGACAATTTTTTCACAAGGATTGGCTATTAATGCCGGATTGTACCTTTCGATATCGAACGGTTTGGTCAACCGATGTTCAAAAAGCTTGTTCATGCGGACGGGGAAACCCAGGACATAGGCCCGGGAGACAAGCCGGTTCATCAAATGAAAATCGTCCTCTTTCTCCAAGTCGGTCGGATAAGATTCGACATTGTCCTCCCCGAGAATATCTTTGACTAAATTAGTCAGGATCGTGCCCGGTCCGATTTCAACCCAAAGTGTGGGGTTCTGCTTAGAGATATTCTCTATTGCCTCCATAAAACGGACGGGCTGGGCGATTTGGTTAGCGAGTAATTCTTTGATATCGACATCAGTTGGTAAAACGTTCCCCGTCGCGGTTGAATAGACGCGGGAGCCGTCAAGTTTCATTATTGGAATGCCATCAAGCTCCTTGCGCAGAACTTTTGCCGCGGGAGCGACAAGTTTTGAATGGAAAGCATGGGAGACAGGGATGGAACGCGCCCAGATCCCCTCTTTTTCGCAGACGGCCAGAAACTTTTGAACATCCGTTGCCTTGCCGGATACAACCGTCTGGCGGGGAGAGTTGTAGTTAGAAACAACTAAACCGGATTTTCCCCTGGCCAGCATCTTCTCGACATCGGCAGGTGCAATGCCGATGGCCGCCATCGCCCCGGTACCCTTACCAGAAGCATTATTCATTGCCTGGGCCCGCAAGGCCGCAATATGCAGCGCATCTATCGGCAGCAGTCCCCCCCCGGCCGTTAAAGCGCTTATTTCCCCCAGGCTATGGCCAACGGTGAAGTCGGGCTTTAAGCCAAGAAAGTCCAGGACCTTGAAAGCCGCCATCGAACAGGAAACAATCGATGGTTGTTGAAATACCGTCTCACGCAACTCCTCTGTCCACTGTTTTATGGTCTCCTCGGTGGCGCCATGCAGGTCACGAAAAACCTTGGCCCGGAAACTTTCCCCGGTCAAAGCATACATCCTAGCCTCAAAGTCATGGCAAATCTCGCGGACAAAGGGGTATCTTCTTAACAGGTGAGAGGCCATATTCAACCGGTGTGAACCCTGGCCTGGGAAGAGTCCGACCATGGTCGGTTTTTTAAGGGCTTGCCCGGCAAAAATATCCAGCGGGGGATTATTTATCTCATCAAGGCTTTTTCCTGCCGACAGCATATCTTTAACCGTCTGCAACTGTTTCGTAAGACCCCAGGGAGTTTTCGCCACTATTGCCAAACGCTCATTGCCTTTGGGTTTTTCCTGTGCGAGTGAAGCAGATAGATCGATGAGGTCCGCCTGGCTGATTTTCCGCGACAGGGGTATGAGTTTCTCTATTCTCTGCAAAAGATCCGCTTCACTCTTTGCCGAAAAAGCTATCACCTCGGAAGACTGCACCGAGGCTATAAGTCTAACTTCATCATTGTCAGCGAGGTCATCCGGATTTGCTTCTTCAAGGGTCAGATGAGTGTTGACTCCTCCGAAGCCAAAGGCCGAAACGGACGCTCGTCTGGGTCCGGAGGCATCCCAGTATTCCCCATTACTTGGTCTGAGATTTGTCAGGGGAGAGCCAAAGGCCGGATTGGCGACGTGCCAATTCGTATGAGGCGGGATTATTTTCCTTTTCAAGGCCATTGTCGCTTTTATCAAGCCGGCAACACCTGCGGCAGCTTTGGTGTGTCCGATATTGGCCTTAACACTACCCAGATAACAGATGTGGTTTTCGTCCGGCTGGGATTCATCGATAGCTCTTTTCAGGGCTGATATTTCTATTTTATCCCCCACCGCTGTGCCGGTCCCATGGCCTTCGACGTAACCTACGGTCGAGATGGGATATCCGGCCTTTTCATACGCCTTCTTTATAGCCAGACCCTGTCCGTCAATTTGAGGTTGGGTGATCCCCCCAGACCCGTCGGAAGAAACGCCCCAGCCTTTAATAACCGCATGGATAGCGTAGCCATGCCGTATTGCGTATTCTTCCGTGGCAAGGGCTACTATGCCGCAACCCTCCCCAGTCTGCATGCCATGGGCACGTTCATCATAGGGGCGGATATCCTCTCTCGCCAAAGCCTTGGTCTTGGCGAACCCGACTATTTCAAATGGATCAAGGCTTACGTCGACACCACCGGCAAAGGCAACGTCCATATCACCCATGGCCAGGTGATTACAGGCGTTTGTAACGGCAAGAAGTGAAGAGGCGCAGGCGCCATCAACGGTGTAAGCGCCGGAGCGGAAGTCAAAATAATTTGCGATTCGTCCGGCAATTACATTCGGGATGTTACCGGCGAGAAAATCTTCATTGATTTCCGGTAATGGACTTGAATAGAAATGCTGGATAGCCTTTACAAGAGTATCGGCCTGATCCCCGGAGAAATTTTTCTGAACGGCATTGCGGATGGCACGTTCAACATAAGGCCATCTGCTTTTCAACATATGGCTGCGAAAAAACTCACCTGAACCGCTATTGCCGAGGACCACGCCCACCCGTTCTTTATCTGTTTTGTCTAAATCAAGTTTAGCGTCCCTCATCGCCTCTCTGACTGTATGCAAAGAGAGCCAGTGGCAGATATCGGCGGTATTGATAGTTACAGGTGGAATCTTCCATTCGACGGGATCGAAAGACCAGTCAGTTATGACTGCCATCCGGTCGCAATATGTTTTCCCTGGGACTTCGGGGTCGGAGTTGAAATACCATTCGTTCGGCAGCCGTTCGTCCGGAGATATTCTGAAATAACGCCTGCCTGCCAGGATGTTTGTCCATAGTTCTTCAGGTGAGAGGGCGCCAGGATAGACGCACCCCATCCCAATAATTGCAACGTTCACTTTCTTTCCCCCTTTTACTTACTTTTTTTTGATTAGGTTAAGAATGTTGCTTCCCCCCGGAAATTCCTGACTTAATCAATTTGATCGGTGACAAAGGCAAAAGGTTATCTCACCATGTGGTACCTGTAAACAGCTTTAAGCAATGCTGGGTATAGTCTCTGCCTATCAATTTGCCCATACCCAGCCTGCCAAAAGTAAGAGTTGCCAAAGATAAAATCGATGTCGATTGAGTTGAGAAAGGAGCCGAGGTCGGGAGAACCTCCCGGGTGTTTTACATGAATTCCCCCAT
>Ga0102953_1002704_pt1 | contig 10278 bp, 9 predicted proteins | sample SalPon2A_C_D2_MG_FD_78509 | JGI IMG/M metagenome (GOLD analysis project Ga0102953, IMG submission 78509) | Soil microbial communities from South San Francisco under conditions of wetland restoration - Salt Pond MetaG R2A_C_D2_MG | ecosystem: Environmental > Terrestrial > Soil > Wetlands | place... | reverse complement strand
GCTCGCCGGCGACGACGCCGCGCGCATCGAGGGCCATCCCGAGCTGATCGCCGTTCTGCTGCGCAACCTGATCGACAACGCGGTGCACTACGGCCCCGCCGGCGGCAGCGTGCGGGTCGAGACGCGGGGCGCCACGCTCTCGGTCAGCGACCAGGGCCCCGGCATCCCGCCCGAGGAGCGCGCGCGGGTGGGCGAGCGCTTCTACCGCATCCTCGGCACCGAGCCGAGCGGCAGCGGGCTGGGACTGTCGATCGTCGAGCGCGTCGCCGCGCTCCACGGCGCGAAGGTCGCGCTCGGCGAAGGCCCGGACGGAAAGGGCCTGCGCGTCACGGTGGCGTTTCCCGGCGCTAGGACCTGACCGCGCGGGTCGATCGCCGCCGCTCGTCCCGCCGCCCCGGGTCGCCCTTTCTGCACGGCTAGCCGGTGAGGATCGGCCGCAGCGTCTCGATCTCTTCGCTCAGAAAATCGAACAGCGCCGCCACTCTGGGCGTGCGCCGCACGTCGGGATGGGCAAGGATGCGCCAGATGCGCGCGAGGTCCGCAATCGGACCGAGCACCCGCACCAGGTCGGGCTCCGAATCGCCCAGCGCGGTCGGCAGCGGCGCCAGGCCGATGCCGGATTTCACCGCGTACACCAGACCCAGAATGCTGTTGTTGCGCGCCACGACCTTCGCCTCGGGCGCGACCCGGGCGAGCCAGGTCGCCGCGCGGTGCTTGGCCATGGTCTCGTCGAGCCCCACCACGAAATGCCGGTTGAGGTCTTCGACCCGCTCGGGCCTGCCGTGCTGCTCGACGTAGCGCCGGCTCGCGTAGACCGCCCAGACCGAATCCGCGAGCTTGCGCCCGACCAGCTCGCCGTCGTCCGTGTCGCCCGAGCGCAGCGCGACGTCGGCCTCGCCCTTCGACAGGTCGAGGTACTTGTCGCTCATCACGAATTCGACCCGGAACTCCGGGTAGCGGGCGCGAAAGCGCTCCAGCAGCGACGACTGCGTGATGCGGAACACGATCGGCTCCGGGCAGGTGACGCGGATGACGCCGACCGCGTCGCGCCCGGTCCGGCCGAGGTGCTGCTCGAACGCGAGCACCGCGCGCTCGACGCCTTCGGCGTGGGCGACCATCTCCCGCCCGAGCTCGGTCAGGCGGTAGCCGCTGGCGTGGCGGCGCGCGAGCTTCCTGCCGGTGCGCCGCTCGAGCTCGGTCAGCCGGCGCTGCACGGTGGACTGGTTCACCTTGAGCGCGCGCCCAGCTGCCAGCGTGCTGCCGTGCCGCGCAACCGCGAGGAAGTAACGAAGGTCGTCCCAGTCGAACACGGCGAGCTATGCGCGAATGCGGTCCCGTTATGCAGCGTTGCGGCTTCCGCCGGCCGCCCTGCAGCGGTTAGCGTTCGCTCGTCAATCATGACATAGGGAGACGTTCGTGAACCAGGTCGCCGAATTCGACTCGCAGGGCTTCAAGCGCGCCACGCTGCAGCAATGGCAGATCGCCGCGCAGGGCTGGAACGAGCACGCGCCCAGCATCCGGCAATGGCTGCGTGCCGCCACCGACGCGATGCTCGGCATGGCTGGCGTGGCGCGCGGCGCGCGCGTGCTCGACGTCGCGGCGGGCGCCGGCGACCAGACGCTCGACATCGCCGAGCGCGTCGGCCCGCATGGATCCGTGCTGGCGACCGACCTGTCGCCCGCCATCCTGGAATTCGCGCGCGCCAACGCCGAACGGGCGGGCCATCGCAACGTGCGCACGCAGGTGGCCGACGGCGAGCGGCTCGGGGTGGACGAGGCCGGTTTCGACGCCGCCGTCTGCCGGCTCGGCCTGATGTTCTTTCCCGATCCGCTGCAGGGCCTGCGCGAGATGCACCGCGCGCTCAAGCCCGGCGGCGGGATCTGCACCATGGTCTTTTCTACTCCGCAGGCGAACCCCTGCGTCGCCACCCTGATGGCGACCGCCCTGCAGCACGCGGGCCTGCCGCTGCAGGACCCTTACCGGCCGGGCGGCCTGCTGAGCCTGGGCAAGCCGGGGCTGATCGACGGCCTGTTCCGCGCCGCCGGCTTCCGCGACGTGGCGACGACCAAAATGAGCGCGCCGTTCAGGCTTGCCAGCGCGCGGGCCTACCTCGACTTCGTGCGCGCCTCGGCGAGCCCGATCCAGCAGATCCTGGCCGGCCTCGAACCCGCCGGGCGCGAAGCGGCGTGGACGGCGATGGCCGAGCGCCTCGGCGCCTTCGACACCGCCGCCGGCTGGGAAGGGCCGAACGAGCTGCTGCTCACCGCGGCGCGGCGCTAGTAGTATCGGGGCTCGATGAGCTCAGAGCGCAACATCACCGGCCACTACGGCCGCGGCAGCCTGCTCGAGCGGCTCGAGGCGGCGCTGGCCGAGGACGGCGCCGACCCGCAGCGCCCGAGCCTGGAGGCGCTTGCGCCCTACGACCAGTTCCATACCCGCGGCCTCGAGGCGACCAAGGAGATCGCCGACGCGCTCGAGGTCGAGCCCGACCACCACCTGCTCGACATCGGCAGCGGCATCGGCGGCCCGGCGCGCTACATGCACAGCCGCTTCGGCTGCCGCGTCACCGGCATCGACCTCACGGCCGAGTTCTGCGACGTCGCGCGCCACTTGAGCGGCCGGGTCGGCCTCGGCGACAAGGTGCGCTTCGAGCAGGGCGACGCGCTCGCGATGCCGTTCGCGGACGCGAGCTTCGACGGCGCCTTCTCGATGAACGTGTCGATGAACATCGCCGACAAGGACGCCTTCTACCGCGAGATCCGCCGCGTGCTCAAGCCCGGCGGCTGGCTGGTGCTGTCCGAGATCGCCAGGGGCGCCGGCCCCGAGGTGGACTACCCGACGGCCTGGGCCGCGAACGCCGAGGCGAGCTTCCTCGTCACGCCCGAGGAGACGCGGCGCGGCCTCGAATCCGCCGGCTTCGAGATCGCGCGCTTTCGCACCACCGAGAAGGAGGCGATGGCCTTCGGCGCGCGCTCGCGCGAGATCGTCGCCCGCGGCGAAAAGCCACCGCACCGCGCCGTGATCCTGATCCACGCCGAGGACGCGCGCGCGGCGATGGCCAACATCTCGCGCGGTGTGGCCGAGTCGCGCATCATCCCGATCGAAGTGCTGGCGCGGCGGCGCTAGCGGTGCTTTTTCTTCGGTCGCACGCGCGGTCGCGGCTGTTGCGCCTTGCTGTCCACGAGGCCGCCGCTCATTCCCGCAGCGGCTTGCCCGCGCGGTAGAGCGCGAGCCGCTGTCTGGCCGCCGCCTCGGCGGGCGCCCCGGCGGGAATCAGATCGAGCGCGCGGCGCTGCCAGCGCTCGGCCTCGTCGAAGCGCTCGCTCTCGGCGTAAGCCGCGGCGAGCGTGCCGAGGAACACGGGGTTGCGCCACTCGGTCAGCGAGGCAGCGTCCCAGGCCAGGCGCACCGCGCGCTTGCCGTCGCGCAGCGCGTCCTCGGGGCAGGTCGCGAGGATCCAGGCGAGCGAGTCGAGCGCGCCCGCGTTGCGCGAGTCGAGCCGGATCGCCTGCTCGAGGTCGGCGACCGCGCGCCGGTACTCGCGCCGCGCGAGCCGCGCGCTGCCGCGGTTGCGGTACGCGGGCGCGAACTGCGGCTTGAGCCGGATCGCGCGGTCGTAGTCGCCGATCGCCCGCGCGTACTCGTCCTTTCTCATCCAGGCGTTGCCGCGGTTGACGTAGGCGTAGGCCAGATCGGGCACCAGCCGGATCGCGGCGTTGTAGTCCGCGATCGCGCCGTCGAGGTCGTTCGCCGACAGGCGCAGGTTGCCGCGGTCGTAGTAGGCGAAGGCGTACTCGGGGTCGATCCGGATCGCCTCGCCGTACTCCGCCGCCGCGCGCTCGTGGTCGCCGCTCGCGAGCGCCTCGTTGCCGCGCTCGAGGTGCTCGGCGGCGCTCTCGGGCTGGACCACGCGGGTCCCGCCCGCGCAGCCGCCCAGAAGCAGCGCGAGCGCGAGGCCGGGCCCAAGCCAGCGAAATTTGCTCATGGCTCCCGTTCCTCAGCCGACGACCGTCTGCACCGCCTCGACGATGTCGCGGCTGCGTTTGACCTTGTCGCCCCAGGCGCGGTCGAACTCGGCCACCAGCTTTCGCAGCGCCTCCGAGCCCTCGATCGCCCGCGCGCGCGCGGCGTCTTCGAACTCGTAGAATGCGTAGTGCACCGAGGCGTCGGCGTCGCTCCAACCGCGCCAGGCGCGCCGCGCACCGAACGCCTTGAGCGCGTCGGGCAGGTGCTCCTCGCCGTACCAGCGGTCGAAGGCGTCCTCGATCATCGGTTCCAGCACCTGGGCTCGCACGATGAAACATGCAGTCATCCTGTCCTCCTCCCCGGCTCCCGCGCCGGCCGCGGCGCCTAGCCTACACCCGCCCGCCGGCGCGCGCCGCGGCGCCCTCGCCTTCGCCTCGCTGCTGGCGTCGGCCTTCGCGCTTGGCGCGTGCGCGAGCGCGCAGCCGCAGGCCTGCGCGCCGGCGGACGCGAAGCCGGGCGCGGCGCTGAGCTGCGAGCTGCCCGGCTTCGAGCACCGTTCCTACGACGTTCGTCTGCCTTCGGAGTACGCCCCCGCGCGGCCGGTGCCCGTGGTGCTCGCGATCCACGGCGGCGGCGGCAATTCGCGCGCGGCGGCGCGGACCTCGTGTCCCGGCGGCGACATCGCGAGCCGCGACTGCCTGGGCGCGATGGCGGGCCGCGAAGGCGTGGCCGTCGTCTATCCGAACGGCACCGCTTCGCGGCTGCTTGCGAAGGTGCGCACCTGGAACGCCGGCGGCGGCGCCGAGGGCTGGCAGTGCGTCAGCGGCCGCGCGTGCAAGGACCGCGTCGACGACATCGCCTATTTCCGCGCCCTGCTCGACGATCTCTCGCGCTGGATCGCGGTCGATCCGCGGCGGGTGTATGCCACCGGGCTTTCCAACGGCGGCGCGATGAGCCACCGCCTCGCCTGCCAGATGGCGGACCGCATCGCCGCCATCGCGGCGCTCGGCGGCGCGAACCAGTACGCGACCACGTCGTCCTGCGCGCCGGCGCGCCCGCTGCCCGTCCTCCAGATCCACGGCACCGCGGACCCATGCTGGCCCTACGACGGCGGCAAGGCGGCCTGCGCCCAGCGCGACGGCATGTCGAAGATCTCGGTCGAGGCGTCGATGCGCGTCTGGGCCGCGATCAACGGCTGCAAGTCCGAGGACGCGGCGCAGGCTATGGCGAGCGAGCCGCGCGTGAGGACGGAGCGCATCCGCTGGGCGGGCTGCAGGGCGGACACCGAACTGATACGCACGGTGGGCGGCGGCCACGTCTGGCCCGGCGGATGGGCCTATTTCGGCGAGGGCGTTATCGGCCCGATGGTCCGCGGCTGGAGCGCCAATCGAGTCATCCTCGACTTCTTCCGGCGCCACCCGAAGCCGGACTGAAGCCGGTGCAGTTCCCGCCGCGCGCGGCCCCTGCGATCGCTAGCAGGCGCCGCCCTGCGGCGCGAGGCAGCCGTGCAGCGCCTGCAGCAGGTTCTTGAACTGCGGGTCCTCGGCGAGCAGCCGCCTTCCCACGGCCCGCAGCCGGTCGATGGTCGTGGGCGGCAGCTTGAAGCTCGTCGGCAGGTTCCTGAACCAGTCGCGCTCCTCGCGCCCCGTGATGTACTCGAACGCCACCTGGACCGGATAGACCTCGACCTTGTGCGGCGAGCGCAGCCGCAGCGCGCACTGCTCGCCCTTCGCCGCCGAAAGCCGGTTGCAGCCCTCGACCAGCCGCGCGTCGGCGTTGAACTCCTCCAGCGTCTTGCCCAGCAGCTCGACGGTGTCGAAGGAGTAGTTGTCGAGCGGCACGGTGGCCGCGGTGGTGAGCGTGTCGACCAGGCCGGGAACGCTCGCGCTCTTGTCGCGCTCGGTCGCCGGGCTGGTGGCGGCGTTCACCACGATCACCACCAGCCTGTCCACCTTCTTGCCGTTGATCAGCCGCAGCACGCTCCAGGGATGATCGACCGAAGCGATCGCCTCGAGCGGCCCGCGCAGGCCGATGTTGTCGGCGACGCCGCCGTCGGTGAGGTGGATGTAGGGCCGCGCCGGCCCCGGCGCGGCGAGCGAGAGCCGGGTTTCCGCGCGCGCGGTGCGCCGCGCGTTGACGCGCGAGTCGTGGTCGTTCGCGGCGAGCGCGACCCAGGCGGGCTGGCGGTAGCCGCAGCTGCCGGCGTAGTTCCGGAAGGTGAGCGCGGTGAGCCCGCCCGGGAACGCCGACGAGGACGCCGCCGCGCGCGCGAGCGGCACCCGCGCCAGGTCCGAGCACAGCAGGTCGAACTCGTCCTGGATGAACGGAAACTGCGCGCCGGTGGTCATGTCGGTCGCGTTGAGCACCACGAACGGCCGGCGGTTGCGCGCGATGACGTCGGCGTAGGTGCCGCCGCCGAATACCTCGCGGTCGTAGAACTCGGCCGCCAGGTCGCTGCGGCCGAAGGACGGCGCGGCGAGCCTGAACCAGTTGGTCGGCGTCAGCGCGAGCCGCAGCAGGTCGTCCTGGATCGGGCGGTAGAGGAACTTGTCCGGGAACTCGTCGAAGGTCTTCCTCCCGCGCAGCGCGTAGTATGCGGCGGGAAAGCTGCCGCCGGAGATCGACGAGATGACGTCCACCTCGTCGAGCAGCGACTCCCTGTGGCCCTGCCACTCGATCGACGTGTCGCGCAGCGCCTCGAGCACGCCGTAGGCGAGCGCCGCGGCGCGCGTGCCGCCGCCGGAGAAGGTGACGATGACGAACAGCGAGTCGCTGTTGCCGGCGTGCTGCAGGCGCTCGAAGCGGTAGCCGGCGTCCTTCGCATAGTGCTCGAGGTGCGGGTTCTCCGGAAACGACGCGCAGGCCCCGAGCAGGAGCAGCAGCGCGGCGAGCAGCGCGCGCTTCACGCGCTCTCCTTGCGGAAGAACTTGATCTCCAGCGGCTCGAGCACCGACGTGCCCTTGACCGTCACCGTACGCGACGCGGGGCGGAAGTTGGCGAGGTTGCCGAGCGTGAACACGTGCGTGCCGGCGTCGACGCGCAGCACGTCGTTGGTGTAGCCGTTTTCCTCGTCGTCGATGTAGACCAGGCGCTGCGTGGGGAAGGTGACTATCACGTATTCCATGTTGCCTCCGAGACAGGGAGTGCGTCGGCGTGGAATCGCGCGGATGCGGTGAACCAAGTCTACGCGCGCGAAAACGGCTTCACAACGCGTGGCCCGGCGGCGCGCCTGCGGGTCTTTATCCGGTTGTCCGGCGCAGGCCGGGCGGGGATTGCGAGGCGCGGCGTGGCGGGTTTATCGTGGCCGCGAGGCAGCCACCCGGCAAGGAGGTCTCATGGCCCAGCAAGCGGTGATCGCGGTCGACCTGGCGGACGTGTTCCGCGAGAAGGGGCGCAAGAAACTGCTGCGCACAGTGGCCTGGGGCGACGAGATCACCGTCGTCGCGCAATCGGCCAAGCGGCTCGAGATCAAGGCGCTCGAATACCGCCAGGAGAAGGACGGCAGCGTCATCGCGCGCGAGATCACCGCCTACCTGGAGCCGACGAAATCCTCCGGCCTGAAAGCGACGGACCTGGTGCGCCCGCGGGAGCAGAACGAGGTCCTGCGCGTCAACTTCATCGACGTGCAGCAGGGCGACGCCGCGGTCATCGAGTCGCCCGACGGCAAGGTGATCCTGGTCGACGGCGGCGACAACCAGATGTTCGCGCGCTATCTCGCCGGCCGCTTCCGCGGCACGAGCGAGGACGCGCCGAAGGACATCGAGTGCATGCTCGTGACCCACGGTGACGCCGACCACTTCTCCGGCCTGGTCGAAATCCACGACTCCGAGCACCACAAGCGCGTGGAGAAGCGCATCTTCATCCGGCCCCGGCGCGTGTACCACAACGGGCTGGTCAAGCGCCCGTCGAAACGCGCCGGTAAGAGCCTGCCCGACACCAGGCTGCTCGGCGCCACGGCGAAGAAGGACGGCGAGCTCTACCTCACCGGCCTCGAAAGCGACCTGCTTCAGGTCCCGGACGCGGAGATGAATCTGCCCTTCAGGAAATGGAAGAAGGCGCTCGCCGCCTACGACAAGCAACGCAAGATCGAGTTCCGGCGCCTGAAGCTCGGGGACGACGACGCGTTCGACTTCTTCAAGGCGACAGACCTGCACATCGAAGTGCTGGGCCCGATCGAGGAACAGGTCGGCGGCAAGCCGGCGCTCAGGTTTCTCGGCGAGCCGCCAAAAGGGCCCCGCATCGGCCACGAGTCGCTGGATACCGGAACCGCGGGATTCAAGGGACACTCGGCCTCGCACACCATCAACGGCCATTCGATCGTCTTCCGTCTCGTCTACGGCGGCTTCAGCTACCTGTTCTCGGGCGACCTCAATGACGAAGCGAGCCGCTTCCTCGTTCGGGCGCAGCAGCAGGGAAGCGTCCAGCTCAGGTCCGAGATATTCAAGGTCCCGCACCACGGATCGGCGGACTTCTCGGGCGCGTTCATGCAGGCCGTGTCGCCGGTCGTCAACGTGGTCTCGAGCGGCGACGAAAGCGCGCGCAAGGAGTACATCCACCCAAGGGCGACCCTGATGGGGGCGCTCGGCAAGTGCTCGCGCGTCGCCGAGCCGCTGGTGTTCGTCACCGAGCTGGTCGCGTTCTTCAACGAAGAAGGCTGGTCGCGGCTGACCGACGCGAAGAAATCGAAGAAGCGCGGCGCCTTCTACGGCTTCAGCCGCACCGCCTACGGCATCGTCAAGACCCGTACCGACGGCAGGCGTTTCCTGGTCTATACCGACAGCGGCAACCTGAAGATGAAGGAAGCCTACGCGTACGTGCTGGATGCGGCGGGCGAGCCGCGGCCGGCGGCGGTGGTGCGGGCCTGAAGCCTCCCCTTGGCCGCGGCTAGGCAGCAGCCAGTGCTGCGCCCGCGCCGGCCAGGTATTCCTCGTAGCTGCCGCGGAAGTCGATCACCTCCGCCGGCGCGCCGGGTTCGGCCGGCCTGAGCTCGATCACGCGCGTGGCGAGCGAGGACACGAACTCGCGGTCGTGCGAGACGAAGATAAGCGTGCCGGGGTACCGGTCGAGCGCGCCGTTGAGCGACTCGATCGACTCCATGTCGAGGTGGTTGGTCGGCTCGTCGAGCAGCATCACGTTGGGCATCTGCAGCACCAGGCGGCCGATCAGCATGCGCTGGCCCTCGCCGCCCGAGATCACCTTGAGCGATTTCTTCTGCTCGTCGCCCGAGAACAAGAGCTGGCCGAGGGTCGCGCGCACGATCTGCTCGTCCTGGGCGCGGTCCTTCAGACGCCAGCGGCTCATCCAGTCGCTGAGCGTCTCGTCGGCCTTGAACTCGTCGGCCGGGTCCTGCGGCCAGTAGCCCTGGCGCGCCTTCTCGGCCCACTTCACGCTGCCGGCGTCGGGCGCGAGCTTGCCGGCCAGGCAGCGCAGCAGCGTGGTCTTGCCGATGCCGTTGGGGCCGATGATCGCCACCTTCTCGCCCGCCTCGATCGACAGATTCAGCTTTTCGAACAGAGGTTTTCCCTGCGCATAACCCTTGCCCAGCCCCTTCGCCTCGAGAGCGAGCCGGTGCAGCTTCTCCTTCGGGTCGACCAGGAAGCGGATGAAGGGGTACTGCCGGCTGGAGGGCTTGACGTCCTCCACCTTGAGCTTCTCGATCTGCTTCATGCGCGAAGTCGCCTGGCGCGCCTTGGCCTTGTGGGCGCGGAAGCGGCGCACGAACTCCTCGAGGTCGGCGATGCGGTCCTTGGCGCGCGCGTTGGCGTTCTCCACCTGCTGCTTCGCCATCGCCGAGGCTTCCATGTAGTCGTCGTAATTGCCCGGGTAGACCCGGATGCCGCCGTAGTCGACGTCGGCCATGTGGGTGCACACGCTCGACAGGAAGTGCCGGTCGTGCGAGATGATCACCATCGTGCTCGAGCGCGCGTTGAGCACCTCCTCGAGCCAGCGGATGCTGTTGAGGTCCAGGTTGTTGGTCGGCTCGTCGAGCAGCAGGATGTCCGGGTCGCCGAACAGCGCCTGCGCCAGCAGCACGCGCAGCTTCCAGCCCGGCGCCACCGCGCTCATCGGCCCCTCGTGCTGTGCCACCGGCACCCCGAGGCCGAGCAGCAGCTCGCCGGCGCGCGCCTCCGCCGTGTAGCCGCCATACTCGGCGTACTTCGCCTCCAGCTCGGCCGCGCGCAGGAACTCGGCTTCGCCCGCGTCCGGGTCGGCGTAGATCGCGTCGCGCTCGCGCATCGCGGCCCACATCTCGGCGTGCCCCATCAGCACCACGTCGAGCACCCGCTCGCTCTCGTAGCCGAACTGGTCCTG
>Ga0102953_1002702_pt1 | contig 10279 bp, 10 predicted proteins | sample SalPon2A_C_D2_MG_FD_78509 | JGI IMG/M metagenome (GOLD analysis project Ga0102953, IMG submission 78509) | Soil microbial communities from South San Francisco under conditions of wetland restoration - Salt Pond MetaG R2A_C_D2_MG | ecosystem: Environmental > Terrestrial > Soil > Wetlands | place... | reverse complement strand
TTGCGGCGTTGCGAGAGGAAAATCAGCCGCCGGCGAGGAGGGCGGCGACTCGCCTGACGTCCTCGGGCGTGTCGACGGAGGCGCTGGGGATGTCGTGGATGATTTCCACGCGGATCGTCATGCCCAGCCACAGTGCTCGCAGCTGCTCCAGGGATTCGGCCTGTTCCATCGCGCACGGCGCTTCGCCGGCGAGCCGTCGCAGGGCTCCGGCGCGGAAGCCGTAAATCCCGATATGGCGCAACACCTCATGGGGCATGCCGGCCTCGGCATCGCGAGGCCGGGGGATCGGCGCCCGGCTGAAATACAGGGCATGTCCGGCGTTGTCGAGTACCACTTTGACGACGTGGGGATCGTGAAACCGTTCGGCTTCGTGAAGACGCGCTGCAAGGGTGGACAGATCCGCTTCCGGGTCGGCGGCGAGCGCCTCGGCTACGGTGTTGATGGCCGAGGGCGGCATCAGCGGCTCGTCGCCCTGCAGGTCGATGAGGATATCGTCGTCCGCCCAGCCTTCCCGGGCGGCCACCTCGGCGATGCGGTCGGTCCCCGAGGTATGGGCCGGCGAGGTCATGGCCACGTGCACGTCGAGTGCCGCACATGCCTCGGCGATGCGTTCGTCGTCGGTGGCAACCCATACTTCGCCGGCATCGCTTTCCAGCGCGCGTTCGCATACGTGACGGATCAGCGGCTTGCCCGCGATGTCCACCAGCGGCTTGCCCGGCAGGCGGCTGGCATCGTGCCGGGCGGGGATCAGGACGCGAAAGCTCAATCGAGTTCCTCCAGCGCCACCTTGCGGGCTTCTTCCTCGAGCATCACCGGGATGTCGTCACGGATCGGGAACGCGAGGCGATCGGCGCGGCAGATCAGCTCTTCCGCCTTGCGATCGTATTGCAGCGGTCCCTTGCACAGCGGGCAGACCAGGATATCGAGCAGGTGTTTGTCCATGGTGTTGGCTCCCTTCGGATCAGGTGTCGCCGAGAACCCGTTTCAGCAGGGTCGCGGCATCGGTTTCGGAAAATGCTACCTCAAGTGGAACTTGCCAGGCGTGTTCGGGCGGCGCGACGAGTTTGACCGCGTCCTTGGCGGTCATCAGCAACGGACGGTCGGCCGGCAGACGGGCCACGATGTCGGCAACGGGCCCGTGATCGGCCAGCGCGATGCGTTCCACCTCGAGACCGCCCGCTTCGAGCGCCCGGAAAAAGCTTTCGGGGTCGCCGATCGCCGCCAGCGCGCGTACGGGCTGGTTGGCGAATTCCGCGAGGGGGCGTGCCTTGCCGTCGCACAGGCGCACGGCGGCACCCAGGCGGCAGTGCATGTGCAGCCGGGTGGGTGAACCCGGCAGCGAAACGTCTTCGTCGCCCTTGAGCACCACGGCATCGACCCCGGACAGGCGCGACGGCGGTTCGCGCAGCGGGCCGGCCGGCAGCAGGGCGCCGTTGCCCAGGCCGCGGCGGGCATCGACGGCAACGATTTCGGCATCGCGCGCCATCCGGTAGTGCTGCAGGCCATCGTCACTGAGTACGATATCGAGCGGGGTGTCGGAGAGCAGTGCGCGAACCGCCGCCACACGGTCGGCGCCGACCGCGACCGGTATCCCCGTGACCGTGGCCAGCCAGCGCGCTTCGTCGCCTGCCGCCGCGGCCGGGGTATCGGCATGTACCCGGCGCACATCCTGTTCGTGCCGGCCGTAGCCGCGGCTGACGATGCCCGTGCGCACGCCACGAGCACTCAGCTCGCGTGCCAGCCAGGCGACGAGCGGGGTCTTGCCGCTGCCGCCCACGGCGAGGTTGCCGACCACCACCACCCGTACCGGCAGGCGGATTGCCTTGAGCAGGCCGCGTGCATAGAGCCACCGGCGCGCGGCGACGGCGGCGCCGAAGAGTGCGCTGAGCGGCAGCAGCATGAGCGGTGGCCTGCGGGGGGCATACCAGCGTGCCTGCAGCCGGCGCGAAAAGACGCGAAGGGGGCTGTTGATCGTCCCGGGTCCCGGGTCCGGGGTCCCGGGTCTCCGGTTCATGCGCTGCCCCGGACCTGGAGCTGGTGGAGGTTGGTGTAGAGCCCGCCCTGCTTCAGCAGTTCGGTATGCGTTCCGCTTTCGATGATCCGGCCGTTCTCGAGCACCAGGATGCGGTCGGCGCGTTCCACCGTGGACAGGCGGTGGGCAATGACGATCGAGGTCCGCCCCCGCATCAGTTCCTCGAGCGCCAACTGCACCCGGTGTTCGGATTCGCTGTCGAGCGCCGAAGTGGCTTCGTCGAGGATCAGGATCGGCGCATTCTTGATTAACGCGCGGGCGATGGCAATGCGTTGGCGCTGACCGCCCGAGAGCAGTGATCCCTTTTCGCCGATCACCGTGTCGAAGCCGTTCGGAAGGGCTTCGATGTCGTCGAGGATCTGCGCCGCGCGGGCGACCTCGCGTATGTCTTTTTCCGTGGCTTCGCCTTCGACGCCGTAGCCGATGTTGTGCGCTACGGTGTCGTTGAACAGCACGACGTCCTGGGTCACCATGGCGATCTGGCGGCGCAGGTCGGCCAAGCGTACTTCGGCGATGTTCCGGCCGTCGATGAGAATGCGCCCGTCGTCCGGATCGTAAAAGCGCGGCAGCAGGCTGGCCAGCGTGCTTTTGCCGCTTCCCGAGCGGCCGATCAGGGCGAGCGTCTCGCCGGGTTCGACGGTGAACGATATCTCGTTGAGAACCCGGTGCTTGCGTGAGCTGTATGAAAAGTCGACGGACTGGAATTCGATTTTCCCCTTGACGCGTTCGAGCGGATGCCCCTGGCTGTGCGGCTCCTCGCCCATGTCGAGCAGCTCGAAAATGCTTTGTCCGGCGGCAATGCCGCGCTGCAGCCAGGCGTTGACGTCGGTAAGCCGGCGCAGCGGCGGGAGCAGCAGGGTGGTGGCGGTCAGGAACGAGGTGAAGTCACCCACCGTGCGGCCGACGCCCGTGGCCTGGAAGGTCAGGACGTAGATCGCGAGCGCCAGCCCGAAGCCGGCAAAGAGCTGGATCAGCGGGTTGGCGGCGGCGCGGGTGAAGGCCAGCTTGAGGTTCTCGCGCTGGTTGTATTCGTTGGCGACCTGGAAGCGGGAGTATTCGCTGTCCGCCGCGTTGTAGAGCTTGACCATGCGTTGGCCGTTGATGACTTCCTCGGTGACACGGGTCAATTCGCCCACGCTGTCCTGGATACGCACCGACACGCGTCGGAACCGCCGGCTGACATAGCGGGTGAGCCAGGCGATGACGGGCACGACCACCAGGGCCACGATCGAGAGCAGCCAGTTGTGGTAGAACATCAGGGCCAGCAGGCCGAGCACCGTGATGGTGTCGTTGATGAGGACCTTGATCGAGTTGGTGGTCGATTCGGCGACCTGTTCGCAGTTGTAGGTCAGCTTGGAGAGCAGCACGCCAGTGGCGTTGGTGTCGAAGAAATTGGCCGGCAGGTTGAGGAATTTCCTGAACATCTCGCTGCGCAGCGAGAGGATCACGTGCCGACCGAGCCAGTTCATCGAGTAGTTGATGACGAAACTGGCAATGCCGCGCCCGAAGAAAAGCAGCAGGATCTCGATAGCGGTAACCCGGATCACATGCATGTTGCGATCGACCAGGCCACTGTTCATGAGAGGTTTCATCAGCGCCGCGAAGGCGGCCTGGCTGAGCGAGTAGAGCAGCATGGCCACCAGCGCCACGGCAAACACGTACCAGTAGTGGCGTACGTAGCGCAGCAGCCGGGCATAGATGCCGATTGCCGCCCGGTCGATGTGAGTCTTGCTCACGAGCCGTCTCCGTGGGTGGTCACGATATCGATATGGGAAAAGCCGAGTGCGCCGGTGACATCCATCACGGTGACCATGGACTGGGTCGTGGAATGGGCGTCGGCGCGTATCGTTATCGGGAGGTCACGCCGGCCGTCGGCGACCTTGAGCAAGGCGCTTCGCAGCGTGTCGGCGCGGGCGTTGACCAGGGATCGGTCATTGACCACCAGGGTGCCGGTGCGGGTGATGGTGATCGTGATCCGCGCCGGTGCCGCCGGTGCCGTGGCACTGGCCTTCGGCAACGTGACGTGGATTTGCGAGGGATGGATGAAACTGGTCGAGAGCATGAAAAAGATCAGCAGCATCAGCACCACGTCGATCAGCGAAATGAGGCTGACTTCGGGTTCCTCGGCGCGGCGTGGATGCAGGTTCATGCGGCTTCGTCTTTCCGTGAGCCTCTGACGCCTATGGCTTCGATCATCTTCATGGCGTCCGCCTCCATGCGGACCACCAGGTCATCGATCTTGCCCCGGAAGTAGCGGTACAGGATCAATGCCGGGATGGCGATCGCGAGCCCGGCTACCGTGGTTATGAGCGCTTCGGCGATGCCACCGGACAGCGATTGGGTGTTGGCCGTGCCCTGGGTGGTGATCACGGCGAACACGCGCATGATGCCGAGTACCGTGCCGAGCAGTCCGAGCAGGGGCGTGATTGCGGCGATGGTGCCGAGCGTATTGAGGTAGCGCTCCAGTTCGTGCACCACGTGCCGTCCGGTATCCTCGATGGATTCCTTCATCCGTTCCCGGCTGTCGTTGCGATGCTGAAGGCCGGCCGCGAGTATCTGTCCCAACGGTGAATGCCGGCGCAGCGCCTCCAGCCGCTTGGGGTCGGTTTTGCCGGTTTTCACCCACGGCCACACCTCGGCCAGCAGGTGTTCCGGGCAGACGCGTTTTACCCGCAGGCTCCAGAAGCGTTCGAGGATGATGCCCAGAGCAATGACGGAGCACAGGATCAACGGCAGCATGACCCAGCCACCTTCGCGCACAAGCTCGATCATTCTTGTTCCAACACGGTTTAATCCCGCTTATTGTAGAACCTATCCCGGAATTCGTTTGCTTCGCGTCCGCGGGTTGATGCGGGAGGGTAGCGGCGTCAGGCCGATGTCCCGGCGGGACAGACGGGGCGGCCTGCGTTTGCAAGGGCCGCCCCGTCGTCGACGGGACGCTGTTATTCCGCCGGATTGCCGTTCGAGTTGCCGCCGTCCTCGCGTGAATACAGCGCGGCCAACCGGGGCGTTTCGGCAGCGGGCGGTGCGGCGGCAGCCGGCTTGTGTTCGCTGCCGCTGTCCTTTGCCGTCTCCTGGCGTGGCTCGGACCGGGAGGGCGGCGTCGGCTGTGTCGTTTCTGCTTTCGGAGCCGAAGCGTTCGCCGCCGGTTTGGCGTCGGCATTCTGCGAGGAATCGGAATTCCCCGGGGCGTTTGCGTTGGACCCGCCAGTGCCTTGTCCCCCCGAGCGGCGACGGCGCCCGCCACGGCGACCGCGCCGTGTGCGTGAACGATTGTTTCCGGTGCCGCCGGACATGCCGGCGTTCCCGGATTGGCCGCCCTGGCTGGCGTTGGCGTCGGCGGCTTTGTTGCCGGCATCCGATGGGGTTTCGCTAGCCGCAGCGGGTTTCTGCTCGCTCGATGATTCGGGCTTGTTCGCGCTACCGGACCGGTTTTGCGAACTGCGGCCGCCGCGCGACCCGCCGCCGCGACTACTGCCGGACTTGCCGCCGGAACGTGTGCCGCTGCCGCGACTGCCGCCTCGGTTGCTGCTGGAGTTGCTGCTGGAGTTGCTGCCGGAGCTGCTGCCGGAACTGCTGCCGGAACTGCTGCCGGAACTGCTGCCGGAGCGCGTGCCGCCACTGCGTCGCGTACCGCCGCCGCGCGTTCCCCGGCTGCTCGAACTCGAACCCTGGGTGCTTCGCCGCTGGCTGGATTTGCGGGCATCCGACTTTTTCCGGGCCGGTTTCTTCTCGGTCCTGGCGTCCCCTGCGTTGTCGCCATTCAATGCACTCAGCAGACGGGTAAACCAGCCACCGTTGCGTTTTGCGGGCCGCGGAGTGCGCTCGGGCATGGGTGCCGCGGGCCGCAGGGCGGCTACGGCCGGCATGATAGCCGGCTTTGCCGGTTCCCTGGCCGGGATGTCCGCTTGCGGCGTGGTGGCAATGTGGTGCGAGGCGGGCGCCTGGCCGTCCATCTGGTCGCCGCGCAGGCGTTCGATACGGAACGCCGGCGTGTCCATGTGGGGATTGGGCACGAGCACAACCGCGACGCGGCAATTCGCTTCGATATCGATCAGGTTCTTGCGCTTCTCGTTCATGAGGTATGTCGCAACCGGTACGGGCACCTCGATGATGACGCGTTCGGTACGCTCCTTGATTGCCTCTTCGTGGATCAGGCGCAATACAGAGATGGAGAGCGATTCGACCGAGCGGATGTTGCCTTCGCCTTCGCAGCGCGGGCAGCGCTCGAGTACGGCCTCGTTGAGGGAGGGGCGCAGGCGCTGGCGCGACAACTCGAGCAGGCCGAATCGGGAAATGCGGCTGACCTGTACGCGCGCGCGGTCGCTGTCGAGGGCCTCGCGCAGGCGTTGCTCGACTTCGCGCTGATGGCGGTTCGAGCCCATGTCGATAAAGTCGATCACCACCAGGCCGCCGAGGTCGCGCAGCTTGAGCTGGCGCGAGATTTCCACCGCCGCTTCCAGGTTGGTGTTGAAGGCGGTTTCGTTGATGTCGCTGCCCTGCGTGGCGCGCGCCGAATTGACGTCGATCGAGACCAGCGCCTCGGTGGTGTCGAATACCAGGGTGCCGCCCGAAGGCAGGCGTACGCGGCGCTGGTAGGCGGCGTCGATCTGGCTTTCGATCTGGAACCGTGTGAACAGCGGCACCTTGTCTTCGTAGTGCTTGAGCTTGTTCAACTGCTCGGGCATCACCATTTCCACGAAGCCGCGGGCGTCTTCGTAGATACCGGCCTCGTCGACCAGTACCTCGCCGATGTCGCTGGTGAAATGGTCGCGCAGCGCGCGGATGATGACGTTCGATTCCTGGTAGATAAGGAACGGTGCGGGACGCGAATCGGCCGCCTGCCGGATCGATGCCCAGATGCGACACATATAGTCCAGGTCCCAGTTGATCTGTTCCAGGCTGCGTCCGACGCCGGCGGTGCGCACGATGACACTCATGCCCTGGGGCAGGTTGAGCTGGGAGAGGATGTCGCGGATTTCGTCGCGGTCATCGCCTTCGAGGCGCTTTGAAATGCCGCCGCCGCGCGGGTCGTTCGGCTTGAGTACCAGGTAGCGCCCGGCCAGGCTGACGAAGGTGGTCAGCGCCGCACCCTTGGTGCCGCGTTCTTCCTTTTCGACCTGCACGATGACTTCCTGGCCTTCGTGCAGGGCATCGCGGATCGACTGCTGTTCGCCCGGCTTGCTTTCGCTCTTGCGGTAGCCGGGCGCGATTTCGCGCAACGGCAGGAAGCCGTGGCGCTCGGCCCCGTATTCGACGAAGCAGGCTTCGAGGCTGGGTTCCACGCGCGAGATGCGTCCCTTGTAGATATTGCCTTTCTTCTGTTCGGCGCTGGGGACTTCGACGTCGAGGTCATACAGTTCCTGGCCATCGACCAGGGCGACCCTCAACTCCTCGGGCTGGGCCGCATTGATCAGCATACGCTTCATTGTGTTGTTACCTGTGTGAGCGGGCGCTCGCACCGCCTGCGGCGGTAGGTATTCAGCGCGAGGGGAGAGCGACGTGTGCTACACGGGGCGGACAGCCTGTGCTGTCCGCGGGGAAATCGACTCCGCCTGATTCAGCGCTTGGCAACCATGCCGGGCATGGGAGCGCCATCTATTCACTTCCCGCTGGCTTGGGTCGCTGCATGACAACTCACCCCGGCCGGCGGACTTCAAACCTTGTCCGTCCCGCGGCCGCCTTGCGGGGCGGGCCTTGCGGTGCGAACACGCTGTCCGGTTGGACAGTGCGCATACTATATCAGTAACGCTGAACCGAGTACAGGCTTTTGCCGGAGAAACAAGCGCTTGCAGGAAGAGATCGACGGCTCGACGTGCGCCGCCTGACGGTGAGCGAGGATCATGCCGGCCAGCGGCTCGACAACTACCTCGCGCGCGAGATGAAGGGGGTGCCCAAGGGACACGTCTATCGGCTGCTGCGGACCGGGCAGGTGCGCGTCAACGGTGGGCGCCGCAAGCCCGATTATCGCCTCGAGGCCGGCGACGAGCTGCGCCTCCCCCCGGTACGTGTCACCGGGCGCGATTCCCCGCCGGGCCCGCTGAAACGGGCGACGGCCGTGCTGGCCGGGGGCGTCCTCCACGAGGATGAGGTGCTGCTGGTGGTGAACAAGCCCTCGGGCCTGCCGGTCCATGGCGGCAGCGGACTGGATGGCGGACTGATCGAGGCCCTGCGCCGGCTGCGCGACGAGCCCGGGCTCGAACTGGTGCACCGGCTGGATCGCGATACCTCGGGGTGCCTGCTGATCGCGCGGCGGCGTTCGGCCTTGCGCAGCCTGCACGAGGCCTTCCGCGAGGGCCGGGTCCGCAAGCGCTACCTGGCTCTGGTGGCGGGCCGGTTGAGCGAGCCCTTCACCAGCCGGGCGCCGCTGGAGCGTTTCGCGAAGCGGGGCGGCGAGCGGCACGTTGCAGTGAAGGCGAGCGGCCGGGCGGCGCAGACCCGTTTCAATCCGCTTGCCGTGGGCGAGGCCTGGAGTCTGGTCGAGGCGCTGCCCGATACCGGGCGTACCCACCAGATCCGTGTGCATGCCGCGCATGCCGGACACCCGATTGCGGGCGATGTCCGCTACGGCGACAAGGCGCTGAACCGCGAATTGCGCGAGATGGGGCTCAAGCGGCTCGCCCTGCACGCCGCCGGACTCTCTTTCGCGCATCCCCGTAGCGGGGAGGCGCTCGAGTTCAGTGCGCCGCTGCCCGATGATCTGCTGCCCGTCATTACCCGTCTCACCGGCTATACCGATAAACACTGAACGTGTTCGGGACGGGGGACTCGAAGATGCAACAACTGCCCTGATACGTCCGGTGTCAGAGGCTGAGGATGGAATGGTGGCGGGGATGGGAGGGTCGTCCCGAGCACGAATGTCTAATCAGGGGATATCGAATCCCTGGGCTCGCAGCAGCCGGGCGGTGGCGATCAGCGGCAATCCGATCAACGCCGTTGGATCGCTGGTGTCGATGGTTTCGCACAAGCCGATCCCGAGTCCCTCGAGCTTGAGCGCCCCGGCGCAATCGAGAGGATTCTCGGCAGCCAGATAGCGATCGATCTCGCCTGGCGACAGGTCGCGGAGGCGAACCCGGCTGATATCGACATGGCTGTCGGCGGTGCCGTCCGGAGAGAGCACGATCAGTGCCGTGCAATAGACAATCTCGCGGCCGGCCATGGCAGCAAGTTGGCGCCTGGCATCGGCGGGGTTGCCGGGTTTGCCGAGCGCCTCTCCGTCGAGGCCGGCCAACTGGTCGCTGGCGATAATGACCGTCCCCGGGGCGCGGGCGGCGCCGGCGCCGGCCTTGGCGGCCGCCAGGCGCTCCACCGCCTGCTGCGGGGATTCGCCCTCGATCAGGGTTTCGTCGATGCCGGGTGCCACGGTGTCGAAGTCGAGCATCAGCCTTGCGAGCAATTCGCGGCGGTAGGGCGAGGTCGAGGCGAGCACCAGGTGCATCGTTTGGCTCCTTGGATCAAGGCGACTACCATAACGCTTCAGGGATGGCTGTTCGAGCGCCTGGCTCGAGACCTTTATATGAATCAACCTCTGCATCATCGCCTTCCAAGCCGGGAACTGGCCGCCGGGCACCGCACCCTGGCCGGACGCATCGATGCCGCTGAGCTGGCGCCCCGGCTGGCCGAGGCCCTGGCGAGCGAACATCCGGCGGGCACGGTGGATTACGAGCTTTCCTTTGCGCCCGGGCCGGAAGCAGGCGTAGCCGTCACCGGGCACCTGCAAGCTCGCCTGAAGGCCACCTGCCAGCGTTGCCTGCGCTCCTTCATGCTGGACCTGGAGGTGCCGGTCGAGGTGCTTCTGGATGTTCCCGAGGCGCCGCGGCCGGAAGACGACGGGCCGCCATGGGACGCTGCGGGGGCGTCGGGCTCCCTCGGTGAACTGATAGAAGAGGAGTTGCTGCTGGCGTTGCCTTTTCTGCCCCGGCACCCGCCTCAGGCCTGTGCTCCGGCAGGCGAGGTTCCGGGCGCGGAGACAGCGCCCGACGAAGACCGGCAACGTCCCTTTGCCGGCCTGCGGGAAGCGCTGGATGCCGCTCGCGATGGCAGCCGGGACTAGCGGGTATTGGGGGAAAGCGCGGACAGTTGCGGGGCCGGCAGTCCTCCGCCTTTCCGGCGGGGTGGCGTTTGCACGGAATTCCGATACAATAAGCGGGTTTCAAGCTCTCTACGACCATGGCCGTACAGCAAAATCGTAAAACTCCTTCCAAGCGCGGAATGCGCCGTGCCCACGACGGACTCGAGGGTCCGACC
>Ga0102953_1002701_pt1 | contig 10280 bp, 6 predicted proteins | sample SalPon2A_C_D2_MG_FD_78509 | JGI IMG/M metagenome (GOLD analysis project Ga0102953, IMG submission 78509) | Soil microbial communities from South San Francisco under conditions of wetland restoration - Salt Pond MetaG R2A_C_D2_MG | ecosystem: Environmental > Terrestrial > Soil > Wetlands | place... | reverse complement strand
CAATGATTGCTGAAGGTGATCAATATGCCTACCAGGATTACACGACTTCAAACGAGTTTGACCGTGTGGGTGGAACTTACGTTGACCAGACCATGACCTCTGTTTTTGGCCGTTTATCATACTCCTACAAAGACAAGTATCTGTTTGAAGGATCACTTCGGCGGGATGCTGCCAGCGTATTTCCACGGAATAACAGGGCCGCATTATTCCCTGCACTGTCCGCAGGATGGGTGCTTTCTGAAGAAGATTTCTTTCATGTGAATGGCATCAATTACTTAAAACTAAGAGGCAGTTGGGGCGAGAACGGAAGTAAAGCCAACCTTCCTGGAAATGAAGATCAGGAATTTTGGGTGTTCTCCGGCATTCAATATCCTGATGCCACAGATTCCTATCAAACGGGTGCGGAGATCGATAAGTTGGTCAACACCGATTTGCGGTGGGAGAGAACCCAGCAGACTGATATTGGGTTGGATATGAGAGCCTTTGAAGGAAAGCTGTCCTTCTCGATGGATTATTACAACAAGAAGACCAAGGATTTGATTGTTCAGGGAACTGGCCCGCTTTCCGTAGGAAATGAATATCCATTTGTGAACGGAGGTGATGTGAGTAATAAAGGATTTGATTTTGAGCTGGGCTTCCGTAATAGTGAGCACGAACTGCAGTACATCATTACCCTGAACTTATCGACACAAGATAATAAAGTCACTAGTTTGGCGGTTGACGCTCCTGTTGCTGGTGACAACCTGAGGGGTTACAACCTGACCTGGTTTGAAGAGGGATACCCGATTTGGTACTTCAAAGTATACAAAACCAATGGTATCGATCCAAACACGGGCGACCCGATTATTGTCGACACCGACAAGGATGGACAGATCACAGCAGCCGACGAAACCTACATTGGCGATCCACATGCCAATTTATTGTACGGAGCCACTGTCAATCTGAATTACAAAAATTTTGATTTGAACTTGTTCCTCCAGGGAACTCAGGGAAATGACGTGTTCATGGGTTGGTTCCGTTCTGATAGGCCTTTTTCAAATAAGCCTGAATTTATGTACACAAACAGATGGACAGCCGATCATACCAATGCAACCTGGCCGGCAGCGAACAATACCAGTGACTATATTTACCGTTCCGACCTGATGGTTGCTGATGGCTCGTATTTGCGCATCAAGCAAATTCAGTTGGGATATAGTTTGCCCAAAACAATCATTCAAAAGCTGGGTGTTGGAAAAACCCGTTTATATGTGTCTATGGATGACTATTTCACCTTTACCAAGTATAAAGGATTGGATCCGGAAGCAGGTAGTTCCACTGACAACCGACAAGGTGTCGATCGTGGAATCTATCCAATTGCAGGTAAAGTATTATTTGGTATTTCCGTTAACTTTTAATTTAAATTTTTCGAACTATGAAATTTTCAAAACGATATAAAATCATCTTTGTGATCTCATTGGCTTTCATGGGATCCTGTTCCAAAGATTTTCTGGATGTTCCGCCAACAGGACGGCTGACCAGTGAATCGTACCTGAAAACGAATGAGGAAGTGAAAGCGGCGATTGTCGGCGTTTACAATTCCATGCAAACAAACTTTTCCAACGGAAGTTGGACCAGCGAATTTTTTGTAAAGAACCTGCCGGGTGACGATTGTTTGGCGGGCTCCTCAGAAGGTGATCAGCCTGGTTATCAGAATATTGATGACTTTGCGATTCAAACGGATAACGCCAAAATTTTAGGCGTTTGGACCAATATTTACAAATCAATCAGTTCAGCCAATACCATCATTGATAAGGTACCTGGTGATACGCCGGCTATGAAATCGATGGTAGCAGAAGCCAAAGCACTGCGCGCGTTCAACTATTTGGAATTGGTCATCATGTTTGGTGGAGTTCCGTTAATGACGACCAATCCGACTGATGAGGCGCAATATTCCTTGCCACGCTCTACAGCTGAGGAAGTGTACGCGCAAATTGAAAAGGATTTAACCGAAGCCATCCCTGATCTTCCATTGAAAAGTGAATACAGTGAGGCTGATCGCTACCGCATGTCGAAGGGTGCTGCCCAGGCATTCCTTGGAAAAGCATACCTGTATCAAAAGAAATACAGCGATGCAGCTGCCCAGTTTGCTGCTGTTATAAGTAGCAACGAGTATGCGTTGGAACCCAATTTCGCTGATGTTTGGTCAAAAAGCACGGAGTTTGGGCAGGAGTCGCTGTTTGAAATCTCCTATACTTCCAAAGAATCCTACGACTGGGGCAACTTCCCATGGGGAGGTGGCAACGAAAGTAATATTGAAGTGCAGTTGCAAGGTCCCCGTGGAGACCTGTTCGACCTTAGTAATTCGAGCCTTAATATCTTGAATGGTTGGGGATTCAACATGCCATCTGCAAAAATTGGAAAAGCATTTGAAGATGCGCACGATTCCATCCGCGGTGCAGCAACTGTGATGTCTGCTGCTGACTTTGAAGCTACAGGTGGTGTTATTAAAGATCCAAACGCACACGATTATGGAGGTTACATGCGCATGAAATATGTGACTCGCGCTTCACAAACCAGTTCCCAGGGAATTCCGGAACTGAACTACACCACTAACTGGCGATTGATGCGGTATGCTGATGTGCTGTTGATGGCTGCTGAAGCTTATCATTTTTCAGACAATGATGCACAGGCTTTGGTTGAACTTAATAAAGTACGCGAACGTGCCAAGTTAGATGACATCAAAGCTTCGGACGATATCTTTGCAGCGATTGTAAAAGAGCGTCAGTTGGAACTGGCTTTCGAGGGGTCACGCTTTTGGGATCTTGTTCGTTGGGGAATGGCTGACCAGGAATTAGGAAGCTTGGGATACAAAAGTGCTACAAATGGACTGTTCCCAATTCCGCAGAATGAAATCATTGCCAACAAAGCGATGGATAAATCAAATCAAAATCCGGGTTACTAAACTGGGTTAATCTCTCAAAATAATAAACAAGAAACGAATTCGCCGAGGAACAGAAATGGTTCCTTGGCGGATTTTATTTGCCTGATAACGATGTGTTGCCAAATAGTGTTTATTGGTCACAATAATAGTTAAAACTATGCACTTTAGTGCATCCGGCTTTAGCTTCTAAAAACATTATCTTTGGTCTATGGCAGATTATCATCGAGCTCAAGGTCACACAGTATCGAGTTTAACAGTTCATGTTGTATGGTCGACCAAGTACCGTTATCCAGTACTTCAGGGAGATATAAAGATCAGGTGTCGAACTATTCTGATCCAGATATGTGAAGCAGAGGATGTTGTTATCTTGAAAGGAGTTGTTTCCAAAGATCACATTCATATGCATCTGAGCTATCGTCCATCACAATCTATCAGTCATTTGGTAAAGAAGTTGAAAGGTCGTAGTTCTAGAAAGTTACAACAAGAATTTCCCGAGCTGGGCAAACGATATTGGGATCAACATTTCTGGGCCATAGGCTTTGGGTGTTGGAGTACAGGTAATATCACAGATGACATGGTAAATGAATACTTAGAGCATCATAGAAAACCAGCTGATTCAGATGATTCAAATTTCATCATAGAATAACAAAGGACTTTCAGTCCTCATAAAAACTATGGTACTTTCAGTCCATAGTGGTTTATTTTTAGTTCGTAATTGGATTTGAAATGAAAAACACGTGTTATGATAACGCAAAATGCTACTACTATCCATAAGAATATCATTGTAACAGGCGGTGCACAGGGCATCGGGAAAATAATGACCCGTGAATTACTGAAAAATAGCTACCAGGTGACGGTGCTGGAAATTGATCAGGAGGCGATTGATGAATTGAAAGAAGAATACAAATCGTCTGATTTGCTTGTGTTGCAAACGGATGTTTCTTCTGAAAATCAAGTGGAAGAGGCCATGAAAAAGGCGGTTGCCAAATTTGGGCGAATTGATGGGGTGATCAACAATGCTGTCGTTCACATTTGGAAAACGATTGGTGAATTGTCCGTAAAAGAATGGAACAATGCATTGGCTGTGAACCTGACCGGGCCGTTTTTATGTACCAAGTACGCTGAATCGGAATTAAGGAAAAACAAAGGTGCAATTATTAATATTTGTTCCACACGGGCTTTGCAGTCGGAGCCCAACACCGAATCTTATTCGGCATCCAAAGGCGGTTTGCTGGCCATGACACATGCGTTGGCAATGAGCCTGGCGCCCGATGTTCGCGTGAATGCCATCAGCCCGGGGTGGATTGATGTTTCAGCGGTAAAAAAGAAGTCGGAAGCCAAGCAATATGAATTTCGGGTGATTGATCATCAACAACATCCTGCAGGAAGAGTTGGAAAAGCGGAGGATATAGCCAACATGGTTTTATTTCTATTGAACCCAGAAAATAATTTTATCACCGGACAAAATTTTGTAGTTGACGGAGGAATGACAAAAAAGATGATTTACCAGTAGTGAAATTTATACCAGTTCTCGCAATGGACAATTAGCTGGAGCATATCTGCCAATAATTTCAAGCAAGTCTTTTCGTTTGATAGGCTTGGAAACGTAGTCATCGCAGCCTTCATCAAGCGCCCTCTTTTTATCGGCTTCCATGGCGTACGCTGTTTGTGCAATAATGGGCAAATCAGGACGGAATTTTTTGATTTCTTTGGTTGCCGTGTAGCCATCCATCACAGGCATACGAATGTCCATTAAAACCTGGTCGATATTCGGATTGGATTTGCAGAGTTCAACTGCGGAGTGCCCATCCTTTGCACGAATTAATTCAACATTGAATTCATTGAGAGATTCCGCCAGGTAGAGAAAATTGAACTCTTCATCTTCGGCAATCAGAATATGTATTTTCTGGTTCTTCATGGGGGCAACTATTTTCAATAGTAATTGTGAAACGTGGTCAAGATAATGGATTCATCCGTATTACGCAATTTTCTGCTAAAAATTGTATGCTCGGTTTTTTAAGTGTGGCTTGTAATAGTCCGATATGGTAAGTCTTGCGGATGTTTTATTTTGATTAGATCAATCATTTTCAGTAAAAATAAATATCGATATATAAAACATAAGCTTGAAATCGTGATAATCATCAAGCTTATGTTCTGCTGAGGTGTAGTCTAAATTATTTTCGACTCAACCAGGCCACTGAAGCACCAGAATAGGGGGACTGAACCTCCATGGTTGTTCTACCTTTTAATTTTGATTTTGAAGAAGTGATTTCACCTGTCTCCGGATTAATCCACCGTAGATTGTAGTTTGATTCATCATTTGTCAAATCAATCGGTACTCTCCCGGTTTTCGTGAAGATGATGTAGCCAAATCCCGATTTTCCAAGAATCCATTCATTTGACTGTTCATACGGCTGACTGGTCATTTCTGCAGCTTCCTTTAAAAAGCGTTCGTTAGAAATTGGTGGCAGGTTTGCCAATGAGCCACCAGCCATAAAAGAAGCCCAGTTGCCCATCTCGACACCATGAGCATTGTAGACGATTCCTTTGTCGGGGTATTGTTGGTGAAATTCATGAACAGCCCGATACACTTGGTCCATTGTCACTTTTCCCGGGGCGATGATGCGGGCATATTGCCGGCCCGCCAGGCTTTCGCCGCCAATGGGGGCGTACAACGAACCGTCAGCACGATAGTGCCATTGGATGACGTCGATCAAATCAACTTCTTTTGAACGAGCCGGGTCGGCAAGAATCGAGTCCTGTACATCTTTAGTTCCCGGAAGCATCACCAACACATTTTGCTGGTTGGTCTTTTCCCATTGGGTAATCTGGTCAATCCAAAACTGGGCAAAATGCAGAGGTCCGGTGTATTCGGCGCCAAGGTCGTGAATGGTGTTGGCATTGCCTTTAAAATTGTCGAGGCACTTTTTGATGTATTGTTCGTGGTATTTTCGAAGAACCGGATTGTTCAAATTATAAAATTGCCCGGCCATGTAAACGCGTTTGTCGCCAGCAAAATAAGGTGGCTCCGGAAATCCCGGCTTGTTGATGTTATTGAGCGATCGCCATGGATAATCCATCCAGTGAGCGCCCTCTTCAATGATGTTGTGCTGCAGGTAATGATCCTGAATCAGTAGCAGGCCTTTTTCATCTGCGAGGTTTGCATATCGTTTCAGCCGCAGCCAGTACCAGGTGTTCCATTGATTTAGGTCGTACTTGCTCAGTCGATCGGCTGCTTCACCTTTTCCACTGCGACTGAAGGGTTGCTCGTAAAAGGGTGTCCAGACGTCAGCATCGGCGCGGCGTGTGCGGGCATGATCATCACGGCGACGTTCGTACCACAAAGCTGGAAAATGATTGATGGCAATGGAGTGGTTTTTCTGCATGTCAGCTACAAGCGTATCCAAATTGTCGGTCAGTCCGCGTCCAACGCGACCGGGAACAAAGCGCACCAGGTTGGGCGTTGGGTCAACCAACTGACTTGGGCGGGTGGAGCCTTTCCACATGCTCGTTCGACTGACTCGTCCGGTGGCCACCTCGTCGCCAACAACCAGCCAGCCATTTTTCAAGCTGAAGATACGTCCTTTTCCAACCTTCTTTTTGGGTTCTTTGAATCCCGTTTCTTTGAGGGATTTCACGCCATCTAAATTTGATTGTAATGGATATTCGGCAATCATTTTGTCAATCCATTTGCTCATCGTCAAATCAGGTGATTTGGCGCGTTCGCTCATTTTCGCGGCATATTGGAGCGAAGGTCGCGAGGTAGAACTGGAATGATAAACCCGTAATTTTTTCAGGTCTGCCGGCTTTTTGCCCATGCGGTCTTCCAGTTGGGCGTAAAATAAACTTTCCGGTGTGATGAAACGATCTGATTCTTCGTGGTTGCCATTACCATATCCCTGCGCCCACATCCCGAAAGCCCAGTTTTGAGCGGTTGGAGGATTGACTAAATGCAGTTGGGCAGCCCGGCACTGCCAGCACACTGAGTTGGCAGCGGCCCAGCCGCCACCTTGCGCGTCTACATCACGCCAGTCGAAACTAATGTTGCCGCCATCAACAGTCACATTATCAAACAGAACGCCGTTTGCCCAGCCGCCAATGGCTCCGCTAAAATGCAAGGGTAAATAGGAGTAGCATTGCACAAAAGCGTTGGGCCCCGGAGCAGTAAAACCGACCGAAAAATCATGATAGCCGTTTTCGCCATAGCAACGTTGAAAAAGCACTTGTTGCCCCAGGGTGTGGAAAGAATAGCGACGGAAATTCCCTTCTTCGGAAACCGGTGACAGTGATTTGCAATCTTCTACGGTGACCCGACTTGCCGATCCCCAAACAGACACGGCAGAGCTGGCAAAGTGTTCAGCCGTCACGCGGCGCACCCAGGCATCGCGCACGCTGTTCATGCTAATGGCCATCCAGCGATGATTTTCATCTTTAGGATTGGCTTTGTTGTATGTTGAAACGCAACGCAGGTTTTCCACTCCAACATGGTTGATTCTACCTTTCCAGGAATATCTGGCTACATTTCCACCGCCATATTTGGGATCAAGTGCGTTGGTGATTGGCACGTCCAAGGTGATGGTTGTTGGTGTCGTGGCCACAACGGTGCGGTCCCAGTTGATGTCGAAATCGCCCGGATTCCATTTGGTCAGATGATAGTCTACATAGATGCCGATTTTATCGGTTCCCAGTTTGGCGAGCCACTCTTTGGTGGATGGACGATTGACGATAATATGATCGCCAACGTGGAACGGGTGTTCGCCGGGAAAGCTGAGTTGTTTACTGTTGACCGGAAAATAACTATTTTCAAGTTGAATCGGTTTTCCCACGTTACGGTCGTTACCACCAACAATACGAATCAGAGTGACACGGTCAACACCTGAAGCCAGCAAGATGGTGCCGTCATTTCCGCTTCCGCTCCCGCGGAGCACAACGCCTGATGCGCGAATATACAGGTTGCCATCAATTTCAAAGGTTCCTTTTTCAAGAAAAACCGTTCCCCGAAACCCCTTTTCATCAAGTGGCAAACTGGTAACATAGTCGATGGCTGCTTGAATGTGTTGCGTGTTATCCCCGGCAACAGGAGCCACTTTCACTTTGATAGGAACGTTCGGAATTGGCTGGTTTGATGCTTCATAACCACTATAGGAAAAATCGGGAATGCGATTGCCCAAACTGTCTGGCATGTAATGCAATGTGCTGTCTTTGCCCAGGGAAACAGAGGTTTTTTGTTGCTGAGCGTGTGCAAAACCGGGCAGTGAAATTAAAAAGACAAGAAAAATTATGGCGAGTTGCCATAGTCGGTTTAAACGAAAATTGGTGTCATTCGCTGTCATGGTTAATTAGTTTAGATCCGTAAAATTCCAGGTGCTCAATCGTTTTAGCGTCAATTCTTTTTGGTGAATAATCGACTTTGCGCACTGGAAACCAATACAAATATAAAATACTTGAGTTGAAAAAACTTAAAGGGAATTTCGACTGATGAATTCAAACGGACTTTTAATGCGTTTGAAATCCTTTTTCAAGATCATTTCAGCAGCTATGTGCCCAATCTGGTCGTGATTGGTCGAAATAGTAGAAATGCCCTCACAAAGCAGCTCTTTTACCGGGCTATCATTGTATGAAATGATGCCAATGTCATTTCCCGCTTCCCAGCCACGCTGCTTGATGATTTTGATAAAATCGTATAAGTCATTGTCTGAAATCAGGATGTAGCCTTCCCTTTTTTTGATGTCCTCTTCTTTCAAGTCATTCAGAATGCTGTAGTCGAATTGATGGACTTGGCTGAAAATTTTAAATCCCCGGGTGATGTAGTGTGAATAGTACTCTTTTTGTGGAAAAACCAGGTTGAGTTTGCTGTATTTTTTCAGCAAATCAAGTGCTTCTCCCAAAGCATGTTGAATGTCTTTGTCGTACTCCTGATAAACCACAGGGTAATCGCGCAGTTCGTCCAGGTTTTTGTCTATAATCAGCACTTTCTCCTTGGGAATTTTTTTCACCACCGAACTAATGTCAGCCTGTTCATTTCTGAAATGGGGGAGGATGACAAAGTAATCGTAGTTGGTCAGGTTGTTATTGATGATGTTCTCAAATTCAACAATGTCATAATTGTAGATGAAAACATCCACGCTGGCTTTGGTGCCCATCGTGCTAATGAATGATGAATAGAGGCTACGTTTGTAATTGCTTAGTTTGTTGAAAATGAGAGCAATTTTTAATTTTTTGCCCACATCAATTTTATTGACGTAGTAGCCTTTGCCACGCACAGCCAAAAGGACACCTTTCTTTTTCAGGTGAACATACGCTTTTTCAACTGTGTCGCGTGATAGCAGCAATTCTTCACTGGTTTCGTTGATGGAGGGAATGCGCTGGCCATGTTTGAAAATTCCAGCTTCAATATCCGAAATAATCAGGTCTTCCACCTGCTTGTACTTGGGTACTTCCGAATCAGAATCTATCCTGGAAAATTGAGTCATGGTGTTTTTCAAGGTCATTGGTAAACAGGGGTAAAAATAACAAAACCAACTGTCATCGCACGATTCAGGCATCAATAATTTCTTTTTAATATTTACGAGGTTTTTAAAAGCATAGGCAATTCGATTGAAAAACTGTTATCTTCGTTTTTAACTAATCCCAAAACGATGAAGAAAAAACTCCTTTTTGTGCTGGTTTCGTTGATTTATCTGACAGCATTTTCACAAAATAAAAAGCAGGAACAATTGATTAAGAAAGGGTGGAATCTTGGAGCTTTGCCGACCATTACCTACGATACTGACCTGGGATTTCAGTACGGGGCACTGGTTAATTTGTTTGATTATGGTGATGGCAGTCGCTATCCGGACTACGATCAATCGTTGTACTTCGAGGCATCGCATTACACAAAAGGGAGCGGGATTTTACGTTTTTATTATGACTCGGATCAACTGATCAAGGGGATGCAGACTTCGATGGATTTGAGTTATTTGACGGATCAGGCCTATGATTTTTACGGTTTTAATGGCTACGACGCCGTGTTTAATAAATCGTGGATTGATGACCAATCACCGGATTATATCACGCGTGTCTTTTACAAATACAATCGCAAACTTTTTCGGTGGAAGCTTGATTTGCAGGGGAAGATCACCAGTAACAAATTTCGATGGATCGCCGGTATCAACTTCCTTAATTTTTCCATTGGTCCAGTTGATTTGGAAAAGCTGAACAAAGGCAAGTCGGGATCAGACGTATTGCCTGATGTTCCCGGATTGTACCAATATTACCAGGATTGGGGAATCATTTCGAGCCAGGAAGCGAGTGGTGGTTTTGTACCCGCCTTTAAGGCTGGATTGGTATTTGATACCCGCGATAACAAGCCCAACCCCAT
>Ga0102953_1002699_pt1 | contig 10285 bp, 9 predicted proteins | sample SalPon2A_C_D2_MG_FD_78509 | JGI IMG/M metagenome (GOLD analysis project Ga0102953, IMG submission 78509) | Soil microbial communities from South San Francisco under conditions of wetland restoration - Salt Pond MetaG R2A_C_D2_MG | ecosystem: Environmental > Terrestrial > Soil > Wetlands | place... | reverse complement strand
TACTGCTTTTTAGAACCAGGCCTCCATGGTCAGATAAACCTGATCCTGAGTATCAACCGGCACATAGAACTGAGCGTTGAGCGGATCGTTCTTCAGCTCGTCGATATCCTGGGGTTTGCCCAGCCAGAAACCGCTACCGGTGTAGTCATACTGGTAATGCTGATATCCGAGGCGGATGAAGGCGTCGGAAAATTTGGAGATCTTCTCGCCCGCCGGGATGTCCCAAACGGCATAAATCTCGGCTACGTTACCGCGAGTGGCCAGCTTCGAGGCGTAAAGGTCGTCATGACCGGGGGTGAAAGCGATCCAGTATTCGGAACCCCAGTTATACTCCGCGCCAAGCTTCAGACCGATATCGTCCATGTCGTAACGAACGCCGAGCAGAGTGGAGTAACCGTCTTGATCTTCCGGCTTATCCCACCAGGAACCGAGAAGACTGGTACCCAACTCGTCCATCCCACGGGCCTTGGTGTGGCTCCACCCTAGAGTCAGGAAGTAGTTGAGGTTCTGAAATTTGCTCATATATACAGCCGAGGTGTGGAAAATGTCACCGAGGTTAGTCCGGTTCAGGATCAAATCTTTGCTGGGATCGAGAGGATTGTACTGGGTGTTGTCGTCTTCCCAGGTCGCAAATTCGATCGGATTAACAAAATCTATATTGTCCGGCACGTTAAAGATGTTGAAGGCGCCGAAGGATTGAAAGTTAAAGAAACGGTCGCCAACCTTGAAGACATCCCAGCTGAGTCCGCCGAAGTCGACATCATTGATGCCGTCACCGTTTTCGGTGGGGCCGCCCTCAAAACCACGGCCGTAGCAGAGGCGAACCCGACCAGGCACATCTTCGATGCCGAACAGATTATTATAGGCGTATCCCAGGGACAGGCCGTCAAACGGATAGTCCATGTAAGCGACCGGGGTGGCCATCTTTTTGTCTAGGCCCATGCGGATGTGGGCAGGAGGACCGTCGGTTACCGGCCGGCGACCGATCGAGAACCAGACCGGAGCTCCGCCGATATTATTCCAGTTCATAAAGGCCCGGTCAACCCGCAGGATATTGTCTTGCGGCTGTCTGGTCGAACTGCCGTCAAATGCCAGGGAGCTCAGCATGTAGGGGCCGCCGCCCAAACCGTTGTTATAGGTGTAGTCGACAGCATTGTTCTGCATGCCCCAGATCTTGTACATCGCCAGCCGGGCCTTGAACTCCAGGTTCTCCATGGCCTTGGCCCGCATATTCAAGCGAAGACGATTGGTGTAGATGGTATCGTTATCATAAGAAGTAGCTGCAGCAGCCTGATAACCCATACCGGCAAACAACATAGCGCGCTGGGCCGGGGTAAAAGCCACAAAGCCCGGCATGCCGGATTCGCCTTTCATTATGTTTACCAGATTATGGGCTTTATCAGCAGCAGGCAATTCGGTAGGAGTTCCATTAATCGTTACCGCACCTGTATTAGGATCAACCGTTACCGCACCAGGATTGCCATAGAGGACGTAACCCATAAGGGCACCAGCGGCACCAGCGGCTTGAGGGTTCGGGGTTGCTGGATTTTGGTCATCGTCAAAAAAACCATAAATCATGTTGGCGGTACCGGCATTAACCGCTGCCATCGACCCAAAATTGACTGAAGAATGGGCATTGTCTTCGGTGGTATAATACGCAGTGCCCGGTCCTCCTGGCCCTGTAGAGTTTGCGGCGGTGCTGACATCACCATCATCCCAAGGAGTTCCCAGCACATTAGGATCGGTAAACCACTCAGTACCACGAGCCACGCTTAACGCAGTATAATGGCTGGGGGCATCAGCGGTCAGATAATCCGCCCTGAAACGAAAATCGCCATTCCACTGAATCCGGGAAGCTAGATCCCAGCTCTCCTGTTTTTCCTCAAGGGCCTCGATCCTGTCCTCCAAGTCACCCTGCGCGAGGGCAACCGTCGGCAGAACCAGCAGGCCGGTCAGAACCAGTGTTGATAATCTCTTAACCATGGTGTTCTCCTTGCTTTTTTGTTAACATCCTCTTACACGGCCGCCTTCCTTGCAGCAACCATAACCAAATCTATATAAATCAGCCGGTTTGTTCGCCGACCGAAACCCTAATCTTTACAGATAAATTTTTTGCCTACGCAGTTCATGATCATCTCAAGGGCGGGCTCGGCCACCCAATAGTAGATCTTGCGACCATCTCGCCGACTGTTCAACAACCCTCTATCCTTGAGGAGGCGAAGATGCTCCGAGGCCATGTTGCTGGCAATCCCGCACGCCTCGGCCAGTTCACCTACCGACCGCTCCTCCTTGAGCAAAATTTCAATGATCCGTAACCGGCAAGGGTGGGCAATGGTCCGCAAACACTCGGCCGCCTTTTCCAAGGCCTCCATACTCAACAGTTCGGTATCTTTTTCCATTTTATTCTATGAATGATTCCGCATTAAAGGCAAGTAATCTAACACCTAAAGAAAACAACAGCTTGAAACATTCTTATATCTAACTATAACGATATGTCAATATGATTTTTTATGAACAATCATTTTTATCGTAATTTCAAACTAATCCCGCTTAAAAAAACTGTTGCGGGGCCGGGATGCTGTTAGTAAAAAGAAGGCTTTCTAAAAAGACTCGGAAGGCAGCCGCTGCCATCCGTCAATAAGGAGCGATCTATGTATTTTCAGGAAATCATCATGGAGTTGAACCGGTTCTGGGCCGAACAGGGCTGCGTGCTTCAACAACCATACGATATGGAGGTGGGAGCCGGAACCTTCCACCCCGCCACCCTGCTTCGTTCACTGGGGCCCGAGCCTTGGCGGGCTGCCTATGTCCAGCCGTCCCGGAGGCCGACCGACGGCCGCTACGGTGAAAATCCCAACCGTCTCCAGCACTACTATCAATATCAGGTGATCATCAAACCGTCGCCGGCCAACATCCAGGAACTCTACCTGGAAAGCCTCAAACGGTTCGGACTCGACATGCTCGAGCATGACGTCCGCTTTGTCGAGGATGACTGGGAATCGCCGACCCTGGGAGCCTCCGGCCTGGGCTGGGAGGTCTGGCTGGACGGCATGGAGATCACCCAGTTCACCTATTTCCAGCACGCCGGCAGCCTCGAACTGCATCCGGTAACCGTCGAAGTCACCTATGGTCTCGAACGGATCGCCATGTACCTGCAGAAGGTCGACAGCGTCTATCAGATTGCCTGGAACAAGGAAGTTAGCTATGGCGACATCTTCCATCAGGCCGAGGTGGAGTTCTCCACTTTCAATTACGAGGAGGCCAATGTCGATTTTCTTTTCTCGCTGTTCGATTCCTGCGAGGGCGAGGCCATGAAGCTCTTGGACAAGAACCTGATCCTGCCGGCCTACGACTACTGCCTGAAATGCTCGCACACCTTCAACCTGCTCGACGCCCGTAAAGCGATCAGCGTCGCGGAGCGTACCAGATTTATCGGCAGGATCAGAAATATTGCCCGGAAGGTCGCGGTCAAATACACCGAGCAAAGGGCGGAAATGGGCCACCCGTTAATTAAAGAGAACGGGTAGGTAAGTTGTTAGAGGGGAAATTAGGGAAGCCAAAAGACCATAATAAAGATAGCTGCTTTAGAAGAAATATTTATCGGGAAATAAGCTAAAATATTGATGGATAAAATTCGTAGTCAGCGACTAAATTGTCTTTATCGAATTTTATAATGACAGTAAAGTTTTTCTGTTTCTTGGGAGGTTCATTTTCGTCTTCATCACTCCCTGTCTCGACGATGGGATCAAATATAAGCAGAGTATTTTTATCGGAGCTGGATAACTGAACACTGGAGGCGGGTATTCTATCGTAGATCATTACGGATCTGCCCTTCTTATCCTGCAATATATTAGGGGTAGGGCCCAACAACTCCACGACATTTTCAGCGGTCATTCCTTTAATAATTACTTTCTTACTCTGCTCAACACTTGTTATATCCGATGGCTTTTTCAGCGAGGAGCAACCTGTGTAAATAATTGATAATGACAAACAGGTTAGTAGTGCTAATGCTATTTTTTTCATTTACGGCATGCCTCCGTGAGAAGATTTTCTCTGTATATAGCGGTAGCGGCGATTTTTGTAGTTGAATATTTATTATATCGTTTTCTGTTATTGTCAATTTTTCCGCTTGAGCCGGCTAAAAACAGTTGACGATAATGGTTCTCGTTGGCTAAAGTGGCGCACGGTTTAGTAACCATAAATGTAGTCTGATTTTTACCGGAAGGAAGGATCTAAAACGATATAAAGTGGCGGAAGTGCATGGGAATCGAACCCACCTACCAAGCTGTTAACCCGGTACACCGGATTTGAAGTCCGGGAGAGCCACCAGAGCCCCTTCCACTTCCGCGATCAAGGACGCAATACTAATTGGCCGAATTAAGACTGACAACTGTTTTCTGGCAAACCGAAAATTTTGCTCGGACGTAATTAAAGTCAAAACCCTAATGACCTATTTATTATCGACTACTCACATGGTACCTGCGCTCACCTGTTAATTCAACTATTTACCTCGTCACTTCGGGAATAGTCCAATCGATCAGTCTGGAAACTTCAAATTATAAGAAATAACTCAAACGGGAGTTCGTTTAGCATTATGGAATGTGAGCGTCTGAAAAAACTTATCAAAAACTGGTATGTACAAGTACAGGATGAAGCGATGGCGCCTGCCAGGATGGTTGATTTCATGCGCAATCATGTTGACGACTGTCTGACATGTATGGCAGATCCGCTTATTGAAATCGAGGTCAAACGGGTAACTGAAATTATTCTGCCACCGACCAAGATTCCTAAAGCTGTTCGTAAAGAACAGGATCAAGAAGATGATGAGCAAGAACACAGTGTTGATCCTGATGACGACACTGATGATATCGAGGATGTCGATGTGGATGAAGACGATGATATAGATCCTGATGATGATGACGACCCCGACGATGAAGACGAAGATGATGAAATTTGATGGGTAGAGAAAATGCCGATGTAATCTACATCGATAAAAAGCGCCTCTGGTCTGACCAAAGGCGCTTTTTTTAGGACCGGTCGGTGGCACATTAAAAATTATGTAAATGCTTAGGGAGCATGACAATTTACCTTTGTTATGCTATAGGCGATCCTGATTCTTGGAAATACGCAGGAGGGGGATAATGGCGGATAATACCAACCTGGAATTAAGGAAAAACAAGGATGCCTTGATATTTGCCCTCGAAAAGATCTCCTTTTTCGACGATCTTTCCACGAAAGAACTCGATATTCTCATGAATTACATGAGCCTTTACGAGTTGAAAAGTGGGGAATTTTTATTCAAGGAAGGGGAGATGGGGCAGTATGTCTGTTTCGTGGTTGAAGGCAGGCTGGAGGTGCTAAAAAAATCGATTACCGGCTCTGAAATAGCGATAACCACCATATCCAAGGGCTATTCAATCGGGGATATGTCGTTGATCGATCAGATCCCGAGGTCGGCGAGCATCAGAGCTCGGAGCAAGTCGGTTCTGGCGATTCTTCCCCGAGGCGCTTTCAAGGTGATTCTGGAAAAACAGCCGACTATCGGCATAAAAATTCTTGTCGGCTTTGCCCGATTTCAGACCGAAAATCTTCGCAAAACTTCCAATCAGCTTAATGCCTACACCCACCTATTGGCCACGATCTGCAAACAAAAAGGCGCGGCTTTGCCGAAAGAACTCGAAAATTTTCTGGTCAAGGACGAAGAAAAGTTGGTCAAATCGACCCGGTCGATAAGCTCGCTGAGCAGCTCTAAAACCTTCCTGAAAAAAATCAAAGGGATTTTGATGACCGAGATCATCTAAACAAATTGTTGCCGATCTTGTTGTTTAGTCGATTCTATATTTGCCTTTCCTCCATAGAACAAAGACGACCTGGTCCTTCTGCTGCTGGTTGCCGTTATCTTGGCCATGATTTGTGGCGGTGAGCAAACAAGCATGGCTATGAAACATCTATCTTGGTAAACAAGAGAATTTTACCCGCTGAAATAAGGTTAAAGTGTTCTTGGAAGGTTGACTCCTTTTACCATCGGGTTTAATCTCATGAGGTGGCAAGAAGGCCTTATTAAAATCCGCAAGGGACACTTATTATGAGCATCTTTTTCGTCAAAAAAACCAAGAACATTCTGATCGGTATTTTGATTGGCCTGCTGGTAGGGCTCTGGGTGGGTTCCAACCTTGGCAAGGGAAAACCGCCTTTCAGTAATCCTTTTGCCAAGGATACAATTAAGAGCAGGATCAAGAAGACAGGCGATACAGTTCTGGAAAAGAGCGGCAAGGTTCTGGAGGATAGTGGTAAAGCCCTGCGAGATGCTGTCTCCAGGGATGAGTGACGAATGTTAACTTATCCGCAAATAGACCCGGTAATTTTCAGCCTTGGGCCGTTAAAAGTCCGCTGGTACGGTCTGATGTATGTTTTCGGTTTTGCCGCAGCCTATCTCCTTGTCGCACGCCAGATCAGAACTTATCGGCTTAAATTCATCGAAGACCATTTCGAGGACCTTAACTTCGTTCTGATTATCGGCCTGATTCTGGGAGCCCGACTGGGTTACGTGGTCTTTTATAATACCGGATACTATCTTCACAACCCCGGCGAAATCTTTGCCGTCTGGCAGGGAGGCATGTCCTTTCACGGCGCCCTTCTTGGCCTGGTTACGGCCGGTGTACTGTTCTGCCGAAAAAAAGGGCTACCTTTCCTGAAAACCGCCGATTTGTATGCGGTCACCGTTCCGATCGGGCTGGGGCTAGGCAGAATCGGAAATTTCATCAACGGCGAACTGTTCGGCAGAGTTTCCGATGTCCCCTGGAGTATGGTCTTTCCCGCCGGCGGTCCGTTGCCCCGCCATCCATCCCAGCTTTACGAATGCCTGCTGGAAGGAATTCTGCTCTTTACTATCCTCTGGTTCCTGAAAAGCGTCCACTATAACAGAAAGTGGCCGGCGGGCTCTCTTTTTGCCGCCTTTCTGATTGGCTACGGTTTGCTGCGGTCTTTCGCCGAACTGTTCCGGCAACCGGATATCCAACTCGGCTTTCTAGTCGGCGGGTTGACCATGGGCCAAATTTTGAGCAGCCTGATGATTTTGACCGGAATCGTCATTATAATCTTTAACCGGCAAAAAAGACTATTCAGTGAAAATAAGGATGCGCTGGGCAATTAGCCGGATCTTGCAATGCTTTTCCAGTGCCGTTATATCGGCTGCGGCTTGTAAAATTATCCGACCGATTTGCCAACTTGTCGCGAAATACCATAAAATTTTCGAAAAGTATCCTGTTTGAAGCAGAACCGGAAAGGAGTCAACCTAATGTTTTTGAAGGTCCCCCAGATAAATAGGGAAAATGCCGAGAGCAGGGCTGTGCGAATATCTTTGCCGTCTTGCCGCTCAAAACGGCGAGCAGAATTTTTCAGTCCGGCTAAAACGTTCGGCCTGCTCATCTTTCTAATAATCTCTACCTGGTTGTCACCTATCATGAATTCAGCAGCGGCAGTCGAATTGGCCCCCCAACTCCATAAAACCACTCTGAATAACGGCTTGACCATTTTGGTCAAGGAAACCCCTTCAACCAAGGTGGCGACCGTCCAATTCTGGGTTAAAGCCGGTAGTGTTTATGAAGAAGCCGATGAAGGGGGGATCACCCATCTGATCGAACACATGATCTTCAAGGGCACGCCCACCCGCAAAGCCGGGGAAGTCGCGGCGGCCATTGAAGAGGCCGGCGGTAAAATCAATGCCTATACTTCCTATGAATACACGGTCTATCACGCCACCCTGTCGGCCCGGCATTGGGACCTTGCCCTGGATGTTCTCTCCGATGCGGTGCTTAATTCCACTTTCGATGCCCAGGAACTTGAACGGGAAAAAAAGGTGGTGCTGGAGGAAATCGCCATGCGGGAAGACCAGCCCCAGTTCAGGTTGTTTCAGGAGCTGATGGCTGAATCTTACCGGGTCCACCCTTACAGACTGCCGGTGATCGGGACCAGGGAAAGTGTCTCCTCCTTCAGCCGTGAAGACATTATCGATTACGTCGGAAAACATTATCTCCCGGAAAATTTTACGGTGGTGGTTGTCGGCGATGTAAGAGCAAGTGATGTCGAGAGCCGGGTAAAGGAACTACTGGGTGATTTGCCGAAAGGAGGCAGCCTGCCTCTGGAACTGCCCCGGGAACCCCCTAAGACGGAACCGGCATTCTTTAAGATGGGTGGTGACATCAGGCAAACCCATCTGGCCATGACCTTCCCGATTACTCCTTTCAATCATCCGGATTCCGCGGTTCTGGATGTAATTGCCGGGTTACTGGGCCATGGGGAAACCTCCCGTTTATACAACCGGCTCCGCAATAAGGAAGGACTTGTCTTCCAGATCAGCGCCAGCGCCTTTACCCCGCGCGATGCCGGACTTTTTGAAATATTTGCCACCCTGGACAGCGATAAACTGAAACCGACGCTGGAAACAGCGCTGACCGAGATTTTTAAACTGAAATACATGCCGGTTGACGAGGCGGAACTGGCCCGGGTGAAACGTAATCTGGAGAGTGATTTTGTCTTCGGGCTGGAAAGGGTTGAAGGTCAGGCGAGGACCATCGGTTCCTTTGAGTTCCTGACCGGCGATCCCCGCGAGGATGCATATCTTTCCAGGGTTCGTGCCGTCACCAGGGAAGATGTGATGCGGGTGGCGGCCTCTTTTTTCGATCCCGTCAAAATTACCGCCGGTTTTATCGCACCCGAAAACGAAACGACCGATCTGACTAAAGAGCAGCTCGAGAAAATCGCCGACCGGGCCGAGAGTCTGGCCCGGAACGGAGTGCCGGCCTCCCTGGTAGCTAACTCGTATCTGTCCAATGTTTATCATTTTCGTCTTGCCAACGGTATGCGGCTATTGGTCCGTGAAGACAACAGGGTCAAGACCGTGGCGGTCAGGGCCATTTTCCCGGGCGGCCTGCGCAGTGAAACCGAAGCGACCAACGGTGCATTTGCCTTTATCAGTGATCTGCTCCCCAAGGGTACCGCCGACCTTTCGTACCGGGAACTTGCCGTAAAGATTGCCGATATGGCCGGTGATATCGGTGGATTCAACGGCAAAAACACCTTTGGGGTCAAGGCGGATTTCCTGGCCCGCTTCTTCGAGCCCGGTCTGAAGCTGTTTCATGACGTAATCACCAAGCCGGCTTTTTCCGAGGAAGAGGCGGAAAAAATCAGGCCGGAACTCCTGGCCCGATTAAAACATCAGGAAGACTCCCTGCCGACCCTTGCATTTTTGAATTTCAATAAAACCCTTTTCCAAGGGCACCCCTATGGTTTGAACACCGCCGGCAGCGAAGAGGCGATCAAGGGATTTACGGTCGCAGAGCTTAAGGAGATATATCATCACCATGCCAGGCCGGACAAAATGGTCCTAAGCGTGGCCGGGGCGGTCGATGCCGACGAAGTCCGCGACATTGTGGAAAAGACCTTCGGAGACTGGCAGACACCGGCTGAGCCCGAAACAACCCCCATTCTGGCCGAAGAATCGATCCTGCCCCCGGAACCGCCGCGCCGCCCCGATGTGGTCCAGATCGTCAAGGAACGAGAACAACTTCACATTCTGGTCGGTTTCCTGGGAACAACCATGAGCAGCTCGGACCGTTTTGCCCTTGAAATTCTCGATACGGTTTTAAGTGGCCAGAGCGGGCGGCTGTTCGTCAGTCTGCGCGATAAACAGAGTCTGGCTTATAGCCTGTCGTCTTTTTCCCAGTTCGGACTCGATACCGGTTCCTTCGGAATATACATCGGCACCAGTCCCGACAAGAAAGACCAGGTTATCAAGGCTGTCTGGAAGGAGCTGTTCCGGACCCGTCAGGAATTGATCAGTCCGGAGGAGCTGGAAAAGGCCAGAAATCTGCTGATCGGCCAATACGAATTGGGTCTTCAGACCCATGGCGCCCAGGCCATGGAAATGGGACTTAACGAGACCTATGATCTGGGCCTTGATTTCGGCACCCGTTACGTTAAAGCCCTTCAGGAAGTTACCGCGCAACAGGTTTTAGAGGTTGCCCAAAAATACATCCGGCCCGATCAGTATGTGATGGTAATGGTCGGCGCCAAGCCCGAGGAACAATCGGAACCGAAAGCCGCAACCGTTGAGGAGCAAGGGGCGTCCGAAGAAATAATCCCGGAAGAACAATAAATTCACTTACGGAGAACAGCGCAATGCAGAGATTTATGATCGCCCCGTCGATCCTTTCCGCCGATTTCGCCAGGCTCGGCGCGGAGATCAATGATGTTCTCGACTCCGGCGCCGACGTAGTCCATATCG
>Ga0102953_1002698_pt1 | contig 10289 bp, 9 predicted proteins | sample SalPon2A_C_D2_MG_FD_78509 | JGI IMG/M metagenome (GOLD analysis project Ga0102953, IMG submission 78509) | Soil microbial communities from South San Francisco under conditions of wetland restoration - Salt Pond MetaG R2A_C_D2_MG | ecosystem: Environmental > Terrestrial > Soil > Wetlands | place... | reverse complement strand
GTGGCCTGGTTACGGCCCGGAAAAGGAACCAGGCAAAATTGACCAGTAAAAAGGTTACGAACCAACCAAACTGGTTTTTAAGCTTTTTAGAAAAGCGCAAGAAGGGCGAAAGAAAATGTTCTGCAACGTACAGCAAACCATGAATGGCGCCCCAAAGCAAGAAAGTGACATTGGCACCGTGCCAAAGACCGGAGACGACAAACGTAATGAGGATGTTGCGTGCCCAAAAAGCAGAACTTCCGCGGTTTCCTCCCAATGGAATATAGACATAATCGCGAAACCAGGTAGAAAGCGAAATGTGCCAGCGATGCCAAAAATCGCGGAACGAATTTGCAAAATACGGGGTTTTAAAGTTGGTCATCAATTCAACGCCAAATAATCGTGCGGTACCAATGGCAATGTCTGAATAGCCGGAAAAGTCACAATAGATTTGGTAGCCAAACAAGAAGGTGGCAAACACGATGCTCCAGCCGTTATATTGTTCTGGTGTCGCATAAACTGCATTGACAATTTTAGCCAGCTGGTCTGCAATCACCATTTTCTTGAACAATCCCCACAACATCAGTTTCAATCCTGAAGTTGCCTGATCGTATGAAAACACAAGCTTTTTCTCAAACTGTGGAATGAGGTGCTTTGCGCGTTCAATAGGGCCGGCAACCAACTGTGGGAAAAAGGAAACGAAGGTGAAAAACGTTAGTGCTGATTCTGTTGGTTCAATTCGCTTCCGATAGATATCAATCGTGTAACTCAAGGTTTGAAAGGTGTAGAAGCTAATGCCAACCGGCAAAATAACCTGCAGCGTACTCCAGCTTTTATCGACATCAATTCCTGTCATAGCCTGGAATGAATCGATAAAAAAATGGAAGTACTTAAAAAAGAATAAGATCCCCAGGTTGATGCAAATACTTGATAGTAAAAGTAATTTTCGTGTGGAGCGTTTAGTTGCGGCAAATAAATATTTTCCAATGATGAAATCGGCACCGGAACTGATGACGATCAAAATTAAAAAACGCCAATCCCACCATCCATAAAATACGTAACTGGCAACCAGCAAAATAAAGTTTGGCAACTGGTTTTTGTAGCGCGCTGTTTTCCAGAAAATAAAGAAAACAATAAGCAGAAAAACAAAAAAGGTGGAGGAGTTAAAAAGCATTTATCGTTGAACTTTTCAATCAAATATAGAATTTTATCGTTTATGTATTTGAATGAAGAGATAAAACAGTTAACAATGAGATGTTAATAGTTTCTTGAAAAACTTCAGTAACTACTTGATTATTTCAAGAAAAAGCACTTATTTTGCGAACTGTTTGAAAAATGTGTGTTTCTGATTTAAAAAAATAAGACAATGTCAAAAATTTGTCAGGTTACCGGAAAAAAAGCAATGGTGGGAAACAATGTTTCGCACTCTAAAAGAAGAACAAAACGTCGGTTTCACCCGAACTTGTTCAACAAGAAATTCTATCTTCCAGAGGAAGATCGTTGGATTTCATTGACGGTTTCTGCTGCGGGTATTCGTACAATCAACAAAAAAGGATTGACCAATGCCTTGAAAGAAGCCAAGGAAAAAGGATACGTAACGAATATTTAAAAAGCTTAAAAGATGGCTAAAAAAGGTAATAGGGTACAAGTAATTCTGGAATGCACTGAGCATAAAGACAGTGGCGTGCCAGGAACATCACGGTACATCACCACCAAAAACAGGAAAAATACACCTGACCGTTTGGAGTTGAAAAAGTACAACCCAATTTTGAGAAAAGTAACCGTACACCGCGAAATTAAATAATTTAAGATATGGCTAAAAAAGCAGTTGCATCATTGCAAAAAGGAGCCGGTAAAGGTTATGCCAAAGTAATTAAAATGGTAAAATCGGATAAAACCGGTGCATTCACATTTCAGGAAGATGTTGTTCCTAACGAAATGGTTAAAGACTACTTTAAGAAGTAAAAAAGATATTTGCTAAGCAGGAAAGCCTTCATCGTTTGATGAGGGCTTTTTTGTTGGCGCGACAATGTATCAGGATTACTAAAAAACACTTCTGAAACACCTGTATGGAGGAAGGAAATTCGATAGCTTCGAAAATCCGGAGAGGCTATTGTTAACTCTTTCTGTCCAAGCCTGATTTTCGTTAAATTATATCAACCAAATTTTGTAAATTGCCGCCCTCAAAAACAGTAGACTATGGGAATTTTCGGAGCATTTACGAAATCAAAGAAGGAAAGCCTGGATCAGGGACTTTCTAAAACGAAGGAAAGTGTATTCAAAAAGCTGGGACGTGCCGTCATCGGAAAATCAAGGGTGGATGACGAAGTTTTGGATAACCTGGAAGAAGTGCTGATTACTTCGGACGTGGGCGTGGATACTACTCTGAAAATTATTGAACGGATTGAAGAGCGCGTTTCAAAAGACAAATACTTTGGCGTTGATGAGTTGAACAACTTGTTGAAGGAAGAGATTGCCGGTTTGCTGGAAGAAAATAATTCCGGCGAAGTGGCTGATTTTAATTTGGCCGATGAAAAGAAACCTTACGTGATTATGGTGGTTGGCGTGAATGGTGTTGGAAAAACAACGACCATTGGAAAGCTGGCCTACAATTTCAAAGCTGCAGGTAAAAAAGTCGTGCTTGGTGCTGCAGATACGTTTCGTGCCGCTGCGATCGAACAGCTTGAAATTTGGGCGGAACGCGTTGATGTTCCGCTGGTCAAACAGAGCATGGGCTCCGATCCGGCTTCCGTAGCTTACGACACGCTGGCTTCAGCCAAAGCCAATGACGCAGATGTGGTGATTATTGATACAGCCGGCCGTTTGCACAACAAAATCAACCTGATGAACGAACTGTCGAAAATTAAAAAGGTGATGCAAAAAATTATACCTGATGCTCCGCATGAAGTGTTGCTGATACTGGATGGCTCAACCGGACAAAATGCCTTTGAGCAAGCCAAACAATTCACCCTGGCAACCGAAGTAACGTCCTTGGCCCTCACTAAATTGGACGGAACAGCCAAAGGCGGCGTGGTGATTGGCATTTCCGACCAATTTAAAATCCCGGTAAAATACATTGGTATCGGCGAAAAAATGGAAGACCTCCAGATTTTCCGCCGGAAAGAATTTGTGGACTCACTGTTTTCTTAGCGACTACTCCCCGCACAAAAGAAAGTCATCCTGAACTTGTTTCAGGATCTGTTTTTATATGGAGATTCCGAAACGAATTCGGAATGACGTGATCTGATATGAAATTAAAAAACCACCATTCGCTTCGTTTGTTGTAAAGTGCGAAAGATTTCAAAATTATAAGATGAAAAGAGGAAAAGTAAATATAACAACCCTGGGCTGCTCCAAGAATCTGGTGGATTCGGAAATGCTCTTTAATCAATTGGATTTAAACGGTTTTAAAGTGGTGCACGACGGTGAGGAGGACGATGCCAACATCGTTATTCTGAACACCTGCGGGTTCATCGCTGATGCTAAGGAAGAATCCATCAACACCATTTTGGCGCATGCTGAAGAACGCAAAAAAGGTAAGCTGGATAAATTACTGGTGATGGGCTGTCTATCAGCTCGTTACAAGGATGATTTGCAAAAAGAAATTCCTGAAGTGGACAAATATTACGGGAAATTCGATTACAAAGAAATTATTAAGGATTTGAATGCCAATTTCTTTGAGCAGAAAATGTATCACCGGGTAAAAACCACTCCTGCGCATTTTTCCTACCTTAAGATCAGTGAAGGATGTAATCGCCACTGTTCGTTTTGTGCTATTCCGCAGTTTACCGGAATCCACAAATCACGAAGCATAGAAAGTCTTATTGACGAAGCCCAGCGATTAGTTGATTCCGGTACCAAAGAGCTGCTGATCATTGCCCAGGATTTGTCGTATTATGGAATTGATATGTACGGTGAAAGCAAACTGGCCGAATTGATCGACCGTTTGGCTGACATCAAAGGACTGGCGTGGATTCGCCTGCATTATGCTTATCCCTCAAAATTCCCAACTGATTTGTTGAAAGTGATTCGTGAACGTGACAACGTGGCCAATTACCTGGATCTACCGCTGCAACATATCAGCGATCCCATGGTGGGGAGGATGCGCCGGAAAATCACCAAGCAGGAAACCATTGATCTGCTGAATAAAATCCGCGAAGAAGTACCGGGTATTGCGGTGCGAACTACCTTTTTGGTGGGGCACCCGGGCGAAACTGACGAAGATTTTGAAGAACTGAAAGCCTTTGTTGCTGAGCAGAAATTTGATCGAATGGGCGTGTTTGCCTATTCGGATGAAGATGACACCTACGCCTTTAAAATGTATGACGATGATGTTCCAGAGGAAACAAAACACGCCCGTGCTGCCGAGTTGATGGAATTACAACAGGGCATCTCTGAAAAATTAAACACCCGCCACATTGATAAAACACTGAAAGTGTTGGTTGATCGGGAAGAGGGTGACTATTTCGTTGGTCGAACTGAATACGATTCACCGGAGGTTGATGGCGAAGTGCTGATTAAAAAGGCGGAAGAAATTCAAATTGGCAACTTCTACCAGGTCCAAATTACTGATTCAACGGAATTTGATTTGATCGGAAAAATATAGCGATGCTCTATTTAATTCAGCAGTTGACTCGGTATCACCTGTTGAATAAAGAAATCTCTAATAAAATAGGGTGACATTACAAAAATGTCACCCTATTTTATTCCTTAACTTTTTCTTATTCATACAAATGCTCACCTAATGACGCATCGAATAAATAGATGCTCACGGCATAGTCAATTTGCGATTTTAGTACCATCAACTTGCTTTCTGAAACGTTGGTGGTAGCATCCAATAAATCGAGGTTGGTAATCGCTCCGGCGGAATAGTTTGTTTTTGCCAATTTGTAGGCTTCCTGGGCTTGCGAAAGCAACAATTGCGATTGCTCTAGCTTTTTGTAGTCCTTCATTAAGGCCGTTTCATTTTCAATCACCTCACTTGAAATATTCCGTTTGGTCACTTCCGACTGAAATGTGGTTGTCTGAATGGATGACTTAGCCTGCATGATTTTATACTTGGTGCGTGTTCCATCAAATATTGGAATCCGGAGACCAACACCAACCACGTAATTGGCTTTTATCTTTCCGAGATCAGGTACATAGCCATTTTTTGCTCCGCCTTCGGCAATGAAATTCAACGACGGTTTGTTTTCAGCTTTTACTACATCCAATTTGATGGAGGCCAAATCCGTCTTTTTCAAAGCCATCTGCATTTCTTCGCGATGCTGTAAGGCGTAGTCAATGATGGAATCATCGGGCATGGTTGGCTTGGAAACGGTCAGCGTATCTTTCACCACGTGGAATGTTTTTACAGGCAATCCCAGGAGCGAATTCAAAATTGAAAGTTGAACATCGCGTGCTGCCACTAAGTCGGTCTTCTGGTTTTCAACACCGGAAATTTTCACCTTGGTGCTCAGGATGTCATAATTGGTACTTGATCCTGTTGCTTTCTTTTTCTGCACGTAGTCAAGATGGCTTTCAAGTACTTTCAACTGTTCATCTTTAATTTTGATGGCTTGTTGCAAATAAAGCAACGTGTAATAATTCTTGATGACTCCTTTCGCCATGTTCTGTTTAGTCGTCTTGATCGACTTTTCAGCTAAATCCTTACTTTCATTTGCCAGGTTGACATTGGCGTCGGTTTTTCCAAAGTCATAAATGCTTTGATGAATGTTGACACCTGCATCAACATTGTTGTGTGGAAACAACTGGAAATCGCCCATATCCGGAATGGTCAATGATGGGGCAGGGCCAACATTTGAAAAGTTAGCTGTCACATCAATGTTTGGATAGTAACCAGACCTTGCCAGTCCGATTCGGGCATCGGCTGTGTTCAGCGCTTCTTCAGCTTCTTTAATTGCAGGGTGGTTTTGAATCACCACTTCCATAATCTGCTGAAGATCTAAAGTGTCTTTCTGTGCCAACTGGTTTGCATCGGCGTTTTGTGCTTGCGCATTGATGCCGGCAAACAGTCCGCAGCAAGCCAAACTCAGTGTTAATATGCTAAATTTTAATCGATTATTCATTGGATCTATTTTTTACAGGTTGTTGACTTTTCTTTTTCCGGCCATGAAGGAAAAGTGCGGGAATGACAGCGGTCAATGTGATGGCTGTTGCAATCAAAAACACATCGTCAATTCCCTGAATGTATCCCTGGTTGTTGATATTCCCCAGCAAAAGCCGTTGGCTCAGTTTGTTTGCAATTCCAGGTGAGTTCCCTGCATGATGCTGAACAAAGAAGTTCAAGCGGTTCATGGTGTGATGCAGGGATACCGAATTGGCTTGCAATGCTTGTCCGTATGTTTGGGTGTGAAAAGCCACCCGGGATGACAGAATAGTCGCCATAATTGCTACTCCCAAACTGCCGCCCAACTGACGAATGGTATTCAACATACCAGAAGCCTGTGCCATCTTCTCCCTCGGCATTTCGTACAATGAAACCGTGCTCAATGCCGTGAACAGCATTCCCATGGAGAAACCTCGCAAATACAGGGACAACATGATGTAGTTCCGCTCAGTAAGAAACGATAGCCAGGAAACCAGGTAGAAACTTGCTCCCAGCAGCAAAAGTCCTAACACAATCGGAATTTTTGCATTGATCTTGTCAACCGTTCGACCCACAATTGGGGCGGTGATCCCTTGGATAATCCCAACTGGAAGAAAAACCAAACCGGATTGATAAGCGGTGTAATTCAGCGAATTTTGCAAATACAGTGGAAGCAAAAAGATACCTCCAAAAACACCGACGCCAAACAAGAACATAATAATGTTGGCCAGACCAAAGTTTCGATCCCTCAGCAACCGGAGTTCTATTAGTGGTTGTTCAACAATGAACTCGTTGGTAATGAATACTGCCAAAGCAATTATTGAGATTGCAAAGGACACCAGAATATAGGGAGCGCTCCAACCCTCAGCATTAGTGACAGCAGTTCCTTCAGATAGCGCGTAAAGCATGAGTGGAAGGAAGATTGTCACCGATATAAAACCGACGAGATCAAATTTCTTGATATCTTTCCGCTTGTATTCTTCCTGAATGATGAAAGTAGCAAATAAGCCGATTGCACCGACAGGTATATTGACATCAAAGATTAACTGCCAGCTAAAGTGGTCGACCAGGTAACCTCCGATAAGCGGGCCAAACGATATTGAAGCGGCCGCTGAGATCACCCAGAATCCCATGGCAATACCACGTTTCTCTGGTGGAAATTCACGGGAGATGATGGCCATCCCCAACGGTTGAACCATTCCACCACCCAGTCCCTGGATGGCGCGTGAGATGATCAGCATGTTTTCGTTGCCTGAAATTCCACACAAGGCAGAACCAAAGGTGAACAAAAACAGTCCCCAGAAATAGATGAGTTTGTAGCCAAATTTGTCAGCCAGCCAGCCCGATGTCGGTAACATAACGGCCAATGCCAGCATGTAGGCTGTGATTACCCATTCAATTTTGTCGATTCCCACGCCAAAGGATGCCATGATCTTCGGAAGCCCTACATTCACGATCGTTGCGTCCAGCACCACCATAAAAGTCCCGATCATGACATTTGCCAGCAGGATCCATTTATAGGTGTCGTGGCGCGGATGCAGGAATGAATCCCTCGGGCGTAATGATTTTCTTAAACTATGTAAAAGCGTTCGACTTGGCATCCTTAGTTTTTAACGATTTTTACAACGACTGACATTCCTGCCAGAATTTCGAATGAAGAAAGCTTTTGGTCATCTTCGGTTCCGTCAATTGATATTTTAACCGGGATACGTTGTGTTACTTTGGTGAAGTTCCCGGACGCGTTGCTCGGCGGAATCAGCGAGAACTGTGATGCTGTGTTCGATCCAATCGAGAATACTTTACCGGTAAAGGTTATTCCGGGGAAAGCATCAACTGTAAACAGTGATGATTGATTGAGATGAACACCGGCAATTTTCGTTTCTTCCAGGTAAACCATTACCCACAATTTGTGATTATTGGTGACGGTGAAAACAGATTGGCTTGGCTGAACCACATCCCCCGGCAACAGCCAGCGTTTGGCCACAATACCTGTGATTGGTGCATACAACCGTGTATTATCCAATTGAGTTTGAATGACGCCAATTTGTGCTTTTGACGAAGCGATTGCAGCTTTGGCACTTTCAATTTGAGCCTTTACCACTTTTAATCGTGATTTTACAGCTTCTAATTGAGCCTTGGCAGCATCCAACGCTTGCTTCGAATGATCGTACTGTTCCTCGGGAATCACTCCGCCGTCGTACTGATCCTTTGCACGTTTGAAATCACTTTGGGCTTTATCTAAACTGACCTGGTTAATTTTAATACTTTCTTTACTGTACTGGTACTGGGCCTGTGCTTGCGCCAAACTGGTTTCAGCCTGCTTTTGAGCGGCCAAAGCCTGAATACGTTTTGCAACAATATCGCTACTGTCCAGTTCTGCGAGAAGTTCTCCTTGTTTTACTTTGTCACCTTCCTCAACATAAACCGTTAAAATTCGTCCCAGCATTTTCGAGCTGACGGCAATATTGTCAGTGTCAACGTATGCGTCATCAGTTTTCACGTATCTGGTGTACTCACGATACCAGTAAATTCCTGCTCCCAAGATAAGAGCAACAATAATAAAAAGGGGAATATAAACTCTGATTCCTCCTTTTTTCTTTGAATCACTTTGATTGTTTGCCATGTGCTAAATTGTTTAATATTTTCAATGGTTATTTATCTCTGGTTATCAATCCTTGCAATAATAGATCGATCAAGGTTTCAGACCGCTTTACCAGTAATTCATACTCTTCCTCATTCAGATAAAACAGTTGTTTGTCCTTGATCATAGACATTCGAATGCCACGTAAAAGATCAAACAGCAAGTCTGCGGTGTCTTCCGGGTTCTTAACTTCAAATAGTTGTTTTTCATTTCCTTTCTCCAGAATTTCAATGATGATCCCTTTTTCAAATTCGCGGGTAGACTTCCATGTATCCTTCATAAATGCATTGATGTTTTGCATCTCGTCTAGACGAAATCGACTTAGATTCAGTAGTTTGCGAAAATAGTCCAGTCGAAATCGGAGGTATTCCCGCAATTTGTCAATCGGATCATCGAGTTGATCCAGGTGTTTGTACACCTTCGATTCAAATTCTGAGATTTCTTTTTCAACCACTGCTTTGTAAAGATGCTCTTTGTCCGGAAAGTAGTAATACAACAGCCCTTTAGACATGTTGAGCTCCCGGGCGATTTCAATCATAGAGGTTTTTTTCAAACCATACAGCCCAAATTTTTGCTGGGCCACCTCAATAATTTCGTCGCGTTTTTCGCTATAATCTCCTGTAAATGTCGTTTGAACCATAATACGGATATTTTAGTCCTAATAATTTGACCATTATTATCAAAGGGTCAAAAATAGATAAAAAATAACAACTACAGCAAGGTCTAATATGAATAAAATGTAAAGTTCTTTTGTGTGCAGAAAATCGGAGAAAACTACTTCAATCAAATAATCTTGAGTTAAATCGCTGTTCTTTAAAAAAAATAAGTAGTAGGGAATGTAGGGTGGAATGATCTAGTCTTTTCAGTTTGAATATTTATGTAGGCCGAAAATGTTTTGAGCAAAATCGATGCTTGCCTGTTGTACTTCAGGTTGCGTTTTTGAAAACATGCCGCAGCCAATAACATGTACTCCAGCATCAAAGGCTTGCTTGTGTTTCAATTTCGCAGGAGTGCCAAGTTCATCGTACATTTTTAGCATGGCATCAACACGAACTGTTGGATCCTGGTGTTCGTCATCTTTATAATAATAACCAAGAAAAACCGGTGTTTTTACCCGTTCAAAAAGACTTTTATACATGGTATAGTCGATCAACTGTTGCAGGTAAACTGTCGCTTCCATACGGTAATAGCAGTTCCAGTATTGGCATTCTTTATCCCCCAGATTTTTATTGATATATCGATATTTCCCGCCATTGACCAACCGCCCAATTTGCAATCCCCAGGGCATAGAAAGCACAAATGCCGCCGAATTATTGATGCGTATATTGGGGGAGAACATGATCAGCCCATCTACTTTATCCGGGAATTCTGCTGCTAACTTCAACGAAAGTGTTCCACCGGTTGACGTGCTCATGATGATTACTTTATGCCCGAGCAAATGAGCAATCTGTAAGGCTTTTTTTGCAGAATTGTATAAGCGGTCTGGTGTCATGTCAAGCAATGGTTCCGGCACATCTAATCCATGAGATGCCAGTCGCGGAATATAGGCATTGATGTGAAAATAGTGTGCGAAATTAACGT
>Ga0102953_1002697_pt1 | contig 10292 bp, 5 predicted proteins | sample SalPon2A_C_D2_MG_FD_78509 | JGI IMG/M metagenome (GOLD analysis project Ga0102953, IMG submission 78509) | Soil microbial communities from South San Francisco under conditions of wetland restoration - Salt Pond MetaG R2A_C_D2_MG | ecosystem: Environmental > Terrestrial > Soil > Wetlands | place... | reverse complement strand
TCTGATAACTGCTATTGCATGTTTTGCCACGGTTCTTCAGGCACAGAAGAGCATTTCTCCTGTTCGGTTCACCATTAGTGGATCTCAATATGGGAAGGGAAAAACATACATATACCCTGCTGATTATGAAATGTTCTACCAGGCCCAATTGCGGGATGGCAATACCACTGATATTGATGCCAATGCCCAATTTCCGGCGGACAATCCCACCGAGCAGGTTTCGCTGAGTATCAAGCTTTTTTGCGGCCCCGGGCCTACCGTGCAAAGCCTATATACAAACATCGATCAGAATGGCCACCCGCCGGGTCCCTCGCCCGGTCAGCTAATCATAACCATTCTGGGACCTGGAGGCGGTTCTTACCAATCCTATGATGGAACGGTAACCATAGAGGCATACGGAGATGTAAGTAATTACGTTACAGGTCATTTTACCGCCAGCCTTGCAAAAGCAGATGAGAATGGAAATATCATCAAAGGATACTATGCGAAAGATAATTTCAAGGTCAAGAGAATTCAATGAGGGTAATTATCGAAACAATAACGGTAATGACTAAGGGGATAACCATGAAAAAATATATCTTTTCAATAGCCGTCTGTGTTGGGATCATGACTGCCGTGAACGTAAATACTTCACATGCCCAACTCCTGAAAAAACTCAGGCACAAGGTGGAAAAAGCCGTTGATAAGACTTCGGGCAATAAAAATGCGGGATCCCAGGCCGCCGGGAGTTCTGCTAACTCAAGCAAATCCATCGATTTTGCTAAATACAATATTGCCACTCAGATGCTGGTTCACTTTGCCGACATTACTGAGCCTTACAAGCAGGTTCAGGACCAATATTCTTCCTATGAAGTAACAGGAAGTACAATTATGGCCAAAATCATTATTTATGCCGGGGAGAAAGAGGATGGTGCCGGTGACTTATCCGGGAAAACGGAAGCGTATGTCTTTGAAAATGGTAAAGTGGTACAGCGGACATCCATTGATGACGTGGAAAAACAAAAAGCTGCGTTGGATGAAGCTTATAAACGATACGACTGGCCGTATCATTATGACAAGGATGATGTCAATCCTATGACGGCCGTAGGAAGTGCTTTAGGAAGTAATGCTCACTTCGTGCCAATGGGATTCACGGAAAGTAAGGATAAATCAAAATTTTATGCCATTGTCGGGATGCTGACCGACCCGATGGAGTACGATCTTATTTCATCAGACGGGAAAAAAATAAAACTTCCTTCCGCTGCTTCGGGACTGATAACAAATATGGATTTTTCTCATGCTGCTGTATTCGGATTTGCAAATACGATGGAAGAAAATGAAAAAAAAACCAACAATGTGATGCAGGCGGCAAGCAATACTCTCAATCAAAGTGATATTTATTTTATTGATGGGCACGTGATAAAAAATGCCGTCAATATAGCTGTCGGTGGTAATGTCTGGCTCGATCCAAGCGGAAGAAATTATCTCACAGCCGATGAAAATTTCGGCGCATACATCAACGGGAAAAAGATCGTGGACAAAGGTCCCAATGCAGGTCATGTGTGGTGCAATGCCAATGCGACTCAATGGTGCTATTATGGTGATGCCGGAGACAACGCAGGTCACCTTGTTTTCAGCGACGGTGCAAACATACCGGGCGCCATACATCCGGTGCAGATAGTGTTAAATGGAAAGACGTATATGGTCTGGCTTGAGTATAAAAATGGTTATGAAGAGGGTGATCTGCTATTGTGCGAAAAAACGCTTTAAAGGCATCACAGTTACATATTAAAAATGCACAACAGTGGTTTAAAAGAATTCAATGATTTTGCGGAAAGTATGATAAAATGAAAACAATGGCCGATGTCGGCGGCTAATCGCAAAGCGCTTAAGCAAGCTTCACTAAATGCAGGGCTTTAAAGCTCTCTGCAGATTGTATTACACGTGCCCGCGTTGAGATCATTTACGACCTGAAATACCCGGTTGTTTTTGTAATTTGCCATGTTATTCACTCCAAGTCATTTCCCGGAAGCCCAGCGCCCCTTATCTTAATCATGAGCCCATGATAGCTAACATGGTCCCAAAATTTGTAATTTCCAATTTCTAATCATCCCTTTTCGTAATCATAATACAACGCCGCCGCGCCAAGCACCCCACCGTTTTCGAGTTCCGATACCTCAATACGAAATTTTTCAAGGGATTTGGGGTAAGCGAAGGTTCGAATGTGTCGCCACATTGATTCCTCAAAGTATTCATATGAACCACTGACCGAACCACCGAAAATAACCAGCTCGGGATCATAGGTATATAAAATCATGTTAATCGCGTTGCCGATGTGTACTCCCAGTTCTTCGAATATTTCAAGAGCGATCGGATCCCCCTCCTGCGCTTTCTGATAGACCTTTTCGCCTGTTGTACGGTGAATGTTCTGAAAAAACTGGCCGCTGGCGTAGTATTCGTAGTACTTATCCATATAGGCAACCATTCCAAACTCACCGGCACCACAATTGGGACCGGCATATAACCTGTCATTGATGATAACCCCGGCGCCCATGCCGGTTCCAATAATCAGGCCGATCATGGAATGGGCATCCCGGCCTTTGCCGAAATATTTCTCACCCAGTGCAAAACAATTGGCATCATTATTAACCAGAACGGGAATATGATACCTGGCTTCCATTAATTCTTTGAGATGCACTTCCTTCCACGATGGAATATTCACTACATCGTAGACAATGCCCTTTTCAACATCAACCACACTCGGAACGCCGATCCCAATGGCTTCCACTAACGGGTCGATGGCTTCATCCAACAGACCAAAAATGTCCCGCATCACCTCATCAACCGAACCATCCGAATGGATACGAACCGAGATAACATCGTCTAATTTGTCGTTGTTAATAATACCGGCACGGACGTTGGTCCCGCCCAGATCAACGCCCATTACTTTCTTTCTGCTCATGCTACCCCTGTTTGCTCAGACAGGTCGGGGTCACCGGCTGCTGCCTCTTTGCGCGACATCTGTATCGTCTTGTTCGTGATAATTGGTTTGGCCCAGAATCCGATGCTCAGGATGAATCCCATCGTTACATACAGGAACAACATCCCGGTACGAAGTCCAAACATATCACCAAACCATCCAATAATTAACGGTACGATCGCCCCGCCTATGATAGCTGTGACCAGGATACCTGCGAAAGCACCATGATGTTCTTCGAGTGAGTTTAATGCCAATGAAAAGATGATCGGATACATTACTGATGCAAAAAAGCCAATGATAGGAAATGCATAAAGAGAAGCAGTATCACCGCCGAACAGGGCAAAACTCAGAGTTATGATGGCAAGGACAGTGAATCCAATGAGTACTTTGCGGCTGTCCATCACCTTTAGGAGAAACAGACCGAGTACTCCACCGGCGGTCATGAGCCCCCAGAATCGGGAGACTTCGTCGGCCCCGGTTGTTTGCGGGTTGACCCCATGATACGTCTGCAGGAACTGCGACATCCAGTTGGCCACTCCCTGTTCGGTACCCACGTACATGAATATCCCGAAAAAGAACAGGATAACTATGGGATTTTTGATAAGCTGTATGTAGACGTTCACCGGCTCAACTTCCTCGTCTTCACTAAGCTCCACTTTGGGAAACTTTGAGAAGATGATGACCAGTATCATAGCCAGACAGATGATCGTAAACAGCCAGTAAAGAGAGATCCAGGGAAGATTGCCGGGCACCAATGAATGAAGGGTTGACAGGATGACATCACGCGATCCTGCCGCACTTTTAAGATTCAACACCAGGTAGGAATACACCAACGGACTTACAAACGACGCCAGACCAAAAATAAGCTGTGCAAGAACCGAATTGAACGCATAATTCTCCTCGCCACCGGCGGTCCGCAACAACGGGTTGATAACCACCTGCAACATCGCCATGCCCGAGCCGATCAGGAATAGTGAAACTACGGCTGTCAGGTAATTTGGGAACATGGCCAGTATCAATGCCCCAATGAATGCCACCACAAATGCTGCGGTCATTATCTTCTTCTCTTTGTACTTCTCGAGCAGAACACCCGTCGGAATGGACATGACACCGTAAGCGATGAAAAAGGCAAACGGCAGCAACGCGACGAGTGTCAGGCTGAGATGAAATCCCTTGATAATGTCCGGGACCAATGGCCCGATGATGTTGGTCAGGAATGACACCACAAAGAATGTCAGCATGATCAGGGCGACTATGTAGTAGTTTCGCTTCATTTTGAAAGTGGTCTGTTGTTAGTGGTCAGTAGTTAGTGGTCAGTTGTTAGTAGTCAGTAGTCAGTAGCCGGTTTTCTGGTAAGGAGAGCGGCGGTTGTATAGACCCACGGTTCACCCCTTATTTTCTTATGTCCCTATTACTTCTATCTCCTCATTATACTATTCCTTTTTTCCGGTATTCCACCCACTTATTGTTACTGCAGGCTGTTTCCCGTCCAGATCTTTTGTATGGCAGTAGCCGGTAATGGTCCGTTCCTCTCCGGGAAGCAGCGTGATATAATTATCACCCCAGAAAACCGGCACGAACGATGATCCTTCCTGCCCTTACCTCAAATCCAGGTGCACCATAAAGGCCAGGTTGGGCGACGGGTTTTTCACCGTGACGGTGGCGTACGTGTCATCACCTTTTTGCTCGAAATGACGCTGCACGTCCAGCTTGACAGCCGGTAATTGCTCCAGCATTTTCAGATCGGCAAACTGCGTTTCCGGCGTGATGTACCAGGTCGCCTTGGATGGGTCGATCTTGTCCTTTTGCGTTGATAGCACATAGAAATTCGAGCTGATGACATGCCGGGACCGGTTACGCAGCTTAAGATCCACGAAGTAAGTTTTGCTGAGCTTCATATTATCAGGGAGTTGGAGGATACTCACCGTCTTTCTCTCCGGCAGCGATCTGACACGTACTGTCTTTACCAGCACCGGTTTCAAATCAAAATCCAGCACGCGTATGTCTGCACTGAGTGAACGGGCTCTGTCGAGCGTGTTATTCATCACGTCGATGGCATTCTTCCCGTAGTTGTATGAGATATGGACTGGCTCATTAGCCTTGCGTGCTCCGTAAAAAGCTCCTGTCGGCATCAGGTAATAGTCGTAGAGCTGCCACCACAGTTTCGGCCACGAAGCGTTGTACATCCACTGGATGATGCCTGTCGCCTTGTACCGGTTGGCTTCAAATGCCTCGTACATGGCACGCATCCCTTCATAATTCAGGTACTGCGCTTTACGCAGGTAATCATTCAGGTTGTCTGGTTTGCCTAACCGGTTGTCCATGGCCTGGTTATAGTGAGTCAGGTTATGAAAATTATAGCGGGCGGCATGGAACAGCCATGAGCTGCCAATCGGCCATAATGAGTCGGCTGGGATCATCTTTTTGAGGCTCTCCAGCACGGGTACTTCCGGCCCCGGACTTGTTTCTGTATTATACCCAAATGCCCCGCCGTTATGCGTGTCGATGTACCAATAGTCCGGCGGCACATAGTCATAGGGCCCCCTCATCTTCACGGCAGTAGGACCAGTAATGGCACTCGTCCATTCGGCTGCCGATGCCAGGGATGGTCTCGTTGGATCATAGTTCTTCAAAACGGCCAGGTATTTTCTTTCCAACTCGGGTCTGGGCCATTTGTCGCTGCCATACATCCAGACAAAGATGCTGGGATGGTTGCGCAGCCAGGTGATCTGATCACGGAAGGCATTAGCTGCTGCATTCATCTGCTTTTCGGAGACGATTCCTCCATATTTATCTGCCGGTGTTCCAAAGTATTCGGGCCACTCCCACTGGCAACTAAACCCAACCTGGATCAGTATTCCCTTCTCATCACAGAGGTTATATAAATGCTGGCTGGTGCCCCAAAAACCCTCCATCCTAATCGCATTTAGATTCATCTGAACAGCGTAATCGATACCTGCGTCCTCGTAGCCGGATGAGGCATCAAGCAGCATTGGATCGGTCCATCCACCGCCTTTAATCAGGATCTTCTTTCCGTTGAGCCGGAATCCTTTAAATCCGTCTTTGGTCAGGAATTCGGATACAGAGCGAATTCCAAACTGTGTGGACTTCTGATCGGACACCATGTTATCCTCAACAAATTTGAGATTAAGGGAATACAGGTTAGGTTTTCCCAGTGTGTGTGTCCACCAGAGTTTTGGGTGATTCATGCTGAGCTGGTGGTACTGATCCGGTGTAAACACCACCTTTTTCGAGGCACCGGGTGAAAGCGCTACCACTTGTGAGATATGAATATTATCCCCAATCGTACCTTCCAGAGTACCTTTAACAGGCTTCTCTGAATGATTGCGGAGCAAAGCACTGACTGTCAGGTCGGCATGCTTCAGGGTTGCCGTGTCCACTTTGGTCTCAACAAATGGCTGATCTACGGATACCGGACCGGATACCAGCAGATGCACCGTCCGCCAGATACCCATGTCATGATCGGCCGGCTCCGGGTTCCAGTCGACAAACCCGACAGCCAGGTCACCGGGTCCCGGTCGTGTCACCTCCACCGCAAGGATGTTGTTGCCTTGCCTGACATAACGACTGACATCGATTGTAAATCGCTGAAAACTGCCCTCTAATGTATCCTTTGAGGCAATCTTATGCCCGTTCAGCCAGATATCAGCACGGTAATTAATGCCATTGAAACGCAACCGGGTAGTTTGGCCGGCAGCTACTTCCGGTAACGTGAAGGTAGTCCGGTACCACCAGGGGACATTAAACTGATAGGGAGTAATCTTGGTAAGATTACGATTGTAGTAAATGTTTTTATACACACCGTTTTTGACAAGGGCCGCTAAGACCGTTGTGGGTACCTCAACCTTATACCAATCTTTGGGTACAAAATTAGGGGTGGAAATTACAGATCCTCCCTCACTGATCTTGTATGATGTGTGAATTTGCCAATTGTCCTTCAGTTCCTGGTCCTTAACACTCCAATTCCCGGATTGACCAAACACAGTTACAATCCCCAGAAATGAGCATAACCCGGACAGCATGATCTTTCGTAAAAGCTGCTTCATAACCATTCCAATTGATTTTCTTAATCTCTTATGACCTCAAGCAATCTATTCGGTATAGGACGCACGACTATTGCCGAAACAGATCAGTCTCTATATAGCAATTTTTTTCGAAGATGAAAAAGACAGATTGATATGTAACAAATCAAAACTAAGGATTTACATCTTTATACAAAAAAAGTGAGAGTTCATTATCACATTAAGCCTCCCGATGACAGATTCCAAACATAGAGATGTCATCCTGAGGCCCAATTCCTAACCTGTCAATCAGGAAACTGTCGTCTGGGCCGAAGGATCTCGTTCGTATCAGGAAACGATTGCCTTAGATGACCCGCTGCGTCGGAGAGTTTGACAGGATCACTGCCGGTTACGAACATATCTTAAAATCTGGCCTCCTTTCAATAGCCACTCTTTTAACTCAGGGTAGTCCAAATTCTGCACATCGACGTTATCTTTAGCTGCGAGCGCTGCGGCGGTGCCGGAAGACTGGCCCAGCATCATGAATTCGGGTTCCATCCTTATGGATCCATAGGCTATGTGTGTGGCCGACATACAGACAAGAACCAATAAGTTACTGCAATCCCTGCTCTTAGGTATGATCGACCGGTATGAAATAGGATACGGATGCGGGATATGAGCTTCCACATTGCCTTCATTTTTAACCATTCCGTTTACCACAATCCGCTCACAATTGTGACTGTCCATGTTATAGTATCCCAAGGCAATACCATCAGTTACTGTAACTGTACCCCTGCAATCATGCTCTGTGATCACATAATCACCAATCATGCGGCGGCCTTCCCGGACATACAGTTCGGGTGTAAAATACCCGGACTGACGATATTCGTCCTTTGGGTATCCCCACCCGAGCATCTGGTGACGCAGGGTGTCGGGAACACGCGGATCATGCCCCATGAAATACAATAAACCCTTTGTGTATTGCATGTGAGCCTTAAAAAGCTGCCGCCTCTTCGCGTAACTCCCCTCCGGCCATTCATTACTCATACCAATCATGTCCGTAGAAAATCCACCATTATTATTTATATCGGTTTTCCTGTTTGGCAGCGGACTCCATATAAAATAGTCACTCAGGCTTCTTTGGCCGGGTTGTGCTTTAATCAGCCGGATAAGCAGTTCATACCAGTTAGGATGATAACCGGCAGGACGTGTTATAGGAATCATATTCTCCTTACTATCAGTCAGGCAAACCCTGAAATTGTAAGCTTGTACCCTCTTATCACCATGGCCTTCGGGCAGCAGGGAATCGGGACTTACTCCCCAAGCCAAACCGCTGGATGGATTACCCGGAATTTTGTAAGGACTGACCCCATCCGGAAACTGGTGGTGCGTTGAAAGCTGCACGCCGTCAATCGTTTCATGATATTCGCTGTTGCCTTCCCGTCCAACCGTGAAGGATACACCGGCCGCAGCCATCAGGTCTCCTTCGTAGGTTGCATCAATAAATACTTTTCCACGGTAAGTCTCCCCATTCAGCATAGTAATGGATACAATGCGACCGTTGACTTTCCTAACGCCCGTTTTCCGGTTCAGCCATCGGTTGACCCGTACAGGGATATGGTTTTCACGGATCAAATCATCGAAAATCTTCAGGGCCACATGAGGCTCGAAAGTCCACATCAGGCTGTCATTGTCCAGGATTTTGTGATCGGTGCTTGCAATTTCTTCCTGATAATCGGACAATGCCTGCTGTTTCCACGCACCCGGATGATGGTAATACCGATAAACACGATGAAAGAAATTCAACGTATAACCGCCGATTATTCTATCCTTAAGTTCATCCCCGATATCGGTCCAGCTTAACCCTCCGGTAGTAACCCCTCCAATCTGCTTTTCCGGACAGACGAGGACCACCGACGCCCCCGTCCGTTTGGCTGCCACAGCTGCCATTACGCCTGCCGAAGTACCGCCATACACCACAACATCGTACGTTTGATGCCCCTGTGCTTTCAAAGAAGAAACCATTGTACCCGCCAAAACAGCAGCGAATAAAACTGCGACTATTTTTCTCATAATTTTCTGTGGCTCCTGATCATTTGCATTTAAAATGGTTCAAACCCCTGGCCAAAATAACAATTCAGACCATTGAAATTACGGCGCCTGTCGCCAGACTAGTAACACTGTGCATAGGCCAATATAATGCACATTATACATTATACATTTCTACCGGACAATGCCGATGCCAAACCAGCAGAGTTACCAGACACCGAAAATCTATTTCATAATGATCGAACCACCGGAATTGTTGAGGCTCTGCTATTAATATTTAACCACAGCATCGATTTTCTGATTTCTTTTAAAATGAAAGAAATCGGAGACGATGAGGCCATTCTTCCTGTGAAAATCAACCGGACTTCCGTTGACCTTAATCTGTTTCACATCCCTGAACGTATGTAAACAAATTCTCCAGGACCTGTTCTTGCCCATCCCGCTATAATAACCCTTTGCCGGATTTATGGTTAGCTCGTCAGCGAGACCGGAGCTCTTCTGAGAAATCAATGTACTGGCATAAATACCTTTCAGATAATCATTGCTTGTACCATCATCTTCAATCAAACGAAACGAAGAATCCTTCCCGGGATAGACCTGTAAAAGTAAGGTGTCGTCATTTCCCTTCTCTACAGAAGAGGCATATCTGCGCATCGGGATGATGGATCCGGCACGTACAAACAATGGTATCTGGTTTAAAGGCGCGGGAACATCAACCTGCTTCCCTCCTTTTTCCCTTTTCCCTGTCCAATAGTTGACCCAGTTGCCTGCAGGTAGAAACACATGTCTCGACCTGGCTCCTTGTTTGTATACCGGTGCCACCAGTAACTCTTTACCCAGTTCAAATTCATAAAGATGACCGGGAATTTTACGTATCATATTCTGCCCTGTGAGCCTACTTAAATGAGCGTATGTATATAGGTAGGGAAACAGCCTGAGGCGTAAATGAGAGTAATACCTGAATATGGTATCAGCTTGGGCTGAATACCGGTATGCCAGGTTTGATGTTTTATTTTCAGGTTGCGAAAACACTTCCGTGACCGGACAGAACATAGAGAACTGAAGCCAGCGGATATACAGCTCAGCATCCGGCTTTGCAGGGTGACCGATGTTAAATCCACCCGTATCGTTGGTCAGAAAAGGGATCTTACTGGTCTCCTTCGACGGATCGGTAAACATGGCGATATTTTCTTTGAAAGCAACGCGTGGCACCCACGGATCGAATTTTTTTGTGGGATGCTCCGTGTTCCAGTCTGAACGGG
>Ga0102953_1002696_pt1 | contig 10294 bp, 6 predicted proteins | sample SalPon2A_C_D2_MG_FD_78509 | JGI IMG/M metagenome (GOLD analysis project Ga0102953, IMG submission 78509) | Soil microbial communities from South San Francisco under conditions of wetland restoration - Salt Pond MetaG R2A_C_D2_MG | ecosystem: Environmental > Terrestrial > Soil > Wetlands | place... | reverse complement strand
GCCACCTTGCTGCTGTCGGGCTTGATCTCGATGTTGATGGGCATGCCGGGGAAGGCGTTGAACACCGCCTCGAGGGTGGGGATGACGATGCCGTCGCCGCGGTAGGGGTAGGTCTTGCCGCCGTCGGCCGTCCAACGGTAGCCGGCGTCGAGCGCCTGCACCTGTGCCAGCGTCAGGTCGGCGACGGCACCGGAGCCGTCGGTGGTGCGATCGACGGTGTCGTCGTGGATGACCACGATGCGGCCGTCGCCGGTCTCGTGGATGTCGAGCTCGAGCACGTCCGCGCCGATGGCGGCGGCGTGGCGGAAGGCGAACAGGGTGTCGCCGGGCCACAGCCCGTCACCGCCCTGGTGGGCAAGCACCGTCACGCCCCGGGGGAGATGGCTCAGGTAGGGAGCGGGCGGACGCGGTTTCGACAGGCCGGCGAGCAGGAGGTAGGCGGCCGCCAGCACCACCACCACGGCCAGTACGACACGGAAGACACGCATGCGACCCTCCAGACCGGGCTTCCCGCCAGTCTACCCAAGGCCGCCGCCGCCGCCCCGCCACGAACGAGGCCCCGGCGTTCGCCGGGGCCGGGGTCGCGGAACGGGTTCGGGGTCAGTCCAGGAAGTCGCGCAGCTTGCGGGTGCGGCTCTCGTGGTACTTGAGCTTCCTGAGCGCCTTGTTCTCGATCTGCCTGATGCGTTCGCGGGTCACGCCGAAGTGGCTGCCCACCTCCTCGAGCGTGTGCTCGCGGCCGTCCACCAGGCCCTTGCGCAACTTGAGCACCATGGCCTCGCGCTCGTTGAGCTTGCCGAGCGCCTCCTCCAGCTCCTCGCTGAGGATGATCTTGCTGGCCTGGTCCACCGGCGACTCGACGTTGTCGTCGGGGATGAAGTCGCCGTAGAAGCTGTCCTCCTCGTCACCGATGGGCGTCTCCAGGCTGAACGGCTCGCGCGTCAGCTTGAACGCCTCCTCGACCTTCTCGGCCGTCCACTCCGGGCCCATGGCGTCCGCGATCTCCTCGAAGGTGGGCTCGCGGCTGAGCTCCTGCTGCAGGCGGCGCGCGGCGCGCGTCAGCTTGTTGATGGTCTCGACCATGTGCACCGGGATGCGGATGGTACGGGACTGGTCGGCGATGGCGCGGTTGATGGCCTGCCGGATCCACCAGGTGGCATAGGTCGAGAACTTGTAGCGCCGGCGGTACTCGAACTTCTCGACCGCACGGATGAGGCCCTGGTTGCCCTCCTGGATGAGGTCCAGGAAGCTCATGCCGCGGCCGTTGTACTTCTTGGCGATGGAGACGACCAGACGCAGGTTGGCTTCGATCAGGTGCTTGCGCGCCAGCTCGCCGTCCTCGACCACGCGCTTGAGGCGACGGTGACCCCGCTCGTCGAGGCTGTCGTCCTGCTCCTCGAGCTGCTTCTTGGCTGCCTCGCCCTGCTCGATGCGCCGCGCGAGGTCGATCTCCTCCTCGAGCGTGAGCAGCTTGACCCGGCCGATCTCCTGCAGGTACTGCCGCACCGGGTCGTTGGTCTTGACGCGGGCGTCGGCCATGGCCTCGGCGCGCGCCTCGAGCTCCTCGCGCTCGTCGTCGCGGCCGAGCTCCTCGTCCTCGTCGACCTCTTCCTCGTCGATGATCTCGTCGTCCGCGAGATCGGCGATGACGATGCCCTTGCCTTCCAGCACCTCGATGAGGTCCTCGAAGCTCTGGTCCTCGGGCTCGAGCCCCTGGGCCTCCACGGCCTTGCGGAAGGCGTCACTGATCTCCTCGGTGTCGAGCGAGCCGGCCTCCTGGCCGCGAACGATCAGCTTGGCGATGCCCTCGGCCTGGAGCCAGGGCGCAGCCCCGGCCGTCTGGCCGTCGCCGCTCGCCGGCGCCTCGGCCGCGCCTCGGGCGGCACCGTTGCCGCCGCCCGCCTTGGCCGCGCCCGAGCCGTTCTTGCCGGCGGCCCCTGCCTTGCCGGCACGCGCCTTCGCCGCGCCCTTGCGGCCCGCACCGGCGGACCCGCCCGCCGCCTTGGACGTGACGTCGGCGCCGGCACTCGTTCCGGCTGCGGCCTTCGCCTTGGCGCTCACCTTGGCGGCGCCCGCCTTGCTCGCGTTGGTCTTGTCCTGGATCGTGTCTCCCTCACTCCCTCGGTCGTGACCGCTGGTGGCCCCGCCCGTCCGTCCGTTGCCGGCGGAATCGGCTCCCGCCTTGGCACCCTTCGCCTTCACGCTCGTCGTGGTTGCACCTTTCGGGGTCGCAGTTTTCGGGGTCGCGGCCTTCGCGGGCGCGGCCTTCGCGGGCGCAGTTTTCGGGGCCGCAGCCTTCGCGGCGGCGCCCTTCGTCCCGGCACCCTTCGCCTGGCCGCCCGGCACGCGCGCATCCGCCGTTCCCCCGGCTCCGCTCGAGCTCGCTCCGCCCGCACGGGCGTCCGCCCGGCCATCGGTGCCCCGGATGGAACCGGCCCCCTTCGCGGCCCCGCCCGCTCCCCCGCCCCGCGCCGGCACGGCGCCCCGGGCGCGCGCGCCGCCGTCGGCGGAGGCTTCGGACATGGTGGCCGTCTGCGTCTTCTTGGCCTTGGCCATCGTCCCTCCCCGTCTGGTCTCGGCTCCTGGCTTCTCGAGCTCGGTCTCGGGATCGGTCATGGATTCAGAGGTCGCGCGCAAGGCGCGCGGCTGATGCGGGCGGCCTGATGCGGGCGGCCTGATGCGGGCGGCGTTGCGGTCGAAGACGATGTGGACATTGCGCATCACGCCGCACGATGGTCGGTCTCGGGTCCTGAAGAGCCCCTCGCGACCCTGCAAGCGACTAGTGTAGCACGGTCCCCCCGGGCCCTTCAGAGCCGTGGGCAACGGCCGCGCAGCGGACGGCCCCGTCACGCGGCTGCCGCCTCACGCCTGGTAGCTCCCGGAGGTGGCGATGCCGTGACCGGTCCAGTCGAAGTGGCTGTACTCGCCGCGCGGACGGTCGACGCGCTCGAAGGTGTGTGCCCCGAAGAAATCGCGCTGCGCCTGCACCAGGTTGGCGGGCAGTGACGCGCGCCGGTAGCCGTCGTAGAACGACAGCGCGGTGGTGAAGGCCGGCATGGCGATGCCCAGCCGCACGCCCTCGGCCACCACCCGCCGCCAGGCGCCCTGCGCGCCCACCACGGCGTCGCGGAAGTAGGGGGCGAGCAGCAGGTTCTTCAGCTCGGGCTGATCGGCGTAGGCGTCGCGGATGTCGTTCAGGAAGCGCGACCGGATGATGCAGCCGCCGCGCCACAGGGCGGCGACGCGGCCCATGTCGAGGCTCCAGCCGTGCTCGGCCGCGGCCGCCGAGAGCAGCATGAACCCCTGGGCGTAGCTGGCGATCTTGGCGGCGTAGAGGGCTCTCCCCACGTCGGCGACGAGCGCGTCCCGGTCGCCCTGGAAGCGGGTGCCCGGGCCGGGCAGGTGCTCCGCGGCGGCCACGCGCTCCTCCTTGAGGGCCGACAGCGAGCGCGCGAACACCGCCTCGGTGACGAGCGTCACGGGGATGCCCTGGTGCAGCGCCGTCACTGCCGTCCAGCGTCCCGTGCCCTTCTGGCCGGCGGCGTCGAGGATGACGTCGAGCACCAGCTTGCCTTCCTCGTCGCGGGTGCGGAGGATGTCGCGGGTGATCTCGATGAGGTAGGAGTCGAGATCGCCTTCGTTCCAGCCGGCGAACACCTCCGACAGCTCCTCCGGCGTGAGGCCCAGGCCGTGGCGCAGCAGGTCGTAGGCCTCGGCGATGAGCTGCATGTCGCCGTACTCGATGCCGTTGTGGACCATCTTGACGAAGTGGCCGGCGCCGTCCTCGCCCAGCCAGTCGCAGCAGGGCTCGCCTTCGACGTGAGCGCTGATGGCCTGCAGCACGTCCTTCACGCTCTCCCAGGCGGCGACCGGGCCGCCGGGCATGATCGACGGCCCGTGCCGGGCGCCCTCCTCGCCGCCGGATACCCCGGTGCCGATGTAGTGGAGCCCCTTGCCCGCCAGCTCGCGCTCCCGGCGGATGGTGTCCTCGAAGTGCGAGTTGCCCCCGTCGATGACGATGTCCCCCTCCTCGAGCAGGGGGATGAGCTGCGACAGCACGGCGTCGACGGGGTCGCCCGCCTGGACCATGAGCATGACGCGGCGGGGGCGCGCGAGCGTCGCCACGAGCTCCTCGAGGCTGGCGGCGCCGACGATGCGGCGCCCCTTGGCGGGGCCGGCCAGGAAGGCGTCGGTCTTCTGCCGGGTGCGGTTGTACACGGCCACCTCGTAGCCGTGGTCTTCCATGTTGAGGACGAGGTTCTGCCCCATCACGGCCAGCCCGACGAGGCCGATGTCAGCCGTCTCCTGGGTCATGACGCGCCTGCCTTTCCTGCTGCCGCCCGGCGGCAGCCTGCCGCTCCACGCGCCGCTCCGTGGCGAGCCGCGCGGCGGCGGCCGCTCACCATCCTACCGGCCACGCCGCGGGACGGCGTTCGCTGGCTGCGGTCGACGTCAATCCGTCAGCAGCATGGGGGCCGGTTCGCCCTCGCCCTGCGGGGGCTGGTACCGCCGCCGCTCCTCGCGCTCCAGGAGCCTCTCGGCCTTGACGGGCTGCAGCGGCTTGGAGAAGTGGAAGCCCTGGGCGTAGTCGACGCCGAGATTCTGCAGGAAGCGCCACTGGGTCTCGGTCTCCACGCCCTCCGCGACGATGGTCTTGCGCAGCTTGTGCGCCATCGCCACGATCGCCTCCACGATGGGCACGGCGCTGACCGTGTTCATGCCGGGGGCGCGGTTGATGGCCATCACGAAGGACTGGTCGATCTTGAGGCTGGCGATGGGCAGGTTCTGAAGGTACGCCAGCGAGGAGTACCCGGTGCCGAAATCGTCCAGCGCGGTGCGCACGCCCATGCGTCCGAGCTTGGTGACGGTCGACATGGCCAGCTCGTACTCCTTGGCCAGCACGCTCTCCGTGATCTCGATCTCCAGCAGCGAGGGGTCGATGCCGCTGTCCGCCAGCGCGCCCTGCACGGTGGCGAGGAATCCGAACTGGCGGAACTGCAGGGTGGAGACGTTGACCGCCATGCGCACGGGCTTGAGGCCCGCCTTCTGCCAGGCGCGCGTCTGGAAGCACGCCTCGCGCAGCAGCCAGTGACCGAGCTTGCCGATGTAGCCCGCCTCCTCGGCCACCGGGATGAACTCCGCGGGCGACACCTTGCCGAGGTTGGGGTTGGTCCACCGCAGCAGCGCCTCGAACGCGACCAGCTTGCCCGTCGCCAGCTCGACCTGCGGCTGGTAGACCAGCTCGAACTCCTGGCCGGCGATGGCGTCGCGCAGCTCGCGCTCGAGCTCGAGCCGGCGGCTCACCCGCGAGCGCATCTCCAGGGAGGAGAAGTGGAAGGAGTTCTTGCCGTTGTCCTTGACCTCGTACATGGCGGTGTCGGCGCTGCGTGTGAGCTGCTCGACGGTGTCGCCGTCTCGCGGGAAGATGCTGACGCCGACGCTGGCGGAGACGCGCAGCTCGCGGTCGGCGAGGGGCATGGGGGCGCGCAGCACGCGCACCAGGTTGCGTGCCACCAGGGTGGCGTCCTTGGCGTCGGTCAGGTGCAGCAGGGCCACGGTGAACTCGTCCCCGCCGAGGCGGCCCACCAGGTCGTGGTCGCGCACGTTCTCGCGCAGCGCGCGGCCCACCTCCTTGAGCAGGGCATCGCCCACCTCGTGACCGTAGGTGTCGTTGACGAACTTGAAGCGGTCGAGGTCGACGAACAGGAAGGCGACCAGCGAGCCCTCCTCGCGCGCCTGCTCCAGCACGCCCGTGAGGCGCTCCTGGAAGCCGGCCCGGTTGAGCAGGCCGGTGAGCGGGTCGAGCTGTGCCATCTCGAAGGCGGTGCGGTGACGGTCCATCTGGTCGCGCACCGAGCGCAGGTAGCCGAAGCCCACCCCGGCGCCGGTGAACGCGAGCACCTTGAAGATGTCGTCGCCGCCGGAGAGCATCGGGAGCGAGAACACGCCTCCGTGCATGACGCTGACCAGGCCCTCGCTCAGCACCAGGCCGATGATGCCGAGCACCAGCCCGCCGGGGAGGCCCCACAGCCAGGCGGTCACGGCCACCAGTCCCAGGCCGATCAAACGACTCTGGTCCCCCATGTGCTGGTAGAGGTAGGGAAAGTCGACGACGTAGGCCAGCCAGAACACCGGGGGCGCCAGGAAGAACAGGAAGCGCCTCATCGCTTCCGGAGTGTAGGGAAGCCACGTGCACGGAACTCTTACACGGCATCGGGGCGGCGAACCGCGCGTCCGGCGGCGGTGCGCTATGCTCTGGCGCGGACGCGCCCGCCCGCCTCCGGCTGCCTGCCGGCAAGGGAGCGCCGGGCGTCCGGGCGAGGCGCCGCCGAAGGCGGACGGCCGACCCGATCCCCGACCGGAGACGTGACCATGTGGATGTGGACGCTGGACGCCAAGCTCATCAACCTCGCGACCGTGGAGAGCATCGAGCTGCTCGAGGTGTTCCCCGAGGGGACCGACCTCGAGGCGCTCGACGACCAGGCGCTCGACGACGAGGCGCTCGAGCCCGACTACCTGGAGCTCGTCGCCATGCTGCCCTCGGGGCGCGAGGCGGTGCTGTTCGACAGCGAGAACGCCGAGGACGGTCAGCAGGCCTTCGAGGCGGTAGCGGCGTTCGTGGCGCGCGGCGGCCTGCTCGACGGCATCCCATTGCACGAGCCGGTGTCGGTGGCCCTGCTGCTGGAGCGTACCCGCACGACCAAGAACTGACCCGACCGGCGGCGCCACCGGCACCCGGCACGGTGCCGGGCCTGGACCCCTGGTCCTGGACCCCCCGGGCATGGCGCGGGCACGGTGCCGGCCGGCCTCGACGGTCGGACCCGGCCGCGCCCGCAGCCGCGCAGGACCCGCAAGAGATGCGCAGGACCCGCAAGAGATGCGCCGAGCCCTTACGGGCTCGGCGCATGGGTTTGGTCCTTCATCGGGGACCACCCCCTTGAGCTCTCAAGCTAAGGGCCCGGCGGCGGCCATGCAAGCAGGCGCATCACATACTGCCTGCGATGCCGTCCTTCACGCCGCTCCCCGCGTCTGCGCCGGCAGCCCGGCCTAGACCAGCGCCAGCGGGGCGTCGCCGCGGGCCACGACCTCGCCCACCACGCTCGCGGCCGGGAACCGCTCCGCCACGGCGGCCAGCAGCGCGGGCGCGCGCTCGCGCCCGACGGACAGCAGCAACCCACCGCTGGTCTGCGGGTCCACCGCCGCCAGCCACCGCAGCTCGTCCACCCGCTCGCGGCCGCTCACGTGGCCCTCGACGTAGCGCCCGTTGCTGGTGTGGGCCTTGGTGAGGATCCCCCGCCGCAAGGTGTCCGCCGCCCCCGGCAGGAGCGGCAGGGCGCCGGTGTCGATGCGCAGCGTGACGTCCGAGGCCCGCGCCAGGTGCAGGGCGTGGCCGAGCACGCCGAAGCCGGTCACGTCGGTCGCGGCGTGCACCGCCCGGTGGAGGGCACGATCGAGGTCCAGCCGGTTGACCTGGCGCATGGAGGCGAGCGCCGGCGCGAACGCTGCGGCGTCGATCTCGTCGTTCTTCAACGCGCCGGAAAGGCTGCCGGTGCCCACCGCCTTGGTGAGGATCAGCACGTCCCCCGCGCGCGCGCCGGCGTTGCTCCACAGCTCGCCGGGGCGCACCAGGCCGTTGACGCTGAAGCCCAGCTTGAGGGTGTCGTCCTCGATGGAGTGGCCGCCCACCAGCAGCGCGCCCGCCTCGCCGATGGTGGCGGCGGCGCCGCGCATGAGGCCGGCCAGCACCGCGTCCGGCAGGATGCCCAGGGGGTAGGCCAGGATGGTCAGCGCCGTGGTGGGCGTGCCGCCCATGGCGAACACGTCGGACAGGGCGTTGGCCGCAGCCACCGCGCCGAAGTCGACGGGATCGTCCACGATCGGCGTGAAGAAGTCGAGCGTGTGGATGACGGCCACCTCGTCCGACACACGCCACACGGCGGCGTCGTCCAACAGGTCGTTGCCCACCAGCAGGTCCGGATGGGTCTGCCTGGGCAGCGACGCCAGCAGGTCGGCGAGGGTCCCCGCCCCGATCTTGGCGGCGCAGCCCCCCTTCTTGACCGTCTGGGTGAGGCGGAGTGGCGCGGGGTCGGGAAGCCGTGACATGACCTGCTCCTTCGGGTACCGGCCTCCGGGCCGGCGCAGCGGGCGACGGCCCCTCGGGCGGGCCGATGGCCGCAGCGGCACGCCCTCGTCGCCGCCCGGTCCGGGCGCGCGCCGAGGGATGCGGAGGCGGCGCCCCCATGGTACGCAGCCCGCGCCTTCCCGATGTGCCGTCAGCGACCGCCGCGGACGGCGCGCACTCAGGCGCCGGCCGCCAGCAGGTAGCCCGCCACGGCCTCGGCGTCGCCGGCGAAGGCGACGGGGCGCTCGAGGCGAGCGCGCGCCTTGGCGTAGAGGCGGTCGTAGTAGTGCTCGAGCAGGGTCTGCACCCACCAGCGGTGCACGCACGGCTCGAACCAGGCGCCCGCCTCCTCGGCCTGCCGCATCGCGCCGATGACCCCGTCCGTGCGCCCGCCGCCGAGGCGCTTGCGGATGCGCTGCGTGTCGCTCTCCAGCCGCTCCCGCGCCGCCCGCACGCCGTGCTGGCGGGCGGCCTCCAGCACGTACTCCTCGACGATGCTGCCCACCCGTTGCGCCATGGGCGTCTCCAGCACCACCAGCTCGGCCCCGCGCATGGCGTCCATGACCGGGTCGGGCAGGGTGCGCCGGCCTACGTAACGCGACTCGTCCTCGAGCACCAGCCGCTCCGCCGGATCCAGCAGCAGCTGGGTGGCGAGGGCGTTCTCGAAGCTCTGCTGGCTCGGCTGCGCAGCGTCCTCGGCGCCGAAGGCGCTGCCGCGGTGCCGCGCCGCCCCCTCCAGGTCGAGGACCTGCAGCCCGGCCCCGCCGCTAAGCCGCCGCAGCAGCCGCGTCTTCCCCGAGCCTGTGTAGCCCGTCAGCACCAGCACCCGCTTGCCTTGCAGCCGCCTCGGCAGGGCCGCCACCACGTGGCGCCGCAGCGCCTTGTAGCCGCCGCGCACGCGGGCGACGTCCAGCCCGTTGCCGCCCTCGGCGATGAACGACAGCGCCAGCTCGCTGCGCAGCCCGCCCCGCCAGCACGTCACCGCCGCGGGTCCCCGGGCGCACACCTGCCTCCAGGCTTCGACGCGCGCCGGCAGGTGCGGTCCGGCCAGCTCGTAGCCCAGCGCGACGGCCGCCTCCTGCCCGGCCTCGCGGTAGCGGAGGCCGACCCGATGTCGCTCCTCGTCGCTCATGAGGGGCAAGGCGTGGCTGCCCGGCATGACCCCGTGCGCGACCTCCACCGGCGCGCGCACGTCGATGAGCGTGCGGCTCGGCGCGCCGCTCCCCTCCGGGTACAGCTCCTCGGGTCCGATGACCATCACGCACCAGGATAGTGGACGCGGCAGGGCACGGTCGCCTCCGCGCGACGCCTCGGGCGGAGGCGCTGCCGGCGCGCGCGGCGCCGCGCCACGGCGTTATCGTTCGTCCCGGAGGCGACCATGATCCTCGACATCCGTCACGGCGATATCCGCAGCGTGGAGACAGACACCCTGGTGGTGAACCTGTTCGAGGGGGTGCGCGAGCCCGGCGGCGCCACCGGGGCGCTGGACGCGGCCCTCGGCGGCGCCATCGGCGAGCTCGTCGCGTCCGGCGATGCCGACGGGCGGCTCGGGGAGACCAGCGTGCTCTACCCGCGCGGGGCCGTGCCGGCCCGGCGCGTCCTGCTGGTGGGCCTGGGCCCGCGGGCCGCGTTCGATGCCGAGGTCGCACGGCGCGCCGCGGCCGCCGCGGTGACCCGTGCCCTGGAGCTCGGCGGCGGGACGCTGGCGACCGTCGTCCACGGCGCCGGCGCCGGCGGCCTGGAACCGCAGGCGGCCGCTCAGGCCACGGCGGAAGGCAGCCTGCTGGCGGCCTACCGCTTCGCCGGTTGGAAGCACGCCGAGAAACCGCCCGCCCAGCTCAGCGATCTGGTGCTGGTCGAGGCGGACGAGGGCCGTCTGGAGGCGCTGCGGCTCGGCGTCGCGGCGGCCGAGGCGATCGCCGCGGGGGTCCGGCTAGCCCGCGACCTGGTGAACCGGCCGCCCAACGTCGCCGACCCCGCCCACCTGGCGGCCGCCGCCCGCGAGATCGCGCAGCGTCACGGCCTCAGCGTGGACGTGGGCGGCCGCGACTGGGCGCGCGAGCACGGCATGGGCGCCTTCCTGGCCGTGGCGCAGGGAAGCGCCGGCGAGCCGGCCTTCGTGACGCTGGAGATGAACGGCGACCGCCGGGACCTGCCCACGGTGGTGCTGGT
>Ga0102953_1002695_pt1 | contig 10299 bp, 10 predicted proteins | sample SalPon2A_C_D2_MG_FD_78509 | JGI IMG/M metagenome (GOLD analysis project Ga0102953, IMG submission 78509) | Soil microbial communities from South San Francisco under conditions of wetland restoration - Salt Pond MetaG R2A_C_D2_MG | ecosystem: Environmental > Terrestrial > Soil > Wetlands | place... | reverse complement strand
GCTGTGCAGGCAAGTACGGCTCTACCCGTTTTATACACTCCCGTCAATATCAATGGAAATTATTATATCGACGGTGTGGCACGGCGGACCGTCCATGCAAGTGTAGCTCTGGAGGAAGGAGCACAACTTGTTTTTTGCATCAATCCCATAGTTCCTGTGGATACCAAATCGATCGAAAACCATTCAAATTCGCACGACATAAGAGAGCTGGGCCTGACGGCGGTACTTTCTCAGACATTCCGCACCATGATTCACTCACGGATGCTTACCGGATTCAAAAATTATGAGTATCGTTATCCCGATGCCGATTTCATCATTATCGAGCCCTCGGTAACCGACACACGTCTTTTCTTTACAAATATTTTTAGCTTTCAGGATAGAAAAGAGGTCTGTGAGTATGGATATCAATCTACAAGACGACAACTGCTCAAGCACTATGGAAAGCTCTCACAGATTTTATCAAAATATCAGATCCGTATTAATCGTGATGTTTTGACCGACACCGGCAAGACGCTTTATGAGACCGAAGCCGGCAGGAATGGCTTCTCAATCAAGACCGCCCTAAAAAAAACTGATGAGGTCTTGTCACATCTGGATGATTTACTGAAAGATCTGGAAGCCCCACTTTCGGTTAACAATCGACATAAAAAAGTCCTCGATTCAGATTAGACAATTCCGTTTTAATTTAGCAATTCTCTCTTATCCCTGTGTCCGTGGTCCCCACAATACACCAACCTGACAGGGGCTTTACGAAGAATAAAATAACGTCAACGGCGCCGTGTCTCCCGCATGATGACCGGAGATCATTAAAACTATGCGGCTAATGTTTTTATCTTTCAACTCTTTGCCACACATATAGTTAACATACAACATTTTTATACACTTTGCCACTTATCTATGTACAGGCAAAGTCTCTGCCATTAGATTAACCAGTGCATTGAAGAAATAGTCAATTTAAAACGAGAGGTGACTTATTATGAAACGCTTATCCATATTTCTTTCAGCATTGTTCGCAATTGCTTTGATTAGCAGTGTTAATCCACAATCCAGTTTTGCAATTTCACCTAATCAAAATAACATAATAGTTAAAGCCGACACTTCGCAAGGTCTTACAGGAACCGTTATCGATGCCACCACAGGTAAAACGGTGTCAGGTGCAACGGTAACGCTTGAAGGCCAGGATCAATCAGCTACAACTAATTCCGCCGGTACGTTTAAAATCGACGGAGTAAGTGCCGGAAATTATCAGATTTCTGTAACCGCAAATGGTTACAAGGATTTTGAGGGCAAGATAACGGTGGGTGCTCAAATGCAACCACTCAGCATCAAGCTGACGCCCAAGATGAGCCAATAATCTTATGATCCTTATCAAATAGCCAATCACACCAAAGGGCACGCGGATTGATTTCCAGTGCCCTTTTTTTTATTTACACTATGTGAACCTATTAAAATATCATGCAATCAATCAATATCACTCCAAAATTCTGTTCCTGAATTGTTTACTTTTATACCCTTTTATAAAAAATAAAAGGCTGCTGTTTAGCGCTTAGTGGCACAAGTAAACATGACTATAAATGGAGGCTCTGCAATGAAACGTTTATCCATCTTATTGTTTTCTACGTGTTTATTCCTACTTATCGGTTCTATGTGTACTGTGTCTGTTTATGCAGATGCACCAACTGCATACCGGGAAATCTGCTCTGATTCCACGTACACAATAGCAGGAACTGTAGTCGATTTTTCTACCAATAAACCGGTAACGAATGCCACGGTTGCAATTCAGAATCAGGACATATCCGTACAGACTAATTCAAGCGGGGCCTTCGAATTGGACAATCTTAATAAAGGAACCTATATGGTCAAGATCACGGCAGATGGTTACCGGGAATATGACAAAACAATCAAGGCAGGTCCTGATTCACAATCCGTCACACTTAAATTAACCCCTGCCGACGGTCAATAATTATCAAAGCTGTTGCTGATCGAGCATCCAGAGATATTTGCCTTCTTTTTTGAGCCGCTCTCTTTTACTGAGTCCGCGGTACCCATACGGCGGCTTCCGTAATTGACGGCACAGAGAAATAATGATCCAGCCAAGAGGGATGAAGTAGGCCCAGATATCCAGATCACGTAACCACTTAATAAACCGGTTTCCAGCCGGACCACGATGTTGATCTCTGGCATGTTTTATAAACAAAAAGGGCCATCCGAAAGGGGTGTAGCGGAATGTACGCCATCCCAGCTTTTGAAAAGATGCCTTGAGACCGGGGTAGTCATAAGGCTTCTTGCCATATATCTCCAGGTTATGATCAAGTTGTCCCTGCATCTGCCGGCGGATGCAGTCGGCCAGCTGTTGAATGACCTTTTTATCCGGATGATCGGGGTCAGTACCCATCTCTGTCAGTCTGCTCCTTACATCGATGGGATCTCCGACAACAAATTTCATATTTGCAGGGAAGGCCAAATAAAAGAAAAAAGGGAAAAACAGGGCAATAATGGCGGCAGGCATTGGCAAAAAAGGAATATTCAGAAATCGGTCTGACAGGTAATCCAGCCATTTGAAGGTGATACTGGTCGGATTCACCCATTCCGAATTAATGGAATACACCGGATAAACAGGAGCATGATGTTTAGCTGCCATCACGACAAAGCTCGAATAGAAATGCTGAAGCTGATACCGGCGGTTAAAACCTTTTCCAATGCCGGGTATCCCCTCCGGATAGTAAATCACACGGCCACCGTGCCGCACGAGATAGTCATAGTTCCTGAATTTCATATCTATTCCGCCACAACGCCGCCACCAATCATCTATGCCGTATGGACGCATCCACCAGGTAGCAGATAATTTCGGGGCGTAGACCGATCGAAGTTTCATATCCTTTCGTAATCCTTTGGAAATCCAAATCAATCCATCGAGAATGATAGCATCGTGCGGGAAAGCATTCCCACTGTGATTGGTCGCCAGGATATAGGGACCACGATCAGGTATCTTTTCTGCACCGATAAGCTCCGCCCGGAAATAATTCTCTATGATTGGTTTTACAACCTCCCTCGCCAAGCTATCGAGATATCTGAAATCTATTGGGTCTTCATCAGGCTGAATAAGTGGTACGTTGTCTATTTCCGTCGTAACCGAATGGTGCAGAGGAACTCCATTTTCACCAAATTCGTCCGTTTCTTTATGATCGGATTGTATCAGGCTTTGGTATGTGTTTTTTTTTCGGACCTGCATAGACAATCTAATCAGCTTTTTTTACCAAACACAATGAACGTGAGGCTAATCAAAAAAAGTGTAAGCCAGGTATAGAAGGGAGCATGCTGCAAGTAAGCAAACACACCACTAACGATACATGATCCTGCCAGAATACTGTTGCGAATTCCTGCCATCGGATCAGACGGCTGCCTCTCGGTCATGGCATTTTCGAGATACCGGCTGCCATCCGATAGCAAATCGGGTAGTCTCATGATGAGATCTGCCAATTCGGGACCGCTGCGCATCAATTGTCTTGCCAGGCGACGGGGATCGTATTGATCACGATAAATCCTGCCTATGTGCCTGCGGGATATAGACGGAATGTCGAGGTTTGGATCAAGCAGCAGGCCAACCCCTTCAAATGTTACAAGAGCTTTGACCATGAGCGTCATTTCAACCGGGAAGAAAATGCTGAACTGTCCGCCAACACGAAGGGACTCCAGGATTAGTTTGCCCAAACTGAATTGGCCATATGCCGAATAAATCTGAAATCTCCGGAACAAATCACCGACGGCCCGCCTGAATGCTGCAGGATCGCACCCTTTCCCCATTTTGGCGATTGACAACAAATACTTTGTGGAGCCTTCCACATCCCCGTTTACCAGTGCGTTGAAGTAGAACAGCAGGTATCTGCGTGTTTTCTCGCTGAAGCGGCCAACCATACCCAAATCAATGAACCCCACCCTTGAACCTTTCATAATCAACAGATTTGCCGGGTGCAGGTCGGCATGAAAGAAACCATCCTCGTAAAGCATTTTGATAATTGCTCCCGCCCCGTAGTCAACCAACAATTGGCGATCGAATTCACTCAAATCTTTGGTTTGCTCAGAACCGGGTTTAAACCCATCGAGAAACTCCATGCAGAGCACATTGCGAGTACTCAGCGCACGATAAATCATAGGGAAGATCACATTTGGCTGATCCTTGAAATTGGCAGCGAACAGTTCGGCATTGTCAGCCTCGTAAGTCAGATCAACCTCTTTCTCGGTATATGTGCAAAATTCATCAATGATCACCTTGGGTTGATAGCGCGGTATTAACCATTCCAGTAATGATCCCAACATTCTCAGAAGCTTAAGATCAGAGATGATGGATGAACGGATACCCGGTTTGACGACTTTTAATACGACCTCATCTCCCTCGTTCGTTCGTGCCCGGTGAGCCTGTGCAATAGATGCCGATGCCAGGGGCTCTTCTTCAACGGATTCAAACAATACCTTCAGCGGCTGACCCAATTCATCCTCAACAATATTTCTGATAGCAGAGAATGGTACGACCGGCAATCTATCGAGCAAATTCTTCAGTTCATCGGTTATTATCTCCGGCAAAATATCCTCCCTTATGGACAGGATCTGACCCAGCTTTATGTAGGTCGGCCCCAGCATTTCAAGACGGCGACGTAATTGAACGGGGAACGGCAGGTTGCGAAGTTCCTTATTGACAAAAGGACGCAAGAGTAATGCCAATAAACGCTTGAAGGGAGTATGCAGGCGGCGCCTCTTCTCCGGGGGCATGGCTTTTACAAAGGCAATCAGCCCCCCGGCAAGCAATCCCGTAACATGACGATAAAGCAGAAGGATACGACGCGGAACCCCTTTATAAGGAGCGAGTGGATGAAACTCCGGTTGCTTGCGGTTCGGCTTGCGGCCGTTCAGGTTCTGCTGGCCATCTCGCGCACTGATACCCTCTGCACCGGCAGTATTTTTGCTAATATATGTGGGTGCGGATTTTTCCATGCCCACTCTTTATTGATGGACGATATGGCCGCCGTAATTCAATGCGACCCTGAAATGATAGTTATTCATAAGTTAGAACAGAATCTACTTATTTGCTTACAGGTTATGAACATAAATCGATATATGGTCATAAAAAAAAGCCGCCCGATAGAAGGTGCGGCTTTTTCTAAGTCATATTTCATCCGAATCAGGCCATTTTTGCTGTATGAGCCTCTTTATTGGTCTTTTCTGATTTATCTTTCTTTTCAAGATTCTCGGACAGCTTACTTACCTGGGTCGCCAGCTTATCCACTTTATTCATCAGTTCTTCGACTTCCTTGCGTGTTGGTATTCCTACCCGGTCAAGGACAGCTTCAAACCGTGTATCTATGGAATGAGCCAGTTCCTTTACCTGTTCGGACAGGTCCTCTCTGCTCTTACGGACCTTCTCGTATACTTTATCAATTTGCTTGCGACCTTTCTCCTCGCGTTCTTTGCCTTTGGTCACCAGCGTGTTAAAAAACTTGTTGCCTTCTTCTTCTACCGTTGCAAAGGCACCTAAGCCCGCCAGCCAAATATCTCGCGAACGATCGGAAACTTCCGTTTGGAATTTGGTCAATGCTGTTTGTTCTTCTTTCTTCTTTTCTTTTTTTTCAGCCATAGTAGCCTCCTGGGTTTTTCGTATGAAAAATCACTTTGTTGTGTTGTGAAGTCCTTTTACTTGTTTTTCAAGCTCTTCAATCCTCCTCTGTAAAGCATCAAAGTCGCGGGACCCATTGACCAACCTGCTGATCGGTTCGGGTACCCAACTGTCGAGACGCGTTCTAACCAGCTTCACACTCTCCTCAAAGAAAGAACCTCCGCGCCGGATAATCTCATGCAACACATCGCTTGATAATGGATTTTTCCCCTGTTTACCTTCTTTAAGTATGATTTGAGTAAGGGTTTGCGATGTAATATCTCGACGCGTCGCATTATCCACAACACGTATTTGTTCTCCCTCGCGGATGAGCTGGGCTATCTCTTCCAGAGAAATATATTTTCCGCCTTCCTTGTCGTATAACTTTCGGTTTTCATATCGTTTTATCAGATGCTTTGCCATATTTCCCTGAATTATGCCTTCTATATTATAACGCATCGCGTCATAAAAAGTTCCTGGAATATGATAATTTTTTTATTAGCGATTACGACCCAGGCGCTCGTGACTCGATACCCAATCGTTGGATGTAATGGCAGCCCCAAGTGAGACCTCGCCCGCCAGAACGACGGCAGCAATGATTTCAGCGAACTTGTTAACTTTATCCTTGCCATAGCATCCCATTAATTCCAGGCATTCGCGCTGGGTCGGCAGACCGGTTCCACCGCCATAGGTGGCCACAATAAGAGAAGGCAGCGTGATAGACACATACAAATCACGATCGGGGGTCACTTCCGTGTGAAGCAGAGCGGCCGTGGCCTCTGCAACATTGGCCACATCTTGTCCTGTAGCAATAAACATAGCTGCGATTCCATTGGGAGAATGGGCCCCATTATTATTTGCTCCTGAGAACAATGCCCCGATCGTCGATATTCTCTGATGATAGTCCAGTATCTCAGGTTCCGCACGCAGGTGATCTCTCAGAACTTCTCTTTTTAGAACCACCTCGGCCGTTACACGTTTTCCGCGGGTTCTCAAAATATTGATGTGCGACGCCTTCTTATCCGTAGCAAAATTGGATTCCAGATAAAAATGCTCGATTCCCTCGTAGTTTTCGATGATCCACTGGCATGCTGCAAGTGTCGCCTTGCCGACCATATTTTGTCCAGCCGCGTCGCCCGTCTTAAAGTTGAATCGCAAAAAAACAAACCGATTGCTCAGATAGGGATCAATATAATCGAGCCGTACTACATGCGATGTTTTTTCCGCTTCCTGCCTGATTTCCTGCACATGTTCATTGATCCATCTGACAAAGTGATTGCATGCCCGGGCATCCTCAAAGACAAATACCGGTGCTCTCTGCATATCATCACCCTGAATGGTGGTTTTTACACCTCCTGACAGATTCAAGACTTTAATACCGCGGTTATAGGAAGCCACCAGCGTACCCTCAGTGGTAGCAAGTGGTATGATAAATTCACCCTGCGCATGTTCCCCATTCACGACTACCGGCCCTGCGAAACCAAGCGGGATCTGAGCAACGCCTGAAAAATTTTCGATGTTCCCGCGTACAACCTCAGGATCGAAGGAATAGTTGGTGATATGCTCCAGCTCCCTGCCGGAAAACCGGCTTATGAATTCCTGACGCCGCTTGACGGCCTGGGGGGTATAATCATCAATTCTGTCATAAGGTATTTTAACAGCCTTTGCCTCCCTGTTCTCCACCTCGTCTTCTACAGAAATGTTGATCTGCCCGTACGCCTTTGTCTTAATGGATATTTTCAACGGATGAAGACCATCGCCAAGGATAACATCCCTGCATATTATCCTGATCCGGTTATTGAAAGGCAGTATCAATGGGTCATTTTCTGAGACAGAGGAAATTGGAATCCTCTCTTTGCCATTTTCCACCCAGAGCTGCTGTGGGGGAATTTCATTATTATCGATCTGCATGCTGACCACTCCGGTTATAACAGCATCACTGAGCCTGTTACACAGCTCAAAGACAAACCCGTTCTCTTCTCGCGTCAGACTCTTGTTTGTATATAATTGCCTCAAAAGGAGGTTCGGCAATATCATGATAGTATAGATAAAATGATTCGATTCTCGATAAGAACCCTTATATATTGAAATAAAAAGTTAACTAATTCTATACCATATTAAACAATTTATTGCGAAAACAAGTGTCACCATAATTTGAACTCATATACCATTAAAGGGATGGAAGAAGATTACCCATTAACAGCAAACTTTACCTTTACCTTTACCTTTACCTTTATTGCAAAGTAATCATCAGGGCTGCGTGCCTTTGCATGTTCCTCTGTGCAATGTTCTTCCGGCTGAATATGTAATGAGACACGTACCCGGGGTTATCGTGTTCAAAGTTCCAACTGGCAATACTTTAACGTGAAAGAAATTAATTTTAATTGTTGTGTGTTTTGTTATATTGAACAATATCACTGAACTATCTTCAACTTTTCTCCCGGAGAAATCTCATGAGACTCGTGATTCTCAGTTTATTCACTTGTGTTGTATTTTCCGGGCAGCTTTTTGCACAAGAAAAAGATCAAAAAGCTACCTCTGATTCTAAAACCGCTGCAGTCGAGGTTCAGTATCAATCCATAAAAACACCCACTATTGCGAATACACTGGATTCTCTAAAGCTTCATGAATCGATATTGCAAAACATTGGTTATGGCTACCAAAAACGTGACCACGTTACCGGCTCCATTTCCTCTGTTAATATCTCTTCATTACAATCTGCTCCTTACTCAAATCTGGCAGAATACCTGATAGGACGGGTACCCGGGGTGTTGGTATCGAAAGATCCCAGCAATCCCAATGGCTACAGGATACAGATCAGAGGAGTCAACAGCATTAATTTCCAGGGTGAGCCACTTTTTGTAATCGACGGTATGCCGGTATCAGCGGAAAGTGCTTTGACCATGACAGATCCTCAGGATATTGCTTCCGTTGATGTTATAAAAGATGGTACGGCTGCCATCTACGGTACACGTGGGGCTAATGGCGTAATATTGATCACAACCAAAAAATAGTGATCATGTTGTGATTGGCAAGACTGTGTATCTGTATAAAGATTAAGATACCGTCCTGCTGGTGCTTAATTTACTAATAGGAACCATGTTTTTCAGACATGGTAATTTTAATACGAGAGGTAACTCCAATGCGTTATGTGTTCGTTACATTCTTTATGTTTCTTTTTTGCGTTGGTTCCCTGTATGCTCAGGACAAGCAAAAAACCAATAACGAAAATGCTGCTTCAGTAGCAAAAATACAGGCCATTCAGAAACAGCTAATTAAGCAGAAACAAGACTCCATAAAGCTCAGCAACCTCAGAGATGTAGGTTATGGATACCAGAAGGCCAGCAACATTACAGGTGCCGTTTCGTCAATTAATACTAAAGGTCCCCAAAAAAACGGTTACAGTAATATTTATCAATATATGCAGGGAAGAGTTCCCGGCCTGATGGTTTTGAAGAGTGGTATGGGATACACAATCCGGATCAGGGGCATGACCAACAGTTTCTCCGGGCCTTCCGACCCACTTATCGTGCTGAACGGAACCCCTTTATCGAGTGCGGATGACATACAGTATATAGATCCTTCAAATGTCAAATCCATCGATGTACTAAAGGATGCAGCCTCAGCCTCTATCTATGGCGTCCGGGCAGCGAATGGGGTGATCCTGATTCGTACGAACTGATATCGAAGCCTGAAAACAGTGGCAATATAAATGCTGAAGAGCGGTGATTTTTTACCTCGTCACTTGCTCCAGACCGGTTGGCAAGGGTATCTTTACCCCATGCTTACAAAACGAATTATACCATGCCTCGATATCAAAGACGGCCGCACAGTTAAAGGCATTAACTTTGAAGGACTGCGGGACGCGGGCGATCCCGTCGAACTGGCTCGTCGTTACTCCGATGAAGGTGCCGACGAACTGGTATTCCTCGATATTACCGCGACGAGGGAAAAACGCAAGACACTCGTACCGCTTGTTGCGCGAATCGCCCGGGAAATCAATATTCCGTTCACCGTGGGAGGAGGGATCAGAACCGAAGAAGAGATCGACGCCTTACTCAATGCCGGCGCGGATAAGGTATCCCTGAATAGCAGCATTGTTCGGGATCCGGATTTCATAACACGCGCCTCTGATCATTACGGATCACAATGCATTGTTGCCGCCATTGATGCCCGACGCCATAATGGAAGCTGGAACGTGTATGTGAAGGGAGGCAGTGAAGACACCGGTCTGGATGCCTTAAAATGGGCTGCTGAAGTCGAAAACAGGGGAGCCGGAGAGATTCTGCTGACCAGCATGGACCGCGACGGAACAAAGTCAGGTTTCGACATCGAACTGTTGCAGCGAATCAACGAACTGGTAACGATTCCTGTAATAGCCAGCGGCGGCGCCGGGACCATCGATCACTGTATCGAGGCCATTGAAAAAGGACATGCCGATGCTGTGCTTGCAGCCAGCATCTTCCATTACAAAGAGATTGAGATTGGCGTCTTAAAAGCAGAAATGAGAGATGCGGGCTTACCCGTACGGCTCGGTGCTTTAACTAACTGATTCACTAACATCTGACAAACAGGTAGCATCTGCATTCAGGATTGGATACTTTTGACTTCCGCATTCGTTGGTATAATATCCATTAACATTTTTCAGAAGT
>Ga0102953_1002692_pt1 | contig 10308 bp, 16 predicted proteins | sample SalPon2A_C_D2_MG_FD_78509 | JGI IMG/M metagenome (GOLD analysis project Ga0102953, IMG submission 78509) | Soil microbial communities from South San Francisco under conditions of wetland restoration - Salt Pond MetaG R2A_C_D2_MG | ecosystem: Environmental > Terrestrial > Soil > Wetlands | place... | reverse complement strand
GCCTTGGTAAAGGCCTCGAACACGAGGCGCGCCGGGCCGTTGATGGTCCGCGTGACCACCACCTCGCGGTCCGACGTCCGTTCCACCGTGGTGCGGTTCTTCACGGGGCCGGGCTCACTTTCGATTTGTGCGTTCATCGCTCGTCTCCTTTCGGGTCAGTTCCTGGACAACGTTGTCCAACTCGTCGAAGCGTGCGTCCCAGCGCCGACGGTACCGCTCGAGCCACGCCGTTTCGTCCTCCAATCGGCGCGGGCCCAGCTGGCACGTCCGCACGCGCCCGATCTTCTTCGTGGTGACGAGCCCCGCCCGCTCCAGAACGCGGACGTGCTTCTTCATCCCCGTGAGCGTCATGTCGAACTTTTCGGCAAGGTCCGTGATCGAAGCGTCGGCTCGTCCGAGCTGCTCCAGCACGCCACGCCGCGTGGCGTGCGAGAGCGCGGCGAACGACGTATCAAGTCGGGGTGCCTTATACTGAACCATATGGTTCAGTATATAGCGCAAGCCTTCGCGGCATGCAAGGGGGGGCACGAAGAACGATGCGTCCTACGATCTCAGCAGCGCGCGCATCCGTGGGCGGTCAGACCACCATCGCTGGCTCTACTGCGACGACAGTGGCAATGGCGTTGCAGCTGACAATCGATCGGGTGCGTGCGCGTCGCTTCGCCACGCGCTCGGAGTGACTCGCCTGCAAACGTGTGCGCGTGGAAGGCATCACGGTTCCGGCGGTGCAGGGCATTGCCCCCTAGCACGCGCGTGAAGCTGGATGGCCTTGGTGGTGAGCTAGTACTGGCTGCTCTCGACGAACCGTAGACGAAACGGATTGACCGGCCCGTCTTACGCTATGCCCGCGAGCACACCCCAACACAGAATCGCGAACCCGACGAGCACGAGCGGCGTGCCCAAGGCCGAGACCTTGTTGCCCGGACTCTTCTCGCCAAAGCCATCCTGAACACCCTGGATCCAGTTCCAAACCAGGCCCAGATCGAACAGGACGACACCGCCGACCAACAGGGCGGCACCGGTGGTTTCCAGTGCAGCTCCAAGACGCGAAAAGCGAACAGCGGCCGCCACGCCGAGGAGCAGGCCTCCCTGAATCAGCGCCGCCAGGTGTGCGGCCAGCAGATACCGCGGAGCGCTGGCGGCCTTGGTTCGCGCGGCGATCATCCCGATGCCGAGGAGAAAGCCGCAGGCCGCTATGCCCATGCCGCCCAGGATCAGAATCTGCGTACCACTATTCACGATGCCGCCTCCGCGAAGGTGTGATCTGCCGGCCGGTACCGTCCAGGCACCTCGTTTCCGGATCGGCTGCCGATCGGCAACAATGTCGAACGGCACCCCCCCCCAGGGTCACGGGGCGGAGTACCCCTGCGGCGCGCGATTGATTCCCGCACGCTCAGCGGACGCTTGGTCTCCACAGCGTACGCCCGGGTCGTGAGGCTGCCACGATCCCCGAGTTTCCCATAGATTGTCGGCGGACCCCAGCGAGGAGGCCGTATGGCGACGCACCACATCGAGCAGGACGAGGGCTACTCCTTTTGAGCCCATGAGCAAGCGCCGAAGGGGGTTCCCTGAGCGAAGTTCACGTGAAGCGCGGCGTGCGAATCGTGCATGGTGACAAGGAGCTTCTGGAGAAGGTCGGACGCAACGATCCATGCCCCTGCGGCTCCGGGCGCCGGTTTCAAGAAGTGCTGTATGCGCTCTGGCCGCTATGACGGCACGCTTCGCGATGACTATTTCCGAACCTGAGCGAACGCTGGGTGGAGGGTCTGCACCGCGACCTTTCACCCAGCGCGTGTCTGGTGGCCGCGTGACACGCGCTTGAAGCCGCGGGTCCGTAGGTCGCACGTTTCCCGGCGTCGAATGAGGTCGCATGGCCGCCATTGGCCCATCGCCCGAGCAGCGCTTTCCGATCCCAGGCATCGACCGGACCGGATTTCTCAAGCACTTCATTACGCGGCCGAACATCGTCGTCGGCGAGTACACCTATTACGACGATCCCCGTGGGCCCGAGCAGTTCGAGGCCAATGTGCTGTACCACTTCGAGTTCACCGGTGATCGGCTGATCATCGGTAAGTTCTGCTCCATCGCCGCCGACGTAGGCTTCATCCAACCGTGATCCGCATGCGCTTCGACGCCGCCGGCGTCGCGCGCCTCGAAGCCGTGCGGTGGTGGGATTGGGATGCCGAGAAGATCACCCGCAACGTGCGGGCGATTTGCGGCAGCGATATCGCGGCGCTGGAGCGTGCGGTCTAACATGCGCCTGAAGCCGGATGGCCAGCGATGCAACGCACATGGCGGGCGGAGGCTCCGTGAGAGGCATTGAGCTACGACCGGTTGTGTCCTCCGATCTCGACGCGTTCTTCGAGCACCAGCGTGATCCGGTAGCCCTTCGGATCGGGCATCTCACGTCGCGCGAACGCGCGGACTTCGACGCGCACTGGGCGAAGATTCTGGCGGACCCGCTCGCGATCCAACGCACCGTCGAGTGCGATGGCGCCGTTGTCGGGTATATCGGCAGCTTCGTTCGCGATGGCCTGCGCGAGGTGGCCTACTGGTACGGGCGGGAGCACTGGGGAAAGGGGATCGCGACGGCGGCGTTGCGACAGTTCCTCGGTGAGGTGCGGGAGCGCCCACTGTTCGCCCGGGTCACCGTGGACCATGCGGCGTCCCGCCGAGTGCTCGAAAAGGTCGGCTTCTACGTCACGGCGAACGAGGCGATCGTGGAGAGCTCTGGGGATGAAATGGAGGAGTACCTCTTGCAGCTGGACTGAACGAGCCCCATCCCGCCATAGCCGTCGTAAAGCAGCAATCACATCCCTTTTGGTGCCCCTTCAGCCATAGAACGCCATGGTGGCACCCGGGACCGTGTGCTTGGGTTGCTCCCGAGCCACATGGTCCGCTGGTGCATCATCCATGGGCAAGCCGAGGCACGGGGCCTCGGTGAGAGTGTGTGCGACAGTGGAGCGCGCATGATGGAAGACCAGGAAGCATACGAACGCGCCAAGAAACGGGCAGAGGCAAAGATCGGGTTCTATCTGCACCTGACGATCTACGTCGTGGTGAACATCGTGCTCGTCATCGTCAACCTCCGTACCTCCCCCGAATACCTCTGGTTCATCTGGCCGCTTTTGGGATGGGGCATTGGGGTGTTCTTCCATGCCCTGGAGGTGTTCGTGCTCTCCGGGAAGCGGGGTGTCACGGCACGGATGATCGAACGGGAACTGCAGCGGGACGCGTTGACCAACCGATGAGCTCGCAGACGGGACGTGCTGACGCGTGTCGTACGGCAATGCTCTTGGGGGAGAGAACCGATGGCTATGGCGACGAGGGTGCCGGAAGGCACAGTGGACCCTGCGCGTGACGAGGCTGTGGACGAACTGCTGCGTCGATTCGGTGCGGATGCACGGGCGAGGACGGTGTTTGGAGATCCCGTTGAACATGATGGCATCCAGATCGTACCGGTCGCCCGCGTCGGGTGGGGATTCGGGACCGGACGCAGCGGGAACAGACGCAGTACCTCCGCGGGGTTTGGGGCAGGGATGGGCGTGAGCCCCGCCGGGTACATCGAAGTCACCGACCAGGGTGCGCATTTTCGGCGTATCCGACCCTGGTGGGTCGAATTCGCGTACGTGCTCGGCGGGGGCCTGTTGGCCGTGCTGTTCGCTCGGCGCCGCGCGAGACGGTAAGCGGGCAGGCGCTCCGGCTTGGTCCTCGTCGCCGCCGTACGTTGAGCGCAGGTCGTCAGGCGAACACGTCGAAGGAGAGCCCCGTAGCGGGGCTCTCTTCGTGTCTGGGATCCGGAATGTCCCAAATCCGCCCTATCGCGGCCGGGTCTTTGGGCCAAGATTGGCGTGGAGCCTGTCGTATGGAATGGAGGCTAGCATGAGCCAATTCTCGGAGTGGCAGGTGATCGCCACCTTCAGCGACTTACCATCCGCCGAGCTAGCCCGCGGCCGGCTCGAGTCCGCGGGGATCACCTCACAGATCGATCATCGCGGGTCCGTGGGGATCTTCGGGGCGGGGTTCAGTGGCAGCACGGGCCGCGGGTTCGCGTTGCTCGTACCGAAGAGCGATGTTGAAGCAGCCCGCTCGGCGCTTGATCTCTCAGAGCAGCCTGGCACCTGACGGTCGCACGCGTTCGGAGTCCGCAGCTCGAGCGCGGGCCGTTCGGCTGCGCGGGCCATACTCCTTCACTCCTGGGAGGGACTCGTCCATGCCTGCTACCGACATCTCCCCGAAGTCACGACTGGTGGCGCTGCTTCTCTGCTTCTTCGTTGGCGCGCTGGGGGTGCACCGGTTCTACGTCGGCAAGATCGGGACCGGCATCCTGGAGCTGCTCACGATCGGCGGCTGCGGTATCTGGGTGCTGATCGACCTGATCATGATCGCCGTTGGCTCGTTCACGGACAAACAGGGGCTGCGCGTCTTTCGGTGGGTGGAGCCGGGCTCGATTTAGGTTGCCCCCGACGAACGTGGCGCTCGTGGCCGATGCTCGGGTCGGGCGTCAGTCTGAACCGATCGCCTCACTCTACGCTCCGGAGCACGAGCATGAAACGCGTCACGGGAATCGGCGGGATCTTCTTCAAGGCGAAAGATCCCAAGGCCTTGTCCGAGTGGTATCGGCAGCACCTCGGCGTAAGCGTCGAGGAATGGGGTGGCGTGGTCTTCCGCTGGGCGAAGGACAACGCGAGCTGCGCCGGAACCACCGTCTGGAACCCGTTTCCGGCAGATACCGACTACTTCGCGCCGAGCCAAGCGTCGTTCATGGTGAACTTCCGGGTCGCCGATCTGCACGCCCTCCTGGACGCCCTTCGCGATGAAGGGTGCCATGTGGAGAAGAAGGTCGAGGAATCCGAGTACGGGAAGTTTGGCTGGGTGTTGGATCCGGAAGGCAACAAGATCGAGCTGTGGGAGCCTCCCGCCGGCCAATGAGTGCCGGCGACCCGAACGCCAGTTCATAGTCCGGTCGCTCTCGTTTCCTCTTGCGCCCAGGAGGTTTATAGTATAAACTTAGTTCACAGCATGAACCTTGGGTGGAGGTGTGAGGATGAAACCGTCACCGGAGACTCGGCTCTTTCGGGCACACTGGCAGGATGGAACGCTGGACCTGGTGGCCGGTGGCAGCGTGCTGCTGATCGGCATCGGATATCTCTTCGAGCAGATGCTCGCGGAGATCGTGGTGGTCCCATTGGCCCTCGCCGCGTGGGTCATCCTGCGCAGGCGGGTGGTGGAGCCACGGGCCGGCCACGTGCAGTTCGCTCGGCTCCGCCGGCGTCGATCGGCCCGCGAGCTCCTTGCTACCGTAGTCGTGGGGATCGGCCTGGGTGCCTTGTGCGTGGCGCTGGTGCTGCGCGCGCGGGCTGCCGCGCCCACGATCAGCGATGCGGTGGACGCGGTACCCGCGCTCCTCGTGGCCGTCGCGGCCTTGGTCGCGGCGGGGCTCACGCGAACCTGGCGGTTTGCGCTCTACGCGCTCGTCATCGCCGCCGCGGCCGCGGGCGCGGTCCTACTCGAGGCTGGACCGGCGATGCCGCTGTTGCTGGGCGGCGCCATCGTGGCGGGGACGGGTGGCCTGCTCCTCGCACGGTTCATGGCCGAGTGCCGGCGTGGCGAGGCAGCGGAGTAGCGGTGGCGCGGCCCATCGTTCCCGCGATCGACTCCTTCCTGCACGAGCCGGCCAGGCTGCGCGTGCTGGTCTTTCTCGGCATGGTCGAGTCCGCCGATTTCATGTATCTGCTGCGGCAGACGGGCCTGAGCCGCGGCAACCTGTCGGTGCAGATGCGGCGCCTCGAGGCGGCGGGCTTGGTGGAGGCGGCGAAGCGGGAGGTCGACGGGCGTCTGCGGACGACCTACGCACTATCGAAGGACGGAAAGGCCGCGCTGCGATCGTACAAGGAGACGATGCAGGAGATTCTTGCGGCGATTCCGGGTTGAGGGGGAGGGACTGGTGATGAAGCCTCGGTCGTACCTCGTGCTCGCCCTGCTGGCGTGCGCCATTCTCTACTGGGCGCTCTACCTGAGCGCATCGGATCGAGGGATCGTCGATTGGATCGTCATCGCTGCCGTGATCGCGGCGATTGTCTGGAACCTGATTCGGCTCGGGCGCCGGTTGCACGCGGTCGGGGGCGCAAGGGCCGTGTGGCATGAGATGCGGACGGTGGTGTTCTGGATCCTGGGTCTCACGAGCACGGTCTGGGCGAGACCGGGTGCTCGGGGCTCCTGGACGTGGTGGGTCGGCATGGCGCTGCTGGTCCTCGCACTCGCCGATAGCATCGTGCTGTACCGGAAGGAACGGCGGTCCGCGTCAGGTTCAGGCGGATGATGTGATGTTCGGCGGGCGGCGCTCGAGCCGCCGCCGCCGGAAACCCACACCTCGCCGACGACGTCGTGATGTGATATCTCTCCCTGCACGTCATGCAACGAACCGGACCCTGACCAGGCTTTCACAATGAAACGAGCTCTGCAGATCCTCACCGCGGCCGCGCTTCTCGGCGCGACCTGGGCAGAACCTGCGATCGCGCAACAGCCGGCCCGTGCGATCCGCCGCACGATTCCCATCACCAACATGATCCAGCGGGCCTTTCAGGCGGGCACGCGCGATTCGACCGGCCGGCCGGGGCCCAACTACTGGCAGACGTCCGTGGATTACACGATCCATGCGAGTCTCGACCCGACCACGTCGGTGCTGACGGGTCAGGAAACGGTGGTGCTGCACAACAACAGCCCGGACGCCATGCGGCAGATTCGCTTCCGTCTCGATCAGAACGCCTTCGCGCCGGGTGTGCCGCGGAACGGGACGGTGTCCCATACCACCGACGGGATGCAGGTAACGTCGATGACGATCGACGGCGATAGCGTCGATCTCACGACGCCCGCGGCGCGCGGCGAAGGCGGATTCCGCCGCCCATCCGGGCCGCAGACCGAGCCGCTGGCCTTCGGCTTCAACGTGACCAACGCGTCGGTCCGATTGAGCAAGCCGATCGCCGCGCACTCCTCGGCCACGTTGAACATCGCGTGGCACTTCGAGGTGCCGGAGGGCGGGATGCGGATGGGCCGACTGGCCGATACGCTCTACCAGATCGCCCAATGGTATCCGCGGGTCGCGGTGTATGACGACTACAAGGGCTGGGACACGGATCAGTATCTGGGCAACGCCGAGTTCTACAACAACTTCGGGCACTTCGACGTGACGTACGACGTGCCCGCGGGGTGGGTGGTCGGATCGACCGGCGTCCTGCAGAATCCCGACGAAGTGCTCACGCAGGACGAGCGCGATCGCCTCGCCAAGGCGCTCGACTCCGACGACCAGATTCACATCGTTGCCCCCGGCAACGACGGCCCCGGGAAGTCCACCGCGGACGGCACGCGCCTCCAATGGCATTTCGTGGCGGACAGCGTCGCGGACGTGGCGTGGGCGACGTCGAAGAGCTACGTGTGGGATGCCACGCGGGCCGAGATTCCGGGGAAGGGCTACATCCCCGTCTACATCTACTACCAGCCGGGTCACGAAGGCGCGCCGCAGCACTTCGATCAGATGGGCGAGCGGGTCCGGCACGCGCTGCAGTTCTACTCGCAGCTCTGGATGCCCTTCGCGTTTCCGCAAATGACGGCTGCCGACGGCCCCCAGCTGGGCATGGAATACCCGATGTTCATCATGTCGGGCATGGGCGCGGCCGATCACGAGACCGGCCACCAGTGGTGGCCGATGATGGTGGGCGTGAACGAGACGTGGTGGGGCTTCATGGACGAGGGGTTCAATCAGTACATGAACATCCTCTCCGCCGACGATCGTCTGGGGCGTGCGCCCAACGCCGGGCTCGACGGCCCGGGCCAGGCGTACGGCCGCACCAGCGGCGACGAGCACGAGCCGCCGTTGATCTGGGATGAGAACTACGCCGGGCCGATGTACTCGTTCGCGGCGTACGGCAAGGCGCCCGAGATGCTCTCGATGCTGGGCGGCATCGTCGGCGACAGCGCCGTGTGGCGCGCGCAGAGCGCCTACGCGCATGCCTGGCGCTTCAAGCATCCCACGCCGTGGGACTACGCGTTCTTCATGAGCAACGCGCTACACCGGGATCTGGGCTGGTTCTGGTACTACTGGATTTGGACGACCGAATCGGTCGACGGGTCGATCCAGAACGTGACGACCAAGGGCGCGCACACGGTGGTGACGGTACGGCAGGACGGCGAGATGCCCTCGCCGGTCGTGCTGCAGGTGGACTTCGCGCCCACGGGACCCGCGATCAAGCCGATGAAGAATGCCGTGATGACGGATTCGGCGACGGCGGAAGTCACGTATCCGGTGGATGTGTGGTTCGGCGGCAGCCGCACCTTCGACGCCGATCTCGCCTTCGGTGCGCGGAAGATCGTGAAGATCACGCTCGATCCGCACAGGCGCTTTCCGGACAAGAACACGCGTGACAACATCTGGCCCCAGCCGAAGCCGGTGCACCTGACCGCGGACATTCTCGATCGGTACGTGGGAACGTACCGGATGCAGGGGATGGGCGAGCTCACCGTCACGCGGGACGACACGACACTCTGGGTGCAGCCGACGGGCGGGAACCCGCTCCAGATGGTGCCGACCTCCGAGACCGAGTTCTATCTCAAGGACGTCGAGGTGACGTTCACGTTCAAGCTGGACGCGAGTGGCAACGTCACCTCAATGGTGATCCACCAGATGGGTCAGGAGATGGAGGCCCCGAAGGAGAAGCCGTAGGCCACGGGCGGCGTTCGGCGGCATCGTTGCCGGCTCCGTCGCACGGAGGTTGAGCGAGACATCATGTGCACGCACATGCGCGCGGCGCGATTCCTCGTGGCGGCCCTGGCCGCGGTCCTGCCGGCGTCGGCCGCCGTCGGCCAGACCACGCCGCGCTTCGTCGTCGAGTTGGAGGGCGGCCCGGTGTGGCAGACGCGGAACGATGTCCAGATCCCGAACGAGGCCCCGGCCACGCGGTTCTCGCTCGTGGACCTCACGGGGCACGGTCCGTGGGCGGCCTGGCGCGCGTACGTCACCTGGAACATCAACGACCGGCACGGGCTCCGGCTCCTGGTGGCGCCGCTCTCGATCACCGCGAGCGGCGTGGTGAACCAGCCCATCCTGTTCGCCGACTCCCTCTTCGCGCCGGGCGTGCCGACGACCGCATCGTACAAGTTCAATTCGTTCCGGCTCACCTACCGCTGGCGGTTCCACCACGGTGAACGGTTCACCTGGTGGCTCGGTGGCACGGCGAAGATTCGCGACGCCAAGATCGAACTAAAGCAGGGCACGACCACGGCGCAGAAGACCGATGTAGGCTTCGTGCCGCTGCTGCATTTCGCCGGTGAGGCTCGTCTGGGCGGCGGCTGGCGTCTCGGCTTCGATGCCGACGCCCTCGCGGGCGGTCCCGGCCGCGCCGAGGATGTCGCGCTCAAGCTCGGGTATGACGTCGGAAAGCAGTGGCGGCTCGCCGCCGGATACCGCACGGTGGAGGGCGGGGCAAACGTGTCATCGGTCTACACCTTCGCCTGGTTGCACTATGGGGTGGTGTCGGTCACGCGGAGATTCTGACCGCGCGCACGATGTGACGTTGCTCGCATCTCGACGCTGAGGGAGATAGCTTCGTACGCCACTGAAGTGCCTTCGTCTACGCGATGACCGCCGGCCGTGACGGCGCCGCGTGTTCGTGAGTCGCGGTCAACCAAGAGGAGTCGAGACACATGAGCGTCGTCGCGTTGCTCGAGGCGCCCGTCAAGCCTGACGATGTGGCGAAGATGCGGGCCTTCCTGGCTGAGATCCTCCCCGATACCCGTGCATATGACGGTTGTCAGGGCATCGACGTGTACTTCAACGTAGACGACGCGGACAAGATGGTCATGATCGAGCGCTGGGACTCGCGCGCGCATCATGAGAAGTATCTCGGCTGGCGCACGGAGACCGGCGTGATGGACAAGCTCGGCGGGATGCTTGCCGGGCCACCCAGCATACGGTATTTCGAGCGCGTCGACGCGTAGCGGAACGCTCCCGGGTTCAGAGGAGACCGTGATGTCGAGGAAGAAGGCGACGCGTAAGGCCGCGGGCTTCACCGCCGAGGAACGCGCTGCCATGAAGGAGCACGTAGAGGAACTGCGGGGGGGCAAGAAGAGCGGGGAAGCCGAGGTGCTCACAAAGATCGCCGCGATGCCGGAGCCGGATAAGGCTCTGGCCACGCGGCTCCACGAGATCATCAGGGCCGTGGCGCCGTCGCTCGCACCCAGAACGTGGTACGGGATGCCCGCCTACGCGAAGGACGGGAACGTCGTCTGCTTCTTCCAAGGCGCGTACAAGTT
>Ga0102953_1002691_pt1 | contig 10317 bp, 6 predicted proteins | sample SalPon2A_C_D2_MG_FD_78509 | JGI IMG/M metagenome (GOLD analysis project Ga0102953, IMG submission 78509) | Soil microbial communities from South San Francisco under conditions of wetland restoration - Salt Pond MetaG R2A_C_D2_MG | ecosystem: Environmental > Terrestrial > Soil > Wetlands | place... | reverse complement strand
TTATCCAAAATCGGAAATAGTGCGAACTTATCCTGAATATTTACGCGAGGCGGGGTATTATTGTACAAACAATGCAAAAACCGATTACAATACTAATTCTATTGATCCAAAAATAATCTGGGATGAAAGCAGTAATAAAGCACATTATAAAAACCGTCCGCCGGGAAAACCGTTTTTTGCCGTATTCAACTGTGGTATTTCTCATGAAAGTTCAATCCATAAATGGATTCCGGTAGAAGATTTAAGACATAGTCCGGATGAAGTCCCGATTCCTCCTTACCATCCGAGAACACCCGAAATGAAACATGATTGGGCGCAGTATTACGATAAAGTGGAAGACATGGACACCTGGGTGGGAGAAAAATTAAAGGAACTCGATGATGCCGGACTTGCTGATAATACTATTGTTTTTTATTATGGTGACCACGGTGGTGTGCTGGCAAGAAGTAAGAGGTATGTTTACGAATCGGGTACTCATGTTCCGTTTATTATTCGTATTCCGGAGAAATATAAATACCTGTTTCCCGCCAAAAAGCCAGGTTCAAAAGTTGACAGGCTTGTTAGTTTTGTCGATTTGGTGCCTACTTTACTTAGCATTGCAAATGTTCCAATTCCGGATTATTTGCAGGGGAACGCTTTTCTTGGAAAACAAAAAACAGAAGATCCTGAATATGCATTTATGTTTCGTGGCAGAATGGATGAGCGTTATGATATGTGCCGGGCAGTTCGCGATCAGAAATTCAGGTATATAAGAAACTACATGCCATACCGTATTTATGGTCAACACCTGGAATATTTGTGGCGTGCACCTTCTATTGGTTCGTGGGAGAAAGCCTATAAAAATGGCGAATGCAATGAAATTCAGAGCCGGTTTTGGAATACCAAGCCTGTTGAAGAACTTTACGATACGGAGAACGATCCGTGGGAAGTAAATAATCTCGCCAACGATCCTTCATATAATGATGTACTTGTTAGAATGAGGCAGGCGAATAAAGACTGGATGACTCGTATTTATGATACCGGTTTTGTACCCGAAGCAGATAGAATAGACAGGGCAGGAGATACACCTTTTTATGATTACATGCGTAGTGGTAAAATAGATTTAAAACCACTAATGGAAGCAGCTGATATCTCAACCTGGGGTAAACCTGAAAATATCGACCAAATGAAAGCGTACTTGAAAAACGATGAAAGTGCCATTAGGTACTGGGGTGCAACGGGCCTTTTAATTTTGGGAGAAAAAGCAGCTTCGGCCAAGGAAAATTTAATGGAAGCACTGAATGATAAATCGGCAAATGTGGTTGTGGTTGCGGCCGAAGCATTATATAACATGGGCGAAAAGGAAGCAGCCAAAAAAGCTTTGTTGGGCGTTTTGCAAAATCAAAATAGTTTCGCACGTTGCCATGCATTAAATGCCATCGACTGCATTGAGGAAAAAAGTCCGGAGATTGTAAACGGAGTAGTAGATATGATAAAAAGGTTACCGGAAATGAACAGAAGCCGTTATGATTTGCGTGCTGCCAGATGGCTGATAGAAAAATGGGATTTAAATCCGGACGATTATGGTTTGGTATTTAACTGGTAGAAACTAATCGTCATAAATTGTCATAACAATATTGGTTTCATAATCTTGTGCTCCCAAAGTAATTGACACGCCATTTAACCTAAAATTTATGGCAATTTATCTAAAATGTGTTTGCGTTTAGGAAATGGATTGGAGTGTATTATAACAGGCTTTATTGATTTTTGAATTCTGTTTTGTGTAAATGATCGGCAGCAATTTCCAGTTCTTTATACCAATCTTCTCCGTATTTTCTGATGAGGGGTTCTTTTAAAAATTTATACAAACGGAGTTGTTGAGATTTTCCGCATTCTCTGCCGGTTTTACAGATATCCAGTTCCTGGTAGTTAACCGCGTCAAATTTTTTGTATTCTGTTATACGAATAGGGAAAAGATGGCATGAAACCGGTTTTCTAAAAGTTGTTTTACCTTCAAAAAATGCTTTCTCGATACTGCATTTCAGAATTCCTTTTTCATCGTAAAATGAATAAGCACACTGACGATTGTCAACCAGGGGAGTTACCAGATCACCATCACTGTCGATAAGTGAGAACCCTTGTTTTGTTATTTCTTTTTTGTGTTTTTTAGGAAGATATGCTTCAAAGGTTGAATAATCCTTTTCTATAATTTTTGCCTCTTCTTCTGTAAGCGGGGCGCCGGAATCACCTTCAATACAGCATGCACCTTTGCATTTAAAAAGGTCGCAAAGGAAATGTTTCTCAAAAACATCGAAGCTAATTATGGTGCGTCCGATTTCAATCATGGCATTTTTATTTTATTAAAATTTTCCCGGTCATCTCTTTCGGTATCTCCAATCCCATTACCGATAGAAGAGTGGGAGCAACGTCTGCCAGGATACCATTTTCAATTTGAATATCCTTTTTGTCGCTGACAAATATACAGGGCACCGGATTTAATGAGTGTGCTGTATTTTCTGAACCGTCAGGATTAATAGCATTATCTGCATTTCCGTGGTCGGCAATTATTAATACGTTGAATCCTCCTTCAAGTGCGGCTTCTACCACTTCTTTGGCACATTGGTCCACAGCAGTAACTGCTTTAAAAATAGCATCATAAACCCCGGTGTGTCCAACCATATCGCCATTGGCAAAATTAAGGCAAACAAAATCAGCCTCACCATTTTTCAGTTTTGGAACAATGGCATCTTTAATTTTAGGAGCCGACATTTCAGGTTGTAAATCATAAGTTGGAACCCTGGGTGACTGAATTAATATCCTACTTTCACCTTCGAATACTTCTTCCCTGCCACCACTGAAAAAGAAAGTTACATGGGCGTATTTTTCCGTTTCGGCAATTCTGATTTGTTTTAATCCTGCCCTTGAAACCACTTCACCCATGGTATTCACCACGTTTTCCTTATCGAAAATAACATTGATTCCTTTAAAATCTGCTTTGTAGTTGGTCAAGGTGTACCATTGCAAATCCATGGTATGCATTGCATATTCAGAAAGATTTTCCTGAGTAAATGCAATGGTTGTTTGGCGTAAACGGTCGGTACGGAAGTTGAAACAAATAACAACGTCACCTTCTTCAATTTTTGCCACCGGTTCACCATTTTCATCCACCATTGAAATTGGTTTCATAAATTCATCGGTTACGCCATTATTATATGAAGCCTGAATGGATGCTAAAATGTTTGTTGATTTTTCTCCTTTACCTTGTGTATACAAGTCGTAGGCCAGTTTCATCCTATCCCAGTTTTTGTCGCGGTCCATTCCGAAGTAGCGGCCAATTAAAGAAGCAAATTTTGCATTTGTCGGTTTCAGTGCTTCCAGGTCGTTTTCAACAAAACCATAACCTGAGCGCGGGTCAGTATCGCGGCCATCGGTTAAGCCATGAATAAAAATATTTTCCAGTCCCATTTCGGTGGCAATTTGTGCCAGCGCAACCATGTGCGAACTTAAGGCATGTACTCCGCCAGGGCCAATCAAACCAATAAGGTGTACTTTTTTATTGTTGTCTTTCGCGTAAGTATAAGCTTTTACAATTTGGGGATTCTTCCACAATGATTTATCGCGAATAGCCTTTGTAATTTTTACCATATCCTGGTAAAGCACACGGCCGGCCCCAATATTCAGGTGTCCAACTTCAGAGTTTCCCATTTGTCCGTCGGGGAGACCAACATTTTCACCTGAAGTTAACAATTGAGAATTGGGATATTTTTCTTTTGCATAATCCATAAACGGAGTTGGAGCAGTTGAGATGATATCACCTTTTGAACCATCGCCAATTCCCCATCCATCAAGGATCATCAATAACGTTTTTTGTATTTCAGCCATAATATTATATTTTATTTTTAATCATTAAAAGAACAGACAAAAGTATCTTTTTTCAGTACCATATTAAAAATAACAAACTAATGCGCGAAATGATTTAACAAATTCTTTCAGCTAAATTTGAAATCAGATAATATTGTTTTTAAAATTTATTCAAAATGAAAAATTAAACATGAAAACGCAACCGAATTTTGGATAACTTCGTCTAAAGAAATACATTGAAAAACCAAGCTTTGAAAAATTTTGTCCTTTTATTGCTTTTTCCACTGTTTATTTCCTGCACTCATGATAATGACTTTCCTGAGAACAATAAAAATGATATTAAAATATATTTGGTAAAAGACGGCCAAATTGAAAGAAATCAAACTGAGGTTGAACTGGAATTGCTGAAATTGGAAAATTTACCCTGGGTAAAAAGCTCAGAAATTGATTTTTATGATTGGTCTTCACACATGTTTTACCTGAACGTAAAAAAAGAGCGTGAAAAATACACCGGGCGGTATTTTTTGGTGAAAAAGCAAGATGAACCACTTTTCCTTGGTTACTTCCTTTCCCCTTACTCATCATCCTTATCTTATTTCCCTTCAATTATAGCAGCCAACGAATTATTTTATCCAAGTGAAATTCTTGAAATTGGCGGGTTTGGTGGATTTTATAAAGAAACGATGGATGCTAATATTCAATTTAAGGATGCACTTCAGGCAGAGGGATTATTTCGGGCTGGAATTCGTGTTGATTTGTTATCAGTGGTACGGAAAAATTCAACTACAGTGGATTATACTTTTAAAGTTGAAAACCTTGAAAATGATATCATATTTGTTTTGGATCCGAAAAAAACAGGCACACAACATTTTCATTATTTTACCAATGGGGTTTCATTTAATAATGGCACAAAATATTATGATTCAGATTTTCAATCACAGGCACCTGAAAATGGAATACCAAAAGAGTGGTTTCAAACACTAAGTCCGAATGAAAGTATGGTTCGTACAGTTGAACTTAACGGATTTTCCAGTCTGCCCAAAGGTAAAACCAATTGCCGATTTAGTTTTCCCGGTCAATATCCGAAGAATTCAAACTGGATAAACCAAAAAGGGCGTTATTGGCTTGGCGATTATTGGGTAAAAAAAGAAATGGTACTTCATTAAAACTAAATTTGGGGACGCTGTTCTTATTTCACAAAACATTTTATACGGATTACAACCGGTTATTTATAATATTATTATAGATAGAACCAAACTGTACACTTACTCCCACACCTGCACTTACATCGAAAGTAGAAGGCAACTGTACTTTATTCAGTAAAATATCTTCTAAAGAAACATCACCTTTGGGAAGGTAAATCTGATCGTGAATGTTTTCAATCCGGAAGTTGAAATTCACAGAGAATCCGCGAACTATGCGCACTGACAGATCGCTATCGAATGTAATCCTGTTTTTGCTAAAATCACGAAGATAATTAGATGCATCAACTCCTGCACGGATTTCTCCCCAGGTTTGAATAAGCTGCAGATTCAGGTTTAATGAATGTTGCCATAAATTCTCCTGCAATTTTCCATAAATAGTTTCTTCATAATATTTTTTCCATTCTGGGCCAATGTGGTAAGCAATGGTAAATACTTTGCGGTCCGAAATGTCCCAGGGGAAAATATTATATTCTATGGCTGGTTTTGCTGAAATGGAGTATACCAGATTGTTGTAATTACTATTGGAATACCCCATGAATATTCCTGCCGACCAGCGTGATGAAAGACTGTTTACAATGCTCGATGATACATAATTACTAATGTTTTCGGAGCGGTATTTTTCTCCATCGCTAATATATTCGCGAGTACGAACGTACATTCGGCCACTGTTTCTTATTCTCCAGTCTTCCGTAACTTTATCAGCACGTAAAAAATAAGTGTAATTAAAGCTCTTCCGACTCTCTTCCACGTTTGCATTTCCGTTAAACGAACCTCTGAAAGTCCAGTTGTGCCATGGATCTTCAACCTGTGTTTGTGTCTTTTCTCCTTCTGTTTTTACACGATAACGTATGGAAAGATTATTTGCTGCTTCGGTTTGATTTACGAAAGGCATCAGCCCAAGTGACAGGGCCGCAGTAATTTTTTTTCGTATTTCTTCATGTGTATCACTTGATGCAGTAGTGCAGGTAAGCGTGAAATTACTGATGTTTTCGAATGTTTTATTGTTGTACATTAAGGAATAAACCTGCCCACCTGAGCCACTGATACGGTTATTAATTATAATATGTACATCGGCAACAGCCGGATCGTTTACAAAATCGACAAACTGCATGTTACGTCGTAAGTAATCGAAATCGAGCCAGATTCCTTCAATAAAAACTTTGGGTTTACCCTCCCTTTTGTCGTATGAATAATGACTATTAATTTTTACATCTGAATCACCTGACCCGGCAGTTGCAGTAAAAATTCCAACAATTAAAACCAGAATCGTCAGGATTACATGTTTTTTTCTCATAGTTTTATATTTCCCCAATTACCCTAATGGTGTGTTGACAAATTTGGTTATTTTTTCGGCCAAAGTAACAACAAAAATCGCACAAATGGTATAAATTTAATTTCTGTTAATACTCAAAATGTATTAAATGTTATCTGTTTATTGTATTTCAGACGAATATGGAATGAGTTTTTAAAAGTGACGAGAAGAGAAAAAAGAGAAAGCAAAGGTTTTAGTGGGAAATAACCGAAAAGTGGGTGAAGTTTTTTTTAATTCAGAATGGTACTGATAATAAAATATCTCCTAACACTGCGTTTACCTTCAACATCAGTTTAGTTGGTATTTTTTGAAAAGAAAATTGGTACCAACAAAAAAAGCTACCCCGGAATTCGAAGCAGCTTTTTCTTTATTTAATTATCTGTTAATAGAATTTTGATCTTTTATCTACTATTTTAACGGCATTTCTGTGGGCTTCAATTGCCTGAGAAGTTGCTCTCATACTCATGGATTTTTCCAACTGAATTTGTTCGGCAGCTACATCCTTATTCGTTCCTTCATTAACCGAAGTTACCTGAACAATAAATACACCATTATTTCCCGGAATGGGTTTGGAAATTTTATCCACATCGAGTTGTGTAACTGTTCCGATTACGAAAGGTTCTAATCCAACACCAGGAATCTGGAATGATTCGAAATTAACATTCGATGCATTTTTAACCGTTGCATCGAGAGCAGAAGCAACAGCATTTAGATCTGTTTTTCCTTCCAGAACTTTGTTCGCTTTTTGTTCAAGAAACTCTGCTTTTTTCTCTTTCAATACACTCAGCTCAATCCTGTCCTTAACATCTTCGAATGGTGCAATTCCTTCCTCTGTTACTTTAGCCAATGTAGCAATTACAAAATTATCACCCAGTTCGAAAATTGGTGAACTTTCCTGACTGATAATAATATCACCTTCTTTAGTATCATAAGCCGCACGGATTAAATTACGTGCATTTTCAAGACCTGCAATCTCGCGGTCGTTTTCGTGTACTGAAGCAACTTTTTTATCCAGTTTTTGTTCTCCAACAGCGGCATCGAATTCCGATTTGGTTGTATTTTCGCCGGCAAATTTACTAGCATTGGCATAAGTATCCTGGTATGTTTGCGTGCTTGGTACAACATTTCTTATTAGAAATGCAACCTGCACCTGTTTTGATAATTTGCCACGGTTTGTTGTTTGTATAATATGAATACCGAATTGTGTTGTAACAACTGAAATTTCGTTTTTCTTGTTGTTAAAAGCCGCTTCCTCGAAAGGTTTAACCATTTGTCCGCGTCCAAACCAACCCAGATCTCCACCTTGAATTGCTGAACCCTGGTCGGTTGAAAACTGGCGGGCCAGTGTGGCAAAATCACTTCCTTTTTCAATGGCAGTTTTTAAACTGTCGGCCAAAGCTTGTTTAGTGGCCAATTCAGCCTGGCTTTTTACCTGCAGTAAAATGTGCCTTGCTTCAACTGAATCGGGCATCATTTCAATGTCATGAACTTTTGCCAATTTGTAGGCATCGTTTTCAAAATAAGGACCAAAAACATCTCCCACTTTTGCACCTTCATCAAAAATCCAGGCGCCAATGTTTTCTGGTAATGTTGACTTTTTAAACCAGGTATCGTCGAAACCTACATCCGAATTTGAATTCACAAACTGAACATCATCAGTTGTTTTTACAAAATCAGATTTGATATCGTTTATCCAGTTTTCAGCACTTTTAAAGTCACTTGGCGAAGGTTTTACCGGAAAGGTAATATATTCAATTCTTCTAAGCTTCTCCTGTTTGTAATCATTCTGGTGTGCATCGTAATAATTTCTCATTTCTTTCTCTGTAACCACAACCTGGCTGTCCGCAACCGAACTGTGATTCAGCATAATATAATCGAAATTAACCTGTTTGTTTATGGCATTCAGTGTGTTTTGTGCCACTTCGGTTGTAACCAATAAACCTTGGCCAACCATGTTGGCATATTTGCTTTGTTTCCGGTCCTCAACAATTTGTTTTTCCAGGTATAACCAGTACTGACGTTGTTTCGGATCAACCCCTGTGTCCAGGTTCTTCAGGAAACGAACCACTGCACTGCGATCAACCTGGCCTGTGTTCGGATTACGAAATATTTGCTGGATAATAGGGTGCAGGTTGGTTCCCTGAATCATATCGAAAAGTTCGTCGGAACTTATATCAATGCCTAAATCTTTGTAAACATCTCCCATAACTATATCACGTACAAAAGATTGCCAGGTTTGTTCGCGAACTTGTACCCATGCATTTTCATCTAACTGCGACTGCTGCGAGTTCATTTTGTAAATTTCAGCCAGTTCATCCATTTTCTTCTGAAAATCAGGATATTGAATTGATTCACCAGCGATTTCACCTATTTCGAGCTGGTTGCGTTTAAAAATGGATTTTCCACTTTTTAACATATCGCCAAGAATAAATGCGGCAAGGGAAAGTCCGATAACAATTGATACTAATAAACCTGCTTTCGTTCTTATTGTTTGTAACGTTGCCATTTAATAACAGTAATTTTTATGATATTTTACTTCTTTTTTTCGCGCTACGAAGATAACAATTTTCAATATTATACCTGAACATTTATTTTTTTTTTAACAGAACAATGTTCAAGAGTGTAAGTATTTGTAAATGAATTAATTTTGAGTTAAAAATTTGACCTGCTAGTCATCAGTCAGAGTAAGTTTTACCAATTCTATCTTTGTGCTGGTTGCTTTTAGAATTTTTAACAGGAATTTATTGATTTTAATTTCAGTGTTAATTTTAGGAATACTTTCGTGGTAAAAAAGGATTAACCCGGCCAGGGTTTCAAATTCTTCTGTCTCAGGAAGGTCGAAATAATATTTTTCGTTTAACAAATCGATCTCGGAACGGCCGGAAAAAATGTACTCGCTGTCGCTTATTTTCTTTTCAATAATATCACTGGTGTCGTGTTCATCTTCAATTTCACCAAAAATTTCTTCCAGAATATCTTCGCTGGTAACCATTCCCGATGTTCCGCCAAATTCGTCAACTACAATGGCAATGCTGCGGTGTTCCTGGATAAAAGTACTGAGTAGTTTGTTTGCCGGCATTGTTTCCGGCACAATTAGTACATTTTGAATGTAAGGTTTTATTGATTCGGGATTCCGAAAAATAATGGATGAATGCACATAACCTACAATATTGTCTGCGTTTTCGCTGTAAAACAAAATACGCGAGTAACCGGTTTCCACAAACTTTTGGCGGAGCTCGGCAACATCGGCATTAATTTCCAGCATCTCTATTTCGGTGCGGGGAACCATTATTTCCCTGAGTTTTACTTTCGAAAAATCGAGTGCATTTTTAAATAACCTCACTTCTTTCTCGATCGTTAATTTTTTTTCAAGTCCTTTTACATCGTTTTCACTCACGAATTCATCCAAATCAATACGACCAAATACTATATTTTTCGACAAATTCTTTACATCGGTTTTCAGGAAGCTTTTTAACAGCAGGTTGGTAATTCCAATGGTTAGGCGGGTGATTGGATAAAAAATGAAGTAAAACAGAGCCAGCGGTGCAGCAAAAATATTTAACAAACTATTCGGAAAAATACGAAACAGTGTTTTGGGCATAAATTCCGCAAAAAACAAAATTATTAATGTCGAAATAATGGTTTGAAGAAGGAGTATCAGTGATTCAGAATGAATGTAACTCTGAAAAAACGGGCCAAGTATACTGGCAAAAGCAATACCGTAAATTACCAGTGCAATGTTGTTACCCACCAGCATGGTTGCAATGTAATGGCTTGAATCGGCAGTGACCAGTTTTAATATTTTTGAACTGAACGGATCGGATTTTTTATCCAGCTCGAGTCGTAATTTATTGGCCGAAACAAAGGCGATTTCCATACCCGAAAAGAAGGCGGACAACAGGATGGTAATAAGTATGATTAGTAAAAGATTCATACATTCCGTTATTTTCGAAATTGAAG
>Ga0102953_1002689_pt1 | contig 10319 bp, 7 predicted proteins | sample SalPon2A_C_D2_MG_FD_78509 | JGI IMG/M metagenome (GOLD analysis project Ga0102953, IMG submission 78509) | Soil microbial communities from South San Francisco under conditions of wetland restoration - Salt Pond MetaG R2A_C_D2_MG | ecosystem: Environmental > Terrestrial > Soil > Wetlands | place... | reverse complement strand
TTCTTATCATAGTTATAATAATAATCGGCCCCATTGTCGGTCCAGTAGCCATAGTATTTAAGAACCGGATCGGCATCGTTGGACGGGCGTTTTTTCCCGAACATCGTCATAAGGGAATGTCCCCAGGTCATCCAGGTATGATTAATCCCTTTGCCAACTACCAGGATGGATTTATGAGAGAAGTCACTGGGCAGATCCTGAAGCTGCGGATTCAGTCCGCTGGCAATCATATGCTGGCCGTCACCACTCATTTTAGAGACGATGAAATCGGATGCCGGAGATAAAACGTATGCTTCATCCTGATTATTAAAAAAGAGCCAGGGGGTGGATGTCTGCGTAAGTTTGTTGAATTCGGGTGGTGAAAAGACATCATTTTTGAAGCTGTAATGATGCATGCCCCTGGGAAAGCCCGTAAAGTCCGGAAATGCCGATTGAATATGTTCTGCACCGTTAGGGGTAGTGAGTGTGAATATGACTACCGGTGCATCGGAGTACCACCGGATAGTGCCGGTGTATGAATTGTCGGAAGTCCAGCTAAAGGATGTCTCTTCATAGTCACCAATCTCATCATTTCCACTTTGAGAGGTAACATTAGAAAAGGGCTTCCCCACACTTCCCTGAAAAGTCCATTCGGGCTTCGAGGTTTTGATGGTATACTGTCCGGTCTGTTGATTGACGGATACGGATATGCTGTTATTTGCGGCCCGGGCATGCCGGGATGAACAGGATACCAGTAACGGGATAGCTGCCAACGCAAGAAGACTATATAAAAGAGGAAAAAACCTCTTGAAATTCATGCCGGTATCAGAATGAGCGATTGTCATTATCATGATCTTTTAAAGGTACTGTAGTTTGATAATACAGAGAGTAATGATTACCATATAAGTAGTCAAATAGCATCGGGATACAATGATCGGAAAAATAGACGATTTTGTGATTAAATGTGATTAGGCTTGGAGAGAGATGGCTGGTTCCAGGGATGTTTTACGAATTGATTTTCTGCGTTTTAAAAAAAGCAGGCAGGCATTTGGATTCCTTTTAATACTTATGCTGATACCCTTTACATCCGGTTGCGCCATTCACTCACCGATGAGTGAACTTCTGATGTTTAACCGGAAAAAGTATAACGGAAAGATCTACAAGGCTCGCTACAGCCAGGCTATAATTAATTACAGCTACAACTCGCTGCCGCCTTCTGTGATCAAGAGATTTATACATCGGAAGCAGCCAAGCTATGACCTCAAAAATGTAGATACTGATAACAGGTCACCGTCTATATCCACAGATCCGATATTTCTGAGTTCGAATGAGGAAACTATGGCGGTCTCTGTGGCCATTGGACTTAATCCGGGTGGAGACATTACGTTTAAACTGCCATATAGTAATTACGCTACGCTTGCATTAGATGTGATTGGAACACAGGAAATTTTGCAGCATCGCCTGGTTAATTCTCCCTGGATAGGACAGAGCATAGGTGTGTATCACCGTTACCGGTATTATGGTGCCTACTTTGATGGTGGACCAACCATAGGTCCCATAGATAAATATTGGACTAATGAAGTTGGGGTCCGTTCTGTGACGCTGGTACACGGTGGAGGAAAAACCCAGATCTTTTTTTATCTGACGCTGGCTGCCGGATATAATATCGCGTTCAGGTCAGACCTAATATCTTTTGGATTCAGCCTGGGTCTCTTTTGAGACCCTTGAACGTCAGTCGACGCGGATCACTTCTTTCTTAGCCTTCCATGTTGGATAATTCCATACTAGCACCAAAATAGACAGGATAACGAGTTGTGCTACCAGGGTCTGCATGGTCGGATAAAGGCCAATAAGGTTGATATCCAGGTGGATTGGCGCGGAAGTGACCGACAGCCACCCGATCTCTTGAAGTGAGTGGATACCCTTTCCCACCAGCACCACCGACAGAAAACCAAGCATAAAGGACGAGTATTTGAACAATTTCCGGATCGGCAGTCGGGCGCTGAACCTGAGCACGACAGCTCCCAGAAGCAACACGGTCAGGATAGCAGCTACAGCTCCGGAGCCGACGGCCGCTTTACTGCCGGGACCCCCTTCAATGGTCAGTGCCGATAGAAAAAGTACGGATTCGAGTGCCTCGCGAAATACCGCAAAAAAGGCGATGGCGGCCAGCCCAAACAAGTTACCGCCGGTGGTCATATTCTTGACACGAACTTCTATGAATTCCTTCCATTTGTTCACCTCGGTCTTGCTGTGGAGCCAGAAGCCAACATACAGAAGGACAACAACGGCTATTAACGACACGCTGCCTTCCATCAACTCGCGGTGCACCGGACCAAAGCCCATTTGAATAATCCAGTCGGTGAAAAACCAGGCAACGACCCCGAACAGAATGGCCAGTATCCAGCCACCGTGAACCCAGAGTGCGGCTTTCTTATCTCCGACAGCCCGGATGACACCCAGTATGGCCAGAATAATCAGGAATGCTTCGAGTCCTTCGCGCAGAAGGATAGAACCGGCCATAAGAAATTCGAACCATGGCGAATCACTCTTCGTCTGAAGAACTTCTTTCGCTTTGCTGATGTATACTTCAGCGTCCTTAATCGATGCGGATACGACGCTGGCTGGAGCCTTACTTTCAATATTACCCCGAACGGCTGTCATCTTGCCTTCCAGAGTTGTAGTCAGTGATGGAGCATGAGAACGCAAAGAAGGCTCAATCGGTTCTATGCCGTCGAGATAGGCGAGAACAGCTTTTCTGCGGGCCTCATCAATCTGTCCGGATTTATACTCTTTATCAACCTGGTCAAGGTAGGACAAAGCCAGCGCAAGGGAATTTGCCGTGATACCTTTATCACCGGCTAAACGAAGATTTGCAGCAGCAATACCCGGATTTTTGACCCCTTTATTCTTCAGGTATTTTTCAAGATCCTGATCATTCAGAGTCGCCACTTTTTCCAGGTTGGCATCTTTGCGTAGCGAGTTTAAACTATCTGTATTGGTATTCTCCAGCCCGGGGTGTTCGGTTTTTGCCTCCAAAGACTTGACATAGAACGCGATGGCCCAAAGTTGCTTGTCACTCAGTTTCTGGCCAAACGATGGCATTGCCGTTCCCTCGACGCCCATGGATACCGTATTATAGACCTGGAATGGAGAGATGGACGCTATCTTTTCACCTGAAGAGAGATCTGCGGGCTTTGGATTGAGGGTAGCTGCAAGTTTACCGTCGCCGGCGCCGTTTTTGCCATGGCATGTAACACAATTCGTCTCAAACAATTGATGTCCGGCTGACAGATTCGGCCATGCCATCGGAGCCACCTTCATCCCTGTTTCTTTGATGACTTCATTCTTAATATGATGTGCAATCTGTGCAATTCTTTTGCTGTCAGCTTTTTTATCGATCTGATTTTTTAATTCGGTTACCTGGCCGGACAAGCCGCTGTTCTGGCTCAGAACCCCTGAAGCTTTCAGTTCTTTCACCAGCGATTCGGCGGATGTGGCAAATTGCAATTGTTCGTTAAATTCACTCTGCTTTAAAATCTTGCCGTTTGCAACGGCTCCTGAATAATCCTGGGCTACATAATCCAGGATATGTACCAATGCACGCGGTGAGGTGGTGTTCTGAGAGTGAGTCTGGGAGATAGCTCTGAATGGGAAGAGCGCAACCAGAGACAGTGAGCAGATCACAATTGTAAAAACGGATGAGGAGATGATCCGGGTTGATGTGTCCGAGCGGTTCATAAATAGTCAGTCTTATCATGCTGGCTTTTTATCCCACCAGCTTCTATTTGGACTTAATATAAATAAAAAATCGACTCACTGGAAATGATTTGTATGGAAAATGGTGAATGCGAGACAGTGGTTTCGAGAGATTTAATTACTTTAATAACAGTATATTACTTGCTTAAATAATTGTGTCAATCCTTTAGGCGTATAAGATTATTAGTAAAAAGAGATGAGTATCAGGAACCAGCAGATGAAGATATTTCTTGAGAAACCTGCCAGGCACGGAGAATGGTAATCATCGTTTTACCATCTGTGATATCACCACGATGGACCATGTTTACTGCCTCGGCAAAGGGCACTCGTTCGGGAATTACAAATTCATCATCGTCCGTATTGCTGGAATGATGATCCAAGCCGGTCGCCAGGTAAAGGTGGATAACTTCATTGGTATAGCCGATACTTGGATAAAATAAACCGAGGTACCGCCAATTTTTTGCAGATAACCCGACTTCTTCTCTGAGTTCACGAACGCCGGTTTGCAGCGGATCTTCCCCGGAATCGATTTTGCCGGCGGGAACTTCATAAAAAATTTGTGACATCGGGTACCGAAACTGTTTGATCAGCATCACATCTCCGTTTTCAAACAAAGGAAGAATAGCCGATGCACCCGGATGTCGAATCCATTCGCGTACAGAGCTGTCGCCTGATGGCAAGCGGGCGCGATCTCTGTAGACTTTTAATAAAACACCATCAAATACATACTCCGAATCGATCGTTTGCTCAATAAGTTTTCGCTCGTTCTTCATTATAACTATGACTTTAATTTTCTATTTTTAAAAGTTAAGTCGGTTTGGACCAATTTTTCAGTAAAATATCAAAGATTAGGCACAGGTTATAGTAACTTTCGTATTGATAGTGTAGCAAGTCCGGTTAAAAAGTTTCGTTTTAAAACATCATGAGTTTCTACTCCATTGGAGGTAATATCAACAAAAAAGGTATTAAGGTAAGGCATCGGATTTTCACGATATCGAACCTGATCTCTTTCTCCCGTGTTTTTGTGGCTATTCCGGTTATATATCTTCATTTTAGGGCCGGTTATCCCACTTTAGCTGTTGATTTGCTTATTGCCTATGCGATCGGTTCGGATTTCCTGGATGGTTATCTGGCACGCAAAACGGACCAGATTTCAGAATTGGGAAAAGTACTGGATCCGATGGCCGACAAGATGTGCGCTTTCATCGTTTTTTCATACACCGTTTTTTATGGGTTAATTCCCCTCTGGTTTTTCATACTGCTCATTGTCCGTGACCTGCTGATAGCGAGTGGAGCTATCTATATTAAAAGCAAACGAAGTAAAATACCAATGTCGGTCATGGCTGGCAAAATCACTATTAACGTTTTGGCAGTCTACTGGTTGGCCGTTTTTTATTTTCCGGCAGAGGTCCAGGTGCATACCGTGTTATTATGGCTTTCTACCGCTATGATGATATATTCCTTTTTTGTTTACCTGCAACGGTTTGTCTCTATAATCCGCGGAGCAGAATTCAATTGATTTGTTAACTGATATCGATACTTATTATGGGTCTACTCAATAAACTGGGTCTTAAAAAGAAAGAAAGATTAGAAGAGGGGCTGGAAAAGAGCCGGACAGGCCTTCTTGGGAAACTGGGGAAGGCCCTCGTTGGCAAAGACAAGATTGACGAGGAAGTCCTTGATGACCTCGAGGAGGTGTTGATTACTTCAGATGTAGGCGTAAAGACGACACTGGAGGTAATCAAACGCATTGAACAACGTGTGGCGAGGGATAAATTTGTATATACCTCTGAATTGAATAAAATTCTGAAAGAAGAGATTATCAGTCTTTTAAGGGAGCACCGGCCCGAACAGCCCGCCGAATTTGATGCTGTTTTTCCGAATAAACCACATGTTATAATGGTGGTTGGCGTAAACGGTGTGGGTAAGACGACAACGATCGGTAAACTGGCACATCTGTATAACCTGGCCGGTCGCAAGGTGATACTTGGAGCTGCCGATACGTTCAGAGCGGCCGCGGTAAATCAGTTAAGGATTTGGAGTGAACGAGCCCAGGTTCCGATTATCCAGCAAGGGCAGGGAGCCGATCCCGCAGCTGTTGCCTACGACACGGTTGCTGCTGCAAAATCAAGGGATGCAGAAGTGGTTCTCGTCGACACGGCTGGCCGCTTGCATAACAAATCGGCACTCATGAACGAACTTGCCAAGATCAAGAGGGTGATGGGTAAGGTCGTGGAGGAAGCACCGCAAGAGGTGTTACTGGTGCTTGATGCTTCTACCGGGCAGAATGCCATGCAGCAGGCTAAGGCGTTTACAGAGGTTGTACAAATTACGGGTCTGGTATTGACAAAACTGGATGGCACAGCGAAAGGCGGCATTGTCCTGGGGATTTCATCCGAACTGGATGTCCCGGTGAAGTATATCGGTGTTGGCGAAAAAATCGACGACCTACAAATTTTTGACCGTGTTTCGTATGTAAATGCCCTGTTTGGTGAATAATGGCCGGCTCTCAACCAGATAAGTTCCACAATGATTTGAATTTAATAACGGTTTCTGTTCAGGATTGATTGTTTCAAGATTAATTAGCAACATGCATCATGTTTAAATGTATAAGTCGTGATGCATAAGCACGTGGGGGGTGTGCACCCGCTGAAGTGCTTCAAATACTTTGTAACAGTCGTGGTCATGAACCTATTCACCGTCGGGGAAAACCGTTGTATTAAATGTAGACAGTCCCGGGTACTCTTCCTGGTTCTTGTTTTTGGGGTTTTGAGTGGCCTTTTTTATCCATCCTCCGAATCCTTAGGGCAAACCGTATATCCCCAATATGTTATGTACACGCATTCATCTTCCCGGATGGCGGATAGCTTGTATGCAGAAGGAATGCGACTGTATAACACCCGCAATTATGATAGCAGCGCTACTTTTCTTAATCGTGCTTTCAAAATGTACGATTCGATGGGCGACGGGAGTAACCGGTTGCAATCTCTTGCTCAGCTAACCGCGACTTATGCGATCACCCAGAAGGTAAAAATGGCCAGGGGCTATATACAGCTGCTTTTAAAAGCGATGGATGATACAGCCGGTACAGATAGAAGAAAGGTTGTTTACTTTACCTATCAACTTGCCAACATATATGAAATCATCGGGGACTATCACAATGGGATGCGGTTTATTCAAAAAGCTGAACAGCTGTATGAAGATTCGGCCCTGAATGATAAGTGGCTTCATGGCAGGATATATTATGTAATGGGTTCTCTTGAAAATGATTTCTCATTTAATGATCGCGCCATAAAATGTGTCAAGAAGAGTCTGACATTATCAGAGAACGAATCACAGCAAGATCTGAAGATACTCAAAGTTGATTCTTACAATTCGTTGGGAATTTTTAGCTATCGCGAGGGTAAATATGAGGCTGCATTTGATTACCTGAAGAAGGAAATCGATATGATCCAGAATCATCCGGAATGGAAAAATGTTAGTGACAAGCTTCTTGGAGGGTATATAAACATAGGGAATACGCTTCTTTCTACAGGGGATTATCACACTGCCTTGTCCTACTATCAAAAGGCGTTGCGTATGGTAAATGGTGGCGCCGGGGAAGCTGCGACTGATGAAGCGTTAATTTTAAATAATATCGGTGCAACATATTGGCAAATGGGGAACATGCAAAATGCCTTGCAATATTTTTTAAAAACGGTACCATATAAAATAAAGGATCTGGGACCGGATCATCCTGATGTGGCCATCGCCTATGTGAATATTGGGTCAACCTATCAGTCGCTCAAAAAAGACGAAAAAGCAATAGAGTATCTGAATAAGGCATTGGCCATTCGTGAAAAAGTATTTGGGCCGAATAATCCAAAGACTTTGGATGTATATAACTATCTGGCTTTAGTTTATAAAGATCAAAAAAAATACGATACGGCCCTGCGATATCTTAAAAAGGATTTATCGGTTTACCGGACAGTGTTGGGATTACACCATCCGGAGACGGCCAGCGCGTTTGCTGGCATAGCTGATATTTACAGGGCTATGGGCGACTATCCGAAAGCACTCGCCAATTACCAGATGGCACTCCAGGCTTTAGCTCCTAATTTTCATAGTTCGGATATTGCCGACAATCCTGCACTTGATCATATTCTTTCAGAAGTTGAGTTTCAAAGTATTCTTGAGAGGAAAGCGGGCACGTTACTTGAAGCATCTAAAAAAAACGGACAATTAGCCCGCCGGTATATTCCAATTGCCATTCATACATACAACACAACGATCAGGTTTATTGAAAGACTCAGGGATAGTTATCAGGAAGAAAGATCAAAGTACTTGCTCAACAAAGACACATATACAACCTATTCCGGTGCCATTGAGGCATGTATGCTTGGATATAAATTATTCAAAAATGACAAATACCGGGAAGCGGCTTTTGATTTTTCTGAACATAGCAAGGCAGGCATTCTCATGCAATCTATTGAAGATGCCAATGCACAAAAGTATTCAGGTATACCGGATAGCCTCCTGAAAAGAGAAAAGAAACTGCGTAGTGCTATCATGCAATACACGCGCGACATCGATCAGAAAACCAGCAATGAAAAGCATATTGACTCTTTGGAAATTGGAAGCTTACAGGATAAGCTATTTGCAACACGTCAGCATTTTAATGCTTTCATTGCCGCTCTTGAAAAAAAATACCCGTCCTACTATGAATTAAAGTATCGCACACCCCATCTGTCCATTTCGGATATCAGAAAAAAATTGAATGTCAATCAGGTTTATCTTGATTATTTTGTGGGTGATTCAACAATCTATACTTTTGAAATTACCAGGGATAATTACACGATTGTATCCAGTCCGATTGATTCTGCTTCATTTTCGAAAGAATTAAAAGACTTTCGAAAAGCTATTGTTGATGCCGACTGGCAATCGTATACCAGTATAGGCTATCAACTATATCAGAAACTCCTCGGACAGGTTAAGAACCATATAACAGGGAAAGAACTTTTGATTGTGCCAGATGCGCAATTGAGTCTCGTGCCCTTCGACGCATTACTAACTGAGAAACCGAAACATATCCGTTCCGGCGATTATGCGCGTTTGTCCTATCTGATAAAGAAACATGCTGTGTTGTACGGATACTCGTCATATTTGATTTTCAGGAAAAAATCAAAAGGAATGGTTCAGTCTTCGGGTTTTCTGGGAATGGCGCCGGTATTCGATCAACCAGCAGGCACGTTCTCTGCGTATAAGAAACTGACGAAAACAAACACAATTCCACCGTTAATGTCCAGCTTGGGCGAAGTTAAGGGTATTTATAAGGTGATATCCGCAAATCCGGTAATGAAGGCGGAATCACATATCTATTTGCGCAGCCAGGCAACTGAGTCGAAGCTGAAGAATCCGGGGATATCCCATTATCGATATATTCATCTTGCGACCCATGCGTATGTGAATGAAAAAAAGCCAAGCCTTTCGGGTATCCTGTTTTATCCGGCCAATAAAGATTCTGATGACGATGGAATTTTATATACGGGTGATATTTATAATTTGAATTTGAATGCACGATTGGTTGTACTGAGTGCCTGTGAAACAGCCACCGGTCAAATGGTGCGTGGTGAGGGGATCATTGGATTTTCGAGGGCCTTCCTTTATGCCGGCGCAAGAAATGTGGTGGTCTCGCTTTGGAACATATATGATCGTTCAAGTCCGGATCTGATGACCAAATTCTATCGCCATCTGATGGGGAATGAAGATGTTGCCCATTCCCTGCAACAGGCTAAGATCGAAATGATTAAGGAAAAACGGTATTCAATGCCTGTCTATTGGGCTTCTATGATCCAGATTCGTTAATGCGATGGTGTGGTTTGCATAAGTGATTCCAATTGTGCTGCCGATTCAGTTCAAGTGATTTGTCTCACAAAATTGTTCTGCAAAAATTTGATCAGGTAAGAAATCACAGGTCATGTACGTCATTTATTTGGAAGATGTAATGCGGTACATATTGGAAGCCATGGATTTTTGAAATAACTGCAGATTAATGAATATTATTGGCGACCCGGTAAAACCCGGGTGGAGTGGGATAACCTTTTTACTATGCAACAATTTTTAGCGAATGTATATCGGTTGGCGGCACGTTATAATGTTAATCCGGTCGTTTTTGCGAGCATTTATATTGGAGCCATACCTTTTTTTACGGGATCCGTAGCCTGGCTGGTTCGAAATATCCGTCGCAGCAAATCGATCTTTCTTCCGTTGATTTGCACCGCACTTACCTTTATGTCTGCCTATATCTACCTGATCATTGTCGGTAAAAACGTTCCTTTTTGGGTATATCTTATTATGGCGGCATTGGTGATATATGGTGCATTTATGACTTACCGCAAGATTCGGAAAGGTATCGATAAAAAGGATGAGGACGTATGAGCTATGATTACGATATGGCGGTTATCGGCGGAGGTGCGGCCGGTCTGACAGCTGCGGGAATGTCAGCCGGGTTCGGTGCAAAGACCGTGTTGATTGAAGCACAAAGAATGGGCGGTGATTGTACATGGTACGGTTGCGTGCCCAGCAAAACGTTATTGAAAGCC
>Ga0102953_1002688_pt1 | contig 10320 bp, 9 predicted proteins | sample SalPon2A_C_D2_MG_FD_78509 | JGI IMG/M metagenome (GOLD analysis project Ga0102953, IMG submission 78509) | Soil microbial communities from South San Francisco under conditions of wetland restoration - Salt Pond MetaG R2A_C_D2_MG | ecosystem: Environmental > Terrestrial > Soil > Wetlands | place... | reverse complement strand
GTGGAAGTCTGGGCGTCCAGCAATTGTGCAGAGGCTGCACGCCTCTATGAGCAAACACATCCCGAACTCATCTTCACAGCCACGCAACATGTTGATGGCACCTGGCGTGACGTCATCATCCTGGCCGAAAAAGCCGCTGTACCAGCCAACGTTATTGTGGTGGGCAGGCATCAGAATGTCAGGCTCTACCTTGGGGTAATGGATTATGGGGCGTTTGATTTTATACTTCCGCCTTTCGAGCCCGAACCCATAGCCCACGTCGTGAGAGTGGCGGCAGAAGATGTGCGCCGCCGCCGGGAAGCTCAGGCCATCGAAGCCGCGGCATGACCGGCCTGTTCCAGACTCGCCGCAGGATGCTCAATCCGGCAGACGAAAGAAACAGCTACAAATGGAGTGCGAAATGAGTGACCCCGTGCCGAAGCCCCTGCTGCCCGAATCGTATATCCCCGGGTCAGACATTCTGATCTTCAGCGGCAACCCGGAGTTTGTTGAGCACCATCGTGCGGTCCTGCTCTCTATTGGATTCGTCCCCATCGCGGCGAACACGATGGGAGCGGCGCTTGCCATTATGCGCTTGATGCTGATTGAACTTGTGATCGTGGACGGGGAAGCAGAGACTCTGGAGATTCAGAGTATTCTGAGGCGGGCCAGGGATGACTGGCCGAGCGTTCCGGTTCTGGTGGTCGACCAGAACCCCGACGTGGAGTTCGCGCGGCAGGTGCTCAATTTGGGAGCTGCCGATTATCTCGATCGGCCCGCCTTGCAGGACGATGTGGTGCGAGCACTCCTTATCCATTGCGCCAGCGTTGGAAATCGCATGTGGGAGCCGCAGCCCAATTGAAGGTTTGACCCTCCCCTCAACGCGGGTGGAGCAGAATTTGCAAGCCGAGCATCAGCGCCGGCGGCCCCAGGCGCGGCATTTGCGCATACACCTTCAGTAGTATCCCACCTGGCCGGAAGTTCCATTGCCTTTTACGGCATTAAGGTATCAAGTAGTAACAGGGGTCCTGGGTCCCACCGGGCGAGTTGCACGGCCTTTGCCGGATGACGGCGCTGGCGCCAAAGCAACTATTCAGGCACATCGATAGAGGGGGTGGAAGCAGGTGAACGAAGAGATTTTTCTACTTGCCTCCCTGCTGGCCGGAGCTATTCTTGCGTTTGTCGGACTCACTGCGTTTTTGCCGGTGGGGATTTACCGCAGGATTTTTGGTTACGTTTGGCCCGTCAGCCCCAGGGAATCGCGTGACAAGGCGATGCAGCGAAGATTCCTGGGAGCAGCGATAGCTGCCGTTGGGCTGACTGCCCTTCGGGCAGGCTTTGAGGTGCTGGCCGCATACATGAGGTAAGCAAAGCGGCTAACGCAGACTGCCGTGGTTGCACTCTGCGGTTCCTGGCTTTGTTCGCAGAAAGAACCGCGGACCTCAGCGCTGGGGGACCGCGCTACCAGACACCCCTGACCCGCCGTCGTACCTTCGGCATCCTCTCCCCTCGGCGAGGGCTGTGATTTCTTTGACGCCTGTTTGCGACCGGACTGGAGCCCGCCCTCCTGAAGACAACTCCACAGATATTGCAAGGCGAGCATCTCCGCCACCCTACCATCAATCGCTGCCAGAAAATGCCTTGTCAGCGCCTCGCCGGAGAGATATAGTCTGGCCCATCATATTCGAACTCTACTGGAAATTTGTCCGGCGTACATCCGGGCATAGAGAGGAGTTGCTGATATGAATAAAACAGCTTTTGCAATCTTATGCGGTTTTCTGATGGTGTTGGGTTTCGCCGTCGTGGTGAAACCACAGCCGGCAATTCAGGCAGCGTCGATTCGGCAAGCGCAGCCGTTGAGATCTGCAGTGCTGCCAGTGAAGCTTAACCGCGCGGAAGACGCCGCCGATGCGGCGCCTGCGGCAGAAACCAGCATTGACGTGACGGTGAATCCTGAGACACCGGGACGGGCCATTGCACCTGAGTTTCTGGGATTCAGTTTTGAAGCTCCCGTTCTGGCGAAGAACTATTTCAACGTTCATAACAAGGAATTGAGGCGGTTGCTGGCGAACCTTGGGACAGGCGTATTACGGTTTGGCGGAAACTCGGTTGAGTTTACCTATTGGTCCAGGAATGGGAAAGTGACCGCTCCGCATCCGAAGGCGCGGGCGATCCTGACACCCAAAGACCTGAAGCGGGTGTTCAAGTTTTCAAAGAAAACAGGCTGGCCCGTGATGCTGGGGCTGAATCTGGGCCACTACAATCCCCAGATGGCGGCCGACGAAGCCGCATTTGCAGTGAAGCACGGCAAAAAACAACTGCTGGCGCTTGAAATCGGGAACGAGCCGGACCTCTATCCCTATTGGAAACTGCGGCCGAAGACCTGGGATTATGCTGAATTTCACAAGCAATTCGTGGCCTATCTTGATGCCATTCGAGCGCGCGCGCCGCATGCTCCAATTTCGGGTCCCACCACGTGTTGCAAGGCGGGTTTCAAGTGGTTTCCCAGGTTTCTTGACGACGAAGCATCGCAGCTGGTGATGGCGACTCACCACAACTATCCGACGCACGCATCGCGCCACCTTCCTCGCAGTTCGCCACGCTACCCGAGCGTTCAGCGGCTGCTTGAACCGGAACTGATGGAGAAGGTCGCCAAAGAGGTCCATCAACTGGTCCAGGAATCAGAAGCGCACCATCTTCGCTTTCGAATGGCGGAAGCGAATTCCAACTCCTATGATGGCGGCGTAGACGGGCAGGGCAATGTTTTTGGTGCTGCGTTGTGGGGCGCGGATTACTGCTTTACGCTGGCCCAGCAGGGCGCCGTGGGAGTCAATTTCCATGGCGGTTTCCCCCATGTATACTTCAGCCCACTCGGCATATCCCAAGGCCACTACGTGCCGCAGCCGCTCTACTACGGGATGCTGCTGTTCCATGCTGCGACGCCGGGGCGGTTTGTGCCGGTGGAGCTTCACACCCAGGCGAACGTGGCGGCCTTCGGGGTGCTGGCCGGGGATGGCGAGTTGCACCTGGTTTTGATCAATAAAGACGGGAAGAAGCCTTTTGAAGTGCGGATTGCCGGTCTGGGTTCCTACCAGCATGCCAGTGTTTTGCGGCTGACGGCTCCGGGGCTGTCTGCACGGAGCGGGATCACGTTTGCGGGGCATTCGGTTAGCTTGAACGGGAACTGGTCGCCGGGCCCGGCGCAGCAAGTGGCTCGCCAGGGAGAAGATTTCGGCTTGCAGTTGCCGGCGGCAAGCGCGGCATTAGTGAATTTCGAGAAATGAAGGCGTTTTGCTTTTGACCGGCCAGCGGGTGGCGCAGATATCGATTCTTGATGTCTGCGTTCAGGGAAGGTGAACGAAGCAGCGAATAGCGAATAGCGAATAGTGAGTAGGGAGTAGGGGAAGGCAGAAAAGCCCCCTCACCCGCCGTCGTACCTCCGGCACCCTCTCCCCAGGGGCGAGGGCCTTCACTTTTATTGGGCCGCGATGCGGGCCACCCTCTCGCCTTGGAGAGGGCTTTCATTTTGTTGGTGGCGGACCGAACCTTCTGAGCGCATACTGCCGAAAGGCGGCACGTATGCGGGACCCGTGAATGACCCGAAGGCGGTGATGCGTGGACGGCGATGGTGATATAGAATCGTTGATCAGCAGGCAAGGAGGACATATGCGGAAACTCTTCATCATTCTGGGCAGTTTTCTGCTGGCGAGCACGCTGGCCGCAGCGCAAAAAGAAGCGCCTAAAGGACTGGGCGTTGAGAAGGCTGTGGTGGCAACCGGGGTCGAGAACCGCGAACCCGTGGGTGTCGCGAAGGAGTTCGACGCTTCAGTCGGGCAGGTCTACTGCTGGACCAGGGTTATCTCCGCAACCGTGCCGACCACGATCAAACACGTCTGGTACGTCGACAATCAGAAGGTTTTCGAGATTCCTTTGGACATTAAATATCCCAGGACGCGCACCTGGAGCAGCAAAACCATCAAGCCAGGCAACTGGCGGGTTGACGTTACGGACGAGTCAGGAACCGTTCTCACCTCGGTCAGCTTCACAGTGAAATGAGCGGGTTGCGCAGACCGGCGGGTGCGCATACGATCCGAAGTGTGGAATGGATGCGGCAATTCGTTAAGTGTGCGCTTCAGTCCTTACGTCCTTTGGGTGGCGGACCTCAACAACGGAGGAGGGCGCTACCGGCTTTGGAATGACGCAGACACCCGCAACAGGCGTCCGCGCCATTTCCGTGTCCCTTTCAACTATCCCCGACTGATGACGCTGGTGAAGTTTGTTATCGGGCGTTTAACTTTGCCAGAGCGCGGCGTACCGCACCATACATTGCCTCCGTGGGTGCGCCGTCCTCCCCCTCCACCGTGGTTGCCAAACCGCTGTAAGAGCCGTTCAGGCCGGCATATTTCTTTTCAGCCTTGCTGTCGCCCTGCTGTTTCGCCTTCTGCCAGTCCTGGTAACTTTTGCGCATTCCAGTCATGAGCTTCTGCTCCAGTGCCAACTGGGCGGCAAAGGCTGCGGGTGTTGCCGTCACGCGCGGGTCGCGCTTCACCGTCAGCGGCTGGGTATAGGTGTGCCCATCGACAGTGAGCTTGACGGTGTACTTTCCGGGCACGGCCAGCGGTCCCTGGGGCTCGGCAGGAGTTTTGTGAGGGACGGCGGACATGGGATAGGTGTGCTTCACCGCCGGTGGAGACGTGTAGCGAAGGTTCCACACAAAGCGGTTCATGCCCATGTGGGTCGACAAGGGTTTGGGATTCGCCATCCAGTAGTCTGCAACGGTGGGCCACTTCACCGGCCGCTTCACGCTTTCCGGTAAGGGAGCGCTGCTGTACTGGCGCACCAGATTGCCATTCGAATCATAAATGGCCAGCTTGATGTCCCGCGACGGCGCGGACCGCAACGTGTAATCGAGAATGGCGCCGGCAGGCGGATTGGTTCCGGCGGGCTCCTCAGGCGGCAATGCCGTATCGGAATAGGTGTCCCTGCGCACTCGATAAGCAACCGCCGGCTTGAAGAGGTGAGCAGGATCGGCGGCCACCTGGGCAGTGAGCTGGCGCAGCGGGCTCAAATCGTCCAGAACCCAGAACGCGCGGCCAAAGGTCGCGGCCACCAGATCGCCATCGTGAATGGCCAGATCGCGCACCGAAGCGGTGGGCAGATTGAGTTGCAGAGACTGCCACTGCTTGCCATCATCAAAAGATACGAAAACGCCATTTTCTGTTCCGGCGTAGAGCAGCCCGTCGCGTTTCGGATCGGCCCTTACCACCCGCACAAAGTCTCCGTTCGGAATGCCGGACGCGATCTTTGTCCAGGTGCGACCGTAGTCGCGAGTCCGGTAGATGTAAGGACGGAAATTACCCCAGAAGTGCCGGTCCATCACCGCGTAAGCCTCACCGGCATTGAACGGCGAAGCTTCAATCATGCTGATGGTATCCAGGGGCTTCACGCCCGGGATCATTGACCGCTGCCAGGTTTTGCCTCCATCGCGCGTCACCTGAACCAGCCCGTCGTCGGTACCCACCCAGATCAAGCCGGCCTTCAGGGGTGAGGGCCCCAGCGCCGAGATGGCGGCCCAGTTGTGGCTGATTTTGCTGATCGGCGGCGGCATCGGATGCGCAGGCAGATCAGCCCGATGCGTCAGGTCAGGGCTGATGCGGTGCCAATGCCGGCCGGCGTCTGTGGTTTCGAGCACGTACTGCGTGCCCTCGTAGAGGATGTTGCCGTTTTCTGGCGAGAATGCCAGCGGCGGTGCCCAGGAGCTCCACCACGGGCCAAAATTGTAACGATAGGGTCCTCCGTCGCCGAGGTAGGGCGATACATCGAGGGTTTGCCAGGTACCTCGAACCCTGCGGTTAATGCCAGAGCCACATTGGCTGGAAAAAATCCACTTTGGATGCGCGGGGTCGGGAATAACAAGACCATATTCGCAGGCGCCCATGGAAAGCCGGTAGTCCATAAAGTTGATGTCGCCGAACGCGCCGCGGCTGCTGACACTCACCGAGCCGTTATCCTGCTGCGCGCCGTAAATCCAGAAGGGAAACCTGTTATCAGTTGCGACATGGTACATCTGCCCGGTCGGCTGGTTGTACCAGCTGCTCCACGTTTTGCCTCCGTTCAGGCTGACGCTCGCGCCCTGGTCAGCGCCCAAGATCATCTGGCTGCTGAGGCAGCCCTTGCCGTTACCCAAAGGCTGGCACGGGCCTTTGGGATTGATCCACAGGTTGTGATAGTCGTCGCCGCCCGGCGAACTTTTTAAAACCTTGAACGTCTTTCCGCCATCAAGCGAGCGATAAAATCCGGTGTGAACCACGTAGACAACATTCCAATTGTTGGGATCCATAAAGACCTGGTTGAAGTAGCCTGAGCGCCCGCCGGGGGTCAACCGCGGATCTTTCGTGATGCGCCGCCAGGTTCGGCCGCCGTCGTCGGAGCGAAACAAGCCTCCTGGAATCAGATCCATGTGCCCCTGGGACCTGGAAATATTTGCGAAGACGCGACCGTTGTAGGCCGCGAGGCCAATGCGTTCCATCGGCCAGGTGGGCAGCCCGTGACCGGTAATGGGTTTCCAGGTCCGTCCGCCGTCGGTGGATTTATAGATGGCGCCTCCGGCCATATCATCATCGGCAGGCGCGGGCGGCAGTTGGGCCTGATGATGCCACAGCGACGCATAAACCACTCCGGGGCGGGCGGCGTCATACGCCAGCCCAACAGCGCCCGTCGTGGCATTCTTGTAAAGGGTTTTGGTCCAGGTCTTGCCGCCGTTTGTGGTCCGAAAAACGCCACGCTGCGGGTTGGGACCATAGGCGAATCCCAGCGCCGCCACCAGAACCACATCCGGGTTCTTGGGGTCCACCAGGATGGCACCGATGTGTGCCGTTTGGGCCAGGCCAATATGGTGCCAGGTGCGTCCGGCGTCATCCGAACGCCACACGCCGTCTCCCCGGTTGGCCGCCCCCCAGGCGGTGCTGGCGATGCCAAAATCGCCGGTGCCGACGTAAATAATGTTGCTGTTGGAAGGCGCCACGGCCAGCGCGCCGATGGATGCAACATGGACCTGGTCAAAGATCGGCTTCCATGTAATTCCGGCGTCCGTGGTTTTCCAGACGCCGCCGCCGGGACTCGCCATGTAATAAACATTCGGGTTGCCGATCACTCCTGCCACAGCTGAAACGCGGCCCGCGCGAAATGGCCCCACCAGCCGCCATTGCATGCCGGCGTACATGTCCGGGTCGAACTGGCCCGCTTTGAGTGGAACAACGCCCACCAGGCTGATGATTAAAAGGATGAAAACATTGATGCAGATTTTACTAAGGTCAGGTTTCGTTTTAGACATATCCTCCCCTGTCATGTGCTGAGTTCGCTTCGGACGTTAGAAAGTATGCAAGAAAGCCTCTCGGTTCGCATACGTTTTGAACCGGACACCGGCTGAAACTACGGTGCCCCGAAAGTAAGGAACGTCAACCTCTGCAACTGCTAAGAAAGACTATTACGCGTATCATGCCGGCCCGCCGGGCGTCAAGTCGGTTGCCAGGCGAGCGGCGGCTACAGCAGGTTGTCAGCTCTAAAAACCATCGGCCAGATGGCAGCAGACACCAGGAAGCAGGAAATAGGGGAGGGCAGAACGGCCCTTCACCCGGTGGCCGTTGAAAGAGGTGAGAAATGGGACCTGACCCAGGTGTTCCGGAAACACCGGCTGTGCCAGCCGAGCGCATCAGGCCATTGCCGCGAAGAGCGCGCTTGTTCGAAGCTGGCATTAACATGATCAACTTTGCGTCGGTGCTTTTGCTGCTTGCGGCCGTTGGCAGGCTCTGGGTTTACCACACCGTACGAATGGGGCAGGAAGTGGAGGCGCTACACCGCTCCGGGAGCGAGACGACAGGCGAGATGAAGCGGGTGTGGTTCGCAGGCAGGCGGGCGTCTGCGGCGGCCCACCAGGAAGTTTGTATCTTTCAGAATCCAGGATGCTAAGCTCACAAAAGCAGCATGAAAACCTGCCGGAATCCCATCCCCCGGACGGGGTAGGACTCCACCCTTAAGGCGGGGTCAAAGGTTGTGGTACCGATGGCCGATTGCAAACTTTTGCACAAATTGGTTCAATAGGCCGTGGGAGGAGGAGATATGACGATGGCAAACAACGCAATCACACTGGTTCCCGTTAAAGAGTTCAAGTGGACGGCCGAGATTCAGTACAAAGAAAGTCTGGCCAGCCGCGAAGATGCCATTCGTTACGCTGGCCTGCACGGTTGGAACCTGATTGTGAAGTACGATCGGCGGACCGGGCCCCAGTTCGATGTGATGAACGATCCGAACCTTGCCGGTATGTCCGAGGCGTACGCCGATACAAGCGAAACCGTGTCCGTCGAGTTCGAGCCCAAACGGGCCGGCCTGGGCAAAAGGATGGCTCGCGGGATGTTCGGTCTCTTCTCCAGACGGCTTGCCCCTGCCGCAAGCACCGCCCACTAAAAGAGCGCGATGACCCCGGTTTACCGCCGGGCCGTGGCCGCCAGATAGTGGCGCAAGAGATTGTTGATTGTCTGATTTGCACGTTTGTAAGAGTTGAATTAGCGGAAACACTCAAATAACGCGGGCCTCGGAATATTGAGGTCCGCGATTTTTTTTGTGCCGGCGTTTACAACCATGAAGCAGGGAGCAAGAAGTAAAAAGACTCCTCAGCCGGCCCTGCTGAAAGACACCGCAACGGCGCGCCGGACTCCAAATTTCAGATTGAAAATTCAAGATACAAAGGGGCCAGGTGGGGATGGAACTTTAGTTCTATTGCAACGCTAATAACCAGAAAGTTATTATAGCGTTCTAACGGAGGGGGGAATGGAAGGGATCCGATGCATTTGGGTGAAAGGCACGTCCTGACGATCCAAGAGACCCCCCTGATTCTGGAGGCCCTGAGCACACTTTCGGCGGATGTTGAGCAGGATGGCGGCGATTCTCTCCGAACGCTCGTCAAGCTTGAGGAATTCGCGAAAGTGGGCTGCGGCCGGCTGATCCTGAATCTGGACGCCATAGAAGAACCGCCTGGCGGAACGTCTGCGAGGGTCAGCAACATTGATGCCAGCCTCGTGGGCGGAGTCCTGATCGTAACGTGCCAGGTTACCTCGCCTGAATTACTTCGAATCAAAGTGCTGACGCGCCGTCACACTCTTCCACGACAACTGATTTCAAGCGTCGATGGCTTATTTTCATCCGCTGCCGCCCGGATCAGGCACGCCCTGTCACGGATTGGCAACCCAAAGCCGAACTAAATAGCTTTGGGCCGCGTTCCCGCTCGAGAGAAGGAAAGCTGTTCACTATGGGAAAATCTGGCAATTTGACCGTTGCCCGCCCGGGAGCAGAACGCTAGGCTGGCACGTCATTACTTTATCGGAGGTTGTTATGGGCCTTAGTTTTTTAAAGCGGCAACAGCGGCAAGGGCTCCGCGCGGTGCCTGACGAGGAAGTCGTTGCCTTTCTTGAACCCGGAATTGAGATTGAGGGCCGGATGAATGTTACCGCCGGAATGGTGCGACTGAACTGCCAGTTCAAAGGCGAGGTCTTCTCCGCGGGCACCATCATCGTGCCCAGCCAGGGAGATATCGAAGCCGAAATCGAGGCGTTGCAAATCAGCATAGCCGGCAAAGTGAAAGGGAAAGTCCGCGCCACGGAACGGCTGGAAATCAAGGAAAATGGCATCCTGCTGGGCGACGTCGAAACTCCCACGCTGGTGGTCGATCCCGGCGCGTACTTCAGCGGCCACTGCGATATGCCCACGGACGAAATTGAGAGAGCCGCACCCAAAGAAGTTGATTCTGACCGCGAACGAGCATAAATTGCGCCCCGTGAACACTGAAAATGCTTTTGCCCTGTTCGCACAGCCTGCTACGCCGCAACGGCTTCGCGCCCCGGGCTTTTTGCGCACACCAATTTGCCCGATGGCGGCGTGAAGCCGCCACTACCCCAAGCCCCCCGCGTCCGTCACGCAGGCCGGACACCTTTTGCTTTGCCCAGAAAACAGGAATAAACTGAAGGTTCATGGACGCGGAGATGAAGCGGCGAATAGTTCGCGTTTTCGTTCTACTCTGGCTGGGCTGGTATCTTTGGGGACCGCTCGACCCTGTGGTGGACTGCTGGGACTCGCCGCGCCAGACAATGTCTGACATGGAGCGCACGGCCAACGGCACGGTGGTGCTGATTGCGGCAGTTTTTGCCTTTGCGCCCCTGCAGGTCCGGAAATTGCGTGAGCGTTTCCATCGCTCTCTGAAGGTCGTGCAGACGGCGGTGGCCGCACCGCTCGAGCCTGTGTGTGCCGTTCTGGCTCCGATTCCCGTCCAGCCCATCCACGCCCCTCCTG
>Ga0102953_1002687_pt1 | contig 10322 bp, 9 predicted proteins | sample SalPon2A_C_D2_MG_FD_78509 | JGI IMG/M metagenome (GOLD analysis project Ga0102953, IMG submission 78509) | Soil microbial communities from South San Francisco under conditions of wetland restoration - Salt Pond MetaG R2A_C_D2_MG | ecosystem: Environmental > Terrestrial > Soil > Wetlands | place... | reverse complement strand
TCATCGGCAGTCTCCTTAGTATTATTTTGGTGGTACAAAACAATACTCGGAATTGCCATGAAGCTCAATATTTTCAATATGTTATACTGTCAAAATTGCTTCTTTAATTTTGCAAGAGGCTCTTTAGTGTTCACATATTTGAACAACCTGAATTGAGAGAGATACCACTTCATGAACGCCGTGAATGGTGGGCACCATGGGATCCAAGGGCTGATTTCCATGTATATGGTTGTGAATGGAATGAAAACAAAATTAAGTGGTATGTTGATGGAAGGCTTATGGCATCACGCGATAACGATTACTGGCATCAAGCTTTGGAAATAATTATTTCATTGGGTTTAAGGCCACCCCTAACACTGAAAAACAAGAGGAATTGACTATCAATCAGCGCTGTGATACCATCTCATAATGGTTTTTTCGCTGTTTTTGGGGGCGTAGGTTTTTGAGTTAGATTTCTTGTTTTGACAGGATTGTTGCCTGCGAATAATAAAAAGCAGCCGACAGAAGCAAGTCTTTGCATTATTGTCTCAGTTGCGTTAAAAGAGTCCTTTTTTCTATTAATTCATATTATCTAATCCTTCAAGTTTTGGAGAAGCGGGAATGCGTATAGATATTGTTCATATGGGGGCAGGAGAGCTTACCTATGAAATACGGAATATTGTCAATGTCGGTCAGAAGATTCAAAGTCTTGGGATTCGCACCTATTGGGAAAATATTGGTGACCCGATAGCAAAAGGAGAGCATATCCCGCAATGGATGAAAGATATCGTCTCTGAGGCGGTGCAGCAGGACGCCACTTATGGCTACTCGCCAACCAAGGGAGTTTTGGCAACAAGGGAGTTCATCGCTCAGCAGACAAACTCCCGGGGAAAAGTTCAAATTACGCCAGATGATATAATTTTCTTTAATGGATTGGGAGATGCCATTAGTAAGATCTTTGGTTTTTTGAGGCGAAGCGCCCGGGTTGTTGTGCCTTCGCCAAGTTATACAACTCACTCGTCTGCAGAGGCTGCTCATGCCGCGGACAGACCTGTTACTTACAAGCTTGACCCGAATAATCATTGGTATCCCGATCTGGATGACCTGGAGAAGAGGATCAAATACAACCCGGCAGTTGCAGGGATTTTGATTATTAATCCTGACAATCCGACTGGTGCAGTATATCCCGAGGAGATTTTGCAGGGCATGATCGCACTTGCCAAGAAATACGATCTCTTTGTTGTTTGCGATGAGGTATATCTAAATATTGTGTACAATAATTGCAAGACCTTACCGATTTCAGATCTGATTGGTGATGTGCCTGCCATTGCCATGCGGGGTATGTCAAAAGAGATGCCTTGGCCTGGTGGCCGCTGTGGTTGGATTGAAGTATATAATGGTGATAAAAATCCAATGTTTCAGCGCTATGTAAACTCGATCCTGAATGCGAAAATGATGGAGGTTTGTTCAACAACTCTTCCCCAGGCTGTTTTACCGGCAATTTTGAGCCATCCTCAATACCAGGAATATCTGCAAGAACGGATAGATAGATATGAGCGTTTCGCGAATATTGCCTATGATTGCTTAAAAGATGTCGATGGTATACTGGTTAACTGCACCAATGGGGCTTTCTATATGAGCATTGTCTTTGAGGAGGGCCGGCTTACAGATACGCAGACGCTGAAAATTGAAGAGACAGAAGTAAGAAAAGAAATTGAGCGTTTGGTCAGTCAAGAAGGGGTCTCCCGTGATAAAAGATTTGTCTACTATTTACTGGGGGCGACCGGAGTCTGCACAGTGCCATTATCATCGTTTGCGACAGATCTTGATGGCATACGCTCTACCCTGCTGGAGAAGGATGAAAAGACTTTTCGGCATATTTTCCAGACGATTGCGACTGCTATTACAGAGTATCTGAATTCATAGTCTGATTGCTTTGCCATCTTGCTAGTTGCGATTGACTCTTTGTAATTCATCAAGGAATATACACGAAAGATGATGTGCGGGGATTAATTACTTTTCATAGCCGGTTTTGGCAGTTTAACTCTGTCCCGGCCGATATTAAATTTCTTTGCCTTGGAACGTATTGACTTGAGAAGTTGCATCGCCCGCAATTTTTTTGAGTTTCTTTCCCCGTTGATATTGATAATAATTAACCGGCCGGCCCCATGCCGGTAAGTGTTATCAAAGTCAAGAACACTACCCGCCACAACTAAGCGTCCACTTTCAACTCTGTCCTGGTAGCGGGCCAAAGCCATGTCGACCTGATAGTCTACGTTTGCCTCAACGTTAGAAATCAATCGTTCTTTAGAATCCAGGTTTTTGTTGTCCCGGTAAAGGGCCAGGTGGAGATGGTCCAATTCACTCCTGATTGCCGGAGACAAATCCTGGTACCCTTCCATGAAAAACTGTATTGATTTATTATCTGAACTCGAAGTGATTAACAATATAGGAGTGAGTAGATGCCGTATGCCATAATCAATGGCGCCGGAAGCGAGTTCGAGTTGGTTCCCGAAGTTGCGGACGGTGAATATCTGGGTATTCGGGGAGGCGATCATCGTTGAAACAATTCGTTCATCCGACTCAGCCAGCCAGGTGAAACTCGGAGTAGTAGGCGACTCCTGGCCGGTGAGTCCTTCGGAAAGAGCGTTGTTGTTGGCCGCAAAAACAGATTTGAGAACAGTGTAAGGTGGAATGCCAGCCCGCACTTTATTGTGGCTGCGCATTTTTGCATTTACGGGTGCAGTTGGAAAAAGAAACAACACGGTTAAGCTTAAGAACATAAGGAGTATTTTTTGCATAGTGACTGATGGTTTTTTTTGTTTTGTATGTTTATCAATTAAAGAAAATAAGTACCCGTCGATATGTCCATCTGGTTGATACAGCTGAGCCGTAATGACACGAACAACCTGAGACGCGATGTGTTGTTTGCTGGTATTAAAAGTTTGTCGACTTGGAGTCCCCAAAAGGTACTACCTTAGTATCGGATTAGGAAGCAGAAAAGTTGAATAGAATGTACTGAAAAAGGTTTAGAGCACAGGGTAATTTGCTGACCTGGCGGTGAAAATCTATTTTGGGAGGATGCCTTGACAACCCATGGCACTATACTTATTGTTGCTCTCAATCGTCGTCTGGGCCTGTTAATAGGCATAGTGTAGATGGTGTTTACTCTATGTATGTGTGTATGGCCTGTGTCGAAAAGTTGTTGAACCAGGAGGAAGAAGTGACAAAGAAAAAAGGTACCAAAACTTCGGATGATGGAGTTCAAAAGAAGGGCCAATCTGCAGAAAATTTGACTGACTCTGAGGAGATAGGAAGCGAAGAAATTGATGGTGGTACGAAAAGCGCCGCGGAAGAGTCTGATGCGATGAGCTATGAGCAACTGGAAGAGGAAAACAGGGTGTGTCAGGACAAGCTGTTGCGATTGGCTGCTGAGTTTGAAAACTACAAAAAAAGGATGATTCGCGATAAGCAGGCATCTTTAAAATATGCCGAACAGGATATCCTGAAGGATTTGTTACCCGCTCTTGACAATCTTGAAAGGGCTATTAATCAGGAAGAAGCGACCCAGGATGTTAAAAGCTTGCTTGAAGGCGTGCAGCTAACATTAAAGGGTTTAGAAACAACAGTAAGTAAATATGGGCTTGAACCAATAGAAAGTGTGGGAAAGCCATTTAACCCGAATCTGCATGAAGCTCTGGTCATGGAGGCCAGCGATGATGTCCCGGCTCAGAGCGTATTGCGTGAGTTTGAAAAAGGGTATCATTATAAAGACCGACTTTTAAGGGCAGCTAAGGTGGTTGTATCCAAAGGTCAGGAGTAAGGAGAAATAAACATGGGAAAGATAATTGGAATTGACTTAGGAACCACCAATTCGTGTGTGGCAATTATGGATGGTGGCGATCCACAGGTAATCACTAACGCGGAAGGCAACAGAACGACTCCTTCAATTGTTGCATTTTCAGATGCAGGAGAACGGTTGGTCGGTCAGGTTGCCAAGCGCCAGGCAGTAACGAATCCGAGCAAAACCTTGTTTGCCATTAAACGGCTCATCGGTCGAAAATTTACTGACCCTGAGGTCGCAAAGAGCGTTGAGATGAGTCCCTTTAAAATTGTAAAAGGCTCTGACAGTGACGCTGTTGTTGAGGTTGATGGCAAGAAATATGCGGCGGCGGAAATCTCTGCAATGGTTTTGGGTAAGATGAAAAAAACCGCTGAAGAATACCTGGGTGAAAGTGTCACGGAAGCTGTTATTACAGTTCCGGCGTATTTCAACGATAGCCAGCGGCAGGCCACCAAGGATGCCGGCAAGATAGCCGGGCTTGATGTGAAGCGTATTATCAACGAACCGACGGCTGCCGCCCTGGCCTACGGCCTTGACAAAAAACATGAAGAGAAAATTGCCGTATTTGATCTTGGAGGCGGTACTTTTGATGTCTCTATACTTGAAATCGGCGATGGTGTCTTTGAGGTAAAATCGACGAATGGTGATACCTTCCTCGGTGGCGAAGATTTTGACATGAGAATTGTTAACTGGCTTGCCGATGAGTTTAAGCGCGATCAGGGGATAGATCTTCGTTCTGACAAAATGGCCCTTCAGCGTTTGAAAGAAGAGGCAGAAAAAGCGAAGCAAGAGCTTTCAACCACCATGGAAACCGATATAAACCTTCCATTTATCACGGCAGATGCTTCTGGACCAAAGCATCTTAATATTAAGATGAGCAGATCCAAGCTTGAGTCGCTTGTCGGTGATCTGGTTGACAAGACTTCGGGGCCATGTTTGACCGCCTTAAAAGATGCTGGCCTGTCAGCATCTGATATAGACGAGGTTATTTTGGTCGGCGGTATGACTCGTATGCCGAAAGTGCAGCAGAAAGTTAAAGAGATCTTTGGTAAAGAACCTCACAAAGGCGTTAATCCAGACGAAGTTGTTGCCATTGGCGCTGCCATACAGGGTGGTGTTCTTCGGGGAGATGTAAAAGATGTCCTCCTGCTGGATGTAACTCCGCTTTCTCTCGGGATCGAAACGCTTGGCGGTGTCACAACAAAACTTATTGAAAAAAACACAACCATTCCATCCAAGAAAAGTCAGGTATTTTCAACTGCGGCGGACAATCAGCCTGCAGTTTCTATTCATATTCTGCAGGGTGAAAGAGAAATGGCCCAGGATAATAAATCTATCGGGCGTTTTGAACTTGCGGATATACCGCCGGCACCACGAGGGGTTCCTCAGATTGAGGTAACCTTTGACCTTGATGCAAACGGTATCCTCCATGTGTCGGCTAAGGATCTTGGTACAGGCAAGGAACAGTCAATAAAGATTACCTCCTCAAGTGGTTTGTCCAAGGAAGAGATCGAAAAGATGAAAAATGAGGCCGAAGCTCACGCCGATGAGGATTTGAAACGTAAAGAGCTCATCGAGGCTAAAAACCAGGCTGATTCTATTATTTATGCGACAGAAAAAAGCCTCAAAGAGGTCGGCGATAAGGTTGATGCCGAGACCAGGAAAAATGTTGAGGACGGGATAGAAAAATTAAAAAAATCAATGCAGGGTGATGATGCTGCTGTTATTAAAGCTGACATTGAAACCTTGACCCAGGCCTCGCATAAATTGGCTGAAATTATGTATTCGCAAGCGTCAAAGGATTCCGGTGCTTCTGATGCCGGAGCTAAGGCTGATGACACAAAGAAGGATGACGATGAGGACGTTGTCGATGCTGACTTTGAAGAAGTAAAATAATTATATCCCAGCTTACTAGCTGGATTGGCATTGAACGGGAGTGCATTATCTATTTGCACTCCCGTTTTTTTTATGCAATAAAGAGCCTCACTAAACATTATTCACTAACGAACTGATTAGGATAGACAATGAAAATTCTTTCGGGTATTCAGCCCTCCGGGCAACTGCATATTGGCAATTATCTGGGGATGATGCTGCCCATGATTGAGCATATGGACAAAGCTGAGCTCTATGCCTTTATTGTAAATTATCATGCTATGACCTCTGTACATGACAAGGAGCGGCTTGCCACAGAGACAATGAATGCTGCTATGGATTTTCTGGCACTGGGGCTGGATCCGGAAAAGTGTATTTTCTGGGTCCAGGGTGATGTGCCGGAAGTTGCCGAGCTTATGTGGATACTTTCAACTCTGACCCCTATGGGGTTGCTGGAGCGCTGCCATTCCTATAAAGATAAAGTTGCTAAAGGTATTTTGTCGAGTCACGGCCTGTTCTCCTACCCTGTTCTCATGGCTGCTGATATTTTGCTGTATCAGGCAGAAAAAATCCCTGTTGGCAAAGACCAAAAACAACATATTGAAGTTGCCCGGGATATCGCCATAAAATTTAATAATACTTTTGGTGATGCGTTTGTTATTCCTGATCCCGTGATCAATGACAACCTTGCAACGATCCCAGGCGTTGACGGCCAGAAAATGTCAAAATCTTACGGGAACACTATTAACATTTTCCAGACTCAAAAACAGCTGAAGAAGGCTGTGATGTCAATTATGACCGACTCTACCCCGGTTGAGGACCCGAAAGATTATGAAAATTGCAACCTCTTTAATATCTTTAAACTGTTCGCTCCTGCCGGTCGTGTTAATGAGATAAAAGACCTCTATGTCAAGGGTGGGGCGATGTACGGCAAGATTAAACTGGAGCTGGTTGACATCCTCTGGGAGTATTTTCGCCAAGCACGTGAGAAAAGAGAAAGCCTTGTCGAGGACCAGGGCTATGTTCGGGATGTCTTGGCTCATGGGGCTCAAAAAGCAAGAGAAAAGGCCGCTGTTACCCTAAGTCTGGTCCGTAAACGTGTCGGCTTGACATACTAAGCGCCTAAGGCCGCCTTTTCTAAGAACATTTTCGCTTGCTTCTCCTCGTCGCCATCGTTACATCCCCCCCGTATGGCAACAGTTCTTGGTGAGCACAAGAACTGTTGCGTCTCCTGTAGTTTGCCGTTCACTGTCCGGAAAAATTTCTCTTTTCATTAACAGATGTGATAGACTAAAAAATCTCAGGGGTGAAAAGGCTCTGCTGGTCTGAATAATTCAGGGGGAAAGCTGTTTGGATATGCAAAGTTTGAGGTGTTTGGCTATACAAATGTATGGCTACCTTCAAACTGTAGCAGATACGAGCAGATCGCCCCGTCCGAAGGGTGAGCAATTTTGCAAAGCGCTGTGTAAGATTCCGGGTGCTAACTGTGCCGCTGGAAAACAGTGTCTGAAATAGGATAAAACATAATAGTTTCAAACTGTGATAATGTTCTTGCGAAATTATTCATGAAATATTTGGGTTGGATCAAATAAAGGGAGAGTGGTATGAGTGATAGCACTGGACATCAAAGTGAGGTTTTGCATAAGTCAGGGGCTGATGTGTTTGAAATTATCACCCTGTATTTATGTTGGCTCGACCCTGTAAATGGCAAGCTGGTGCATACAGCTTATGGAATTAATACCTCAAAGGTCCGTGAGTTGGTCGCTATGCCCGATAATCCCACCATAATGCCTGACAGTCCCCCGTCTGTAAAGGGTGTTTTTCTGTTGAGAGACAGGACCATTCCTTTGATAGATTTGTGCGAATGGTTTGGGTACGAGGCCGATTCATCATCGAAAACACGGGAAAGTACAGTTGTTGTTATTACAGAAATTAATAGCAAAGTCTATGGATTCATCGTCCACGGCGTTGACAAGGTACATCGTGTGACTTGGGAAGATATCAGGACACCGCCGGAGATTATTGCCCAGCAAAGCAGTATCACAGGAGTCTGTCTGCTGGATGGGGCGATTATTCAGATGGTTGATTTTGAGAAAATTATTGCCAGTATCGATCCTGCCTTGGCGGTTGCGACAATGAACAGGGAAGTGCCAGGCGATGTTGTAAAGCATGACGGCAAGGTGCTTGTTGTTGAAGATTCGAAAACAGCACAGAAGCAATTATTGAGTTTGTTAACCAGTTCAGGTTATGAGGTAGGCATTCACTCCAATGGCCAGAGCTGCTGGGATTGGCTTGAGGCGGCGCGACAACGGGGGCCTATTACAGATGAAGTTGTGGCTGTTGTCACCGATATTGAGATGCCGCAGATGGATGGCCTGCAGCTCTGTTCGCGCATCAAGGCACAGCCTGCCTTTAATTCTATCCCTGTGCTGATCTTTTCGTCATTGATTAATGAGACAGTCCGCCATAAAGGTGAATCTGCTGGTGCTGATGATCAGCTGTTAAAGACAGAGATTGACCAATTGTCAAGCCGGCTTCAGGCCTGTATCGATTCCAAAAAGTCATAAACATTTCCAGCCTTGATTGAGGCTGGGACCAGATCCCGGCATATTTTATCGCATCCTTAGTGCTTGACTTCGGATCTTGCCGTCACCTAACCTGCGACACATTCACCCATATAAATTAATTTCACCGTCCCTGAGGTTGATGATTCTATTGGCCCGTTGAATAATTTTAGGATCGTGGGAAGAAAAGATAAATGTTGTTGATTGCTGTTTGTTTATGCTGGCAAACAGGTCGATAAGCGCGGAACCTGTCACTGAGTCGAGGCTCCCTGTTGGTTCGTCAGCTATGATAATCGGCGGATTGGCCACCATGGCCCGGGCAACAGCAACCCGTTGTTGCTGTCCTCCTGAAAGAGTATTAGTCTTCTGGTGCATGAATTGGCTTAGGCCGACGGCATCAAGCACCTTTTCAACATCTCGTTTTCTTTGCTCAGCGGTTTTGTGCTGCAGTGTGAGAATATACTCAACGTTTTCAAAAGCAGTGAGGACGGGAATAAGGTTGAATTTCTGGAAGATAAAACCTATATGATATCGCCTGAAGACCGCTGCCGCCGTCCGGCTTAATTTCTCGGTTGCCTGGTTATTGATGAGGACGGTACCAGTTGAAGGTGTGTCGAGAATGCCAGTGATATGGAGCAGAGTGCTTTTCCCCGAACCAGACGGGCCGGCAATGCAGAGAAATTCCCCTTTATCAACCGTCAGGTTGATATTGCGCAGGGCGGTAATCGAAAAATGGTTGTTTTCGTAACATTTGCTTACGGTTTTTAATTCGATAATCGGCGGCATGGTCTCAGGTGTAGTTCAGGGCATCAACCGGTTTAAGCTTAGAGGCCTTGATGGCAGGATAAAGTCCAGCAATCAGGGCCGTTGCTAACGTAATCAGGTTGGCAATAATCACATCTTTTGGCTGAATGATTGATTTCAAGACTGATCCTGCCACAAAGTATTGATTTGAACTGGTAAAATGGCTCAGGTCAATGCCGCTGTGGCTCAGATACTGACAAACAACCAGGGCGCTAAGGGTTCCGGTAAGACATCCCAGGACACCGAGGAAAAAGGACTCCAGACTGACCAGTGAAATGATGTTAAACGGTGTGCACCCTATGGCCGCCATCGTGCCAAATTCGTGAAATCTTTCAAAAATGACAGAGTTCATGGTATTGGCAATCCCCATTGTCACAATAAGAAAAACAATAATGACCAGCAAATTGAATGTAGCATTATTAAGTTCGATAAGTTGGACAAGATCCGGTGCTAAATCCTGCCAGGGGCTGATCAGATAATTTTTTTTGCTGAGTTGGTCTGCGAGAGTGGCTGTGATTTGCTTGGTGGTTTTTGCTGGTACAGATATGGCAATTTCTGTAATGCCTGTCTCTACCTCCAGAAACTCCTGAAGGATCGCCAGTGGGATATAGAGTCGACTGAGGTCAAATGCGGCAAGACCAGTCGAATAGAGACCGCTGATTGTAATTTTTTTGACAACGGGTTGACCATAGATATTTTGCAGCATGAGTGTTGTTTTGTCGCCAACGGCGAGGTGCAGGCTTTTTGCCAGCGGCTGGCTCATCAGAATGGAGTTTTCATCTATAGTAAGGTAGTGCCCTTGAGTCATTCTCTGATGGATAAAGGTGATTTTCTTCTCCTGCTCCGGAATAATGCCTGAAAGCATTACCGAGGAGCTGCGCTCTCCGGCGAGGATAAGGGCAGGTGTTTTAATTCGAGTGCTGTATTGTGAAATGCCATTTTCCGCGAGGGTTTTAAGGAGCGTGGTAGTCTTGGATATCTTCTGAAGATGAGTAACATTTGCCTCATAGTTGGCAGTGTGGATCTGAATGGTACCGTTGTCGAGTCCCAGTGCGCCATCGATCATTTTTTGATGTAATCCTGACTTGAGTGATTGAAAAATAATGATACAGAATACACTGAACGCAATGGCCAGAACCGTCAGGAATGAACGGCGGCGCTGCCTGAAAATGTTACGCAGGGCTATGGTTATTTGTAATATCAAGTGTCGCATGGCATAAAGTTAGAGTCACTTCTGGGCAGTATAAAATGAAACCATT
>Ga0102953_1002686_pt1 | contig 10322 bp, 8 predicted proteins | sample SalPon2A_C_D2_MG_FD_78509 | JGI IMG/M metagenome (GOLD analysis project Ga0102953, IMG submission 78509) | Soil microbial communities from South San Francisco under conditions of wetland restoration - Salt Pond MetaG R2A_C_D2_MG | ecosystem: Environmental > Terrestrial > Soil > Wetlands | place... | reverse complement strand
CTGAAAGCTAAAAATATTTGTAAAGAAAAGACGTGTGTCGGTTACCGAGGGCTCGATAATGATGAAATCGGCATCGGGATAACGATACTCATAATTTTTGAATCCGGTAAGCATTCGCGAGTGAATCATGGTTCGGAATGTCTGGGAAAGCACCGCCGTCAGTCCCTGCTCTCTTATGTCGTGCGAATTTGAATGGTTTTCGATCGATTTGGTATCGACAGGGACTATGGGGTTGATACAGAAAACAAGTTGTGCTCCTTCCTCCAGGGCTACACTTGCATGGACGGTCCGCCGTGCCACGCCGTCGATATAATAATTTCCATTGATATTGACGGGAGTGTATAAAACGGGTAGAGCCGTACTTGCCTGCACAGCTTTTGAGATTGGGATATCATCAAAGGGAGGTTCCCCGAAATGGACAACTTCACTGCTTTCTAGGTCGGTGGCAATGATTCGAAGCTCTTTTTTTAAATGATGAAAATCATCCGTTCTCCCTTCGGTACTGAAATTGCGCTCCAAATATTCCCGTAGATGATCATTACTAAAAATCCCAACAGGTAAAAGCGACGTCAACGGATATAATGCACCCTCCAGTGTGAGATCAAGCGGATGAGTTATATAATTCCAGACCGCTTCGGAAACAAGTTTGGGCAACCGTTCAAAGCGTTCCCAATACTCAGTAAGTGCCGGTTTAAAGAAAGTTTCCGGGGTTACCTGCATCACCTTGGACGATTTTGATATGAATCCGCGTGCCAGGGTGGCAGGGGTTATGCTGTTCGCGAGGCAGGCAGTAATGAAAGCGCCGGCACTCACACCAACATAAATATCCAGGTCATCAAAGTGGATGCCATCGAGCGATTCTTCAAGGGCGTTGAGAACACCGACCTCATAGGCAGCACCTTCGATTGCACCACCTGCACAGGCCAGTCCGATTTTGGTTTTGTGTTGGCTCATATAGTCAAATAAAGAATATTAGGAAGCGCTTCCATTTAAATATAAACAATCCTATGATCAGGTTTATTTTGACTGGATGTGAAGTTATTAATGGACAGTGATTAACGGTTGTTTGCCATCTTTTTCAACAAGCTGTCCTATTGGAAGGAGGCACTCCTCCGGCACATGTTCTTCATCACGAAGAATCTGCAGCATGGTCTTCTCAGTTGCCTCATCGACAGCCACAAGAAGTCCACCACTGGTCTGGGGATCACAAAGGAGCCGCCGTTGAAATTCGGAGAGGTTGCCGATTTTATATCCATAGCTGTCCCAGTTCCGGTTGGTCCCGCCGGGTATGCAGTCCTGTTCAACGTAATAATCGATGTGGGGTAGCAGGGGAATATTATCCATCATAAGTTCCGCACTAAGTTTGCTGCCTTCGCACATCTCACTCAAATGCCCAAGAAGTCCGAACCCGGTGACATCGGTAATAGCACAAACACCGGGTAATTTTGAAAGCGCCAGTCCCGCCCGGTTAAGTCGCACCATGTTATCCCGGGCAATATCTCTATGTTCTGCTTTTAGTTTTCCCTGTTTTTGTGCTGTGCTCAGGATGCCAACTCCCAGAGGTTTGGTCAGATATAGGCTATTGCCGGGTTTTGCCGTGTCGTTACGTTTCAGACGGTCGCGGGTTACCATCCCTGTTACGGCTAGTCCGAAAATTGGTTCAGGGCTATCAATGCTGTGCCCTCCTGCTAAAGGAATGCCGGCTTCTGCACAAATTGATCGGCCTCCTTCAACAACCTCCCTGGCATACTCCGGAGTAATTTTTGAGATAGGCCATCCCAGAATGGAAATGGCCATAAGAGGGTCCCCACCCATGGCGTAGATGTCGCTGATTGAGTTGGCAGCCGCAATTCGGCCAAAATCAAACGGATCATCCACAATTGGCATAAAAAAATCAGTAGTACTGATCACTGCCTGATCCTGCCCAATCTCAAAAACGGCAGCATCATCGCGGGAATCATTGCCAACCCACAGCTTATCAATTGGCGGTGTCGTCTGTGATGTCTCCAGAATCTGTTCGAGGACTTTGGGGGATATTTTGCAGCCACAGCCTGCACCATGACTGTATTGCGTCAATTTGATGGGTTCAATATTAATGTTCATGGGGCGTCAGGATATTTTTTAATGCAAATTCGCGTATCGAACGAGCCTGTTGTTCCCAATCGTTCCCACTCAGAGGTATTGAAAAAACATTGTCGGAATCTCTTTCGCCCATGCCGTAGCGGTAGGTTTTGTCATAATAATGAAGAGTCAGGTCGGCAACTTTTTCAAATTCATCGTTTTCGATGGCTTCGAGTGCCTGCCTGGTCCGCAACCCGCCTAATCGGCGTTCGATCTTTTTAACACAACTGGCAAGCTGCTCTTTGGGGTAAACAGAATATTCATTAACCAGATGTTCAATTCGCCGTTGATAATCAACCTCAACTTTTATAACCGGCGCCTGCCGAATTAGTTCATATATTTTCTCAGGAAGGATAATCCTGCCGATACGGCTGCTCTCATCCTCGAGCCATACAGGCCGTTCGGGATCGAGACCGCTCCAGTGCATTGCCAGGGTATTTTCATATTGCTCATTTGTGGGCTGCTCATCTTCACCGAGACTGCCGAATGCCGAACCTTTATGATTAGCCAGTCCTTCAAGATCGATAACCTGTTCACCAAGTCCGGCCAGTTCTTTAAGGATATATGTCTTTCCGCTCCCTGTCATCCCTCCCAGAACTATGACAGGCCGGAGCATTGTAAGCGTTTGAATAGACCAGTTGCGGAAACGCTTATATCCTCCTTCAAGCACTGAAACGTTGAACCCGGAAAACCGAAGTAGCCAGGCCAGGCTCTCGCTTCTCATCCCGCCACGCCAGCAATGGACAAGAGCATTCCGCTGAGGAGCCTTCTTCTCTGCAGTTTCCACGAGATCCCGCATTTTGGGACCTATCAGTTCGAGGCCGCGTTTTATTGCGATATCCCGGCCTTTCTTCTTGTAGAGAATGCCGATCTCCTTGCGTTCGTCGTTGCTGAATAATGGAAGATTGATTGCCTGAGGTATATGTCCTTGCTCAAATTCTGCCGGAGTTCGTACATCCAGAACAGGATACTGCTCTGCCTGCCGGAGAAACTGTTCGATTGGAAGAATGTTAGCGGACATAGGGGGTTATCTGAATCAGTTAGTCAAAGACAAATTATAACCATAGGGATAATTCCATTTCAGATCGACGTATACCGGGAGATGGTCGCTCGCAGTTCCTGCTTTGATAAATCCGTAATCCAGTATTGGGTAATTATCATTAACAAACAGATAGTCGAGTCTTCGATCCGGCGATTGGGATGGGAAAGTAAAATACTTGCTCTCATCTTTATAGTAATCGGTCAGTGGAACCATCTCGCGGAATCCTTTAATGCTCATCAGAATATTTAAGGAAGTGTCCCCATTATAATCATCACTGCTGCCGTCGGCAAAATGGCTCTTTTTCTTCGCGTTGTAAGGGACTGTGTTGATATCACCACCGAAAACGGCAATTGGTTGCTGATCATTATTATTCGTCACCAGGTCCTTTAGCTGATATGCCTGCTGGATGCGATTATCAATGTCATAAGCTTCCAGGTGATTATTGATGAATGTGGCCTCCGAACCCCGTATCTCAACCCGCACAACCTGGCTGAAGCGAAATAGATAGAACATATTGTACCAGAATGGATTACTCGAAGGTTTGGGCAGGCGTACCACCTTATTCGATTCGATAGGATACCGGCTGAGTACCGCACCACCCGAATTAATTTCACCAAATTGATCCTGCGGCGGCCAATATGGAAAAGGAACATAATTGACCTTCCAGATAATTGCCGGCGCTGCATATTCAAGTCCGGTCATATGGGCCAGTTCGGCCAGCTGATTGACATGATGGCTACGGGATGCATCAAAGTCCACTTCCTGTAAAAAAACGATATCCGGATTGTACTTCCGGATAACCGAGGCTATTTGTTGTAAATGTTCCTCCATCGTTTTGATAGAGATTGGATGGTAGTTGCTATTGTCGGAATTCGGCCCATATGCATAGGCAATATTCCAACTCATTACCCGAAGCTTGTTTGAGTAGGCACTGTCCGGTTTTTGTGTTGAGTTGAAGCGGGTAATGTTACCCGGATAAACACCGGCACTCTGATAGCCTCCTGCTGCCCAGTATATTGCTCCGATAATCACGATGATTATCAGTCCTGCAAAAAAAAGAAATTTCTTCATATAGCACGATTGCGAGCAAACATTTAAAAAGTGTTCTCCAGGTGATCGTAAACTTTTGTTATCGGTGATACCGACTATTCACATACGTATGATCCGGATTGCATCGTGTGTGACAAGTGAATAATCCTGGCTCACAAAGTAATAAAATTTAGGAAACTGCTGCGACTGGTTTTTTAAAAAGATGAATTGGATTGGGGACCTGCTATGCTCTGTTTTTTCAGATAAAATTTGATTGATAAAGACGGGGGAGGCTGATTAATGAGTTTTTCCAAAAGAGTGAAACAAACATTAATCTTACTCAACATTAATGAATTCAGTTAGAGACACTATATCAATTATCCGATATTTATCATTAATATTGGTTATCCCTGCTATCAGGAGGATTTTGCAGGTCACATCATTCTTTCATAAAGATTAGGATTTTTTTAAAAAAAGTCCGGTTTGATGTGAAGGACAAAAAAACACGCATAGATAATGTGGTATATCTGCGATAGAGCTCTTTTGAGAAGTGCGATTGCTTGCAGGTAAAGCAGGGTCCATGGTACAGGTTGTGCAACACAATCTGTGAAAGTCCATGTAACTATCTATCAATCTTAAAAGGATATAAAAATGAAGAGAGTCTTAATTACAGCTGGAATTGTCTTAATTGTAGCATTTATTGGCCATGCCCAGGCGTTGGTCAAAGAGACGAAGGACGTTGTTTACTTCAAGGGTTTGGGGAACTATGAAGTATCACGTCTGGTGAATATGACCGATAATGAAAAGAATGAATTTGAGAAAACTCATTTCAAAGGAGAAGGGATTATCAAGGGGGCCATAGCCAAAATGGTTTTAAAATCGCGAGAGCAGCGTGAAATCCTGCAGATCAGGGAAAATAAACGTTTTGAAATTGACCCCGGGAAAAAAGAATATCAGGTTTTTCCTCTCATCAGCAAAGATACAACCACTACACAAGCTATGACTGAGGGAAATGGTGCGGAAACCGATACCGAAGAGGCCGCGCCTCAGAACAATCAGGAGCAGGAAAGCGATGTTGAAGTGGTTCGCAGCGAGTTTACCGTAACCCCGACCGATGAATATAAGGATATCAACGGATTCAGATGCCGGAAGTATAACATGCTTTGGCTCACCGAGTTGCGTAATAAAAAAACGGATGAACGAACGACGGACAGCCTTTTTACGGAAATCTGGACCACTCCTAAAACTGATGTCATTGAAAAGGGCGATGGAATAGAGAATGAGTTTAATAAAAACTATCTCGGGAGTATGGAAATAGATGCCGCTGCAACGCGCGAGATGATACTCGGGACTTCATGGGTAAACCTGTTCCAAAAGACAGGTCAGCAGGGGACTATGGAAAAACCGAATGCTTCAAACCAGGATGCTATCAATGAGATGAATAAAATTGAGGGAACGCCAATAGTTGTCGACGGTAAATTTTTTGTTCTATCAGATAAGAAAGACGAGCAGAACGATGGAGAAAAAGAAGAAAGCAAGGAAAAGGGGGTTAATGTGAAGAAGAGATTAGGAGGATTTCTGCGGCGTGCCGTTGAGAAGAAGAACGAAAAACCCAAGGGGCCGCAGCCCGCAATCACTTATCATACAGAGGTTGTTCATTGGGAGGTGACACCGGCTCAGACAGATTGGTTTACAGTGCCCTCCGATTACAAGCTTAAAAAGTAAGATTTCAGAATTTTAGAAGTACCGGAGTAACAGTTTAACTGTCAGATCCGCAATTTTCCCATAAGGCGGGTAAACCAATTTAAGCGGGTTGAAACGGCCTTGCATTACAACCGATCGCTCGTTTGAGAATGCACGAAATCCGTAGAAACCATGGGCTTTACCCAAACCGCTCTGGTTGATCCCGCCGAATGGGAGGTGATTCTGGTTAAATTGTACCACAACGTTGTTGATGCAACTGCTGCCGGTACGCGTGCGAAGACTTATTTCCTGCACATTACGGCGGTTTCCGGCGAAAATATACAGGGCAAGCGGATTGGGATTCTTATCAATACACGCGATGGCCGCGTCCAGTTTGTTGTAACGAATGACCGGCAGAAGAGGACCAAAGATCTCCTCCCTCATCACCGGCAAATCATCCGTGATATTTCGAAGTACCGTCGGTTCCATGTATTGTGATTCGGAATCATAGTGTCCGCCAAAGAAAACCTCTGCTCCCTGTTTTTGCGACTCTTCCAGGAGATGGATCAGACGCCGGGTGTGCCTGTCGTCGATCAGCCGGGCAAAGTCAGGATTTTTAAGTCGCTGTTCCGGTGATTTACCATAACGATTCTCGATTTCACGGCCCAGAAGCGACAGAAATTCCATTTCCTTTTCTTCCTGAATTAAAACGTAATCCGGGGCTACACATGTTTGTCCCGCGTTTATGAATTTTCCCCAGCATATTTTTTGAGCCGCGCCGGCCAGGTTTGCGGTTCCATCGATAATCACCGGTGATTTTCCTCCAAGTTCCAGGGTGACGCTTGTCAGGTGGTGCGATGCGGCCTCCATTACTTTTTTCCCCACAGACGGTGAACCGGTGAAGAAAACATGATCGAAGGGTAATTCCAGCAGTGACTGAGCGGTTTCTTTGTCACCTTCGACGACTGCTACCTCATCGTGATCAAAGCAGTCGTGAACCAGTTTCGCAACAAATCGTGAGGTGTTCGGAGAAAATTCCGATGGTTTCAGCACCACACAGTTGCCGGCAGCAATAGCTGATACCAGGGGGCCCATTGCCAGGTTAAACGGGAAGTTCCAGGGAGAAATGATGAGACACACGCCACGTGGTTCGTACCGGATGTATGAACGGCTGCCGGAGAAAGGAACGGGATTTTTGACCCGCTGCCTGTGCATCCATATACCCAGATTATCGATTACATGTCGTATCTCACTGGTGACGACAAAAATTTCAGACAAATCGACTTCGGCCGGTGGCTTGCGGAAATCTTGCCAGACCACCTCGTGAATATCCATACGATGATCCATGATGTAAGATAAAAGCCGCTTCAGTTTGGCTGCTCTCTGATGCCTGTTGCGCGAGGCAACCTCATTCTTCCTGTTTTTCAACCGATCGAAAATATCCTGAAACTGGTTTTCCATGATCTGATCGCTCCACTGTTACCGGCATTCCATTGAAAGGCTGTTACCCCGTTAATATATCGGAAGAGAAGTTATCAATCCTCTTTACTTCTGTCATGAGATTCTCTTTTTGCATATGTTGGTAGCATATGCCACACTTATTTTTCCCACATCATAAGCCATGAAAGAGAAGGGCTTATCAGGTATAGGCAGGTATACGCAATTCATGCGATATCGATACTCAGAGGATTAACAGCCCGTTGTAAAGGATATCTTCATCACAAGTAATCAGGATTTTATTATGAAATCATCAGAGTTAACCAGGACTATCCCGTTTTTCATAGGTATGATTCTGATGGTCATGCCGGTGGAAATTTTCGCTCAGCAGTTGGGCGAAGTCAAGAATCTGTCGCTGACTATCTATAATAACAATCAGGCGTTGGTCAATGAGACCCGCACGCTGGATGCTCAAAAGGGGGTCTTTACCGCAGGGCTCGACAATATCTCCACGCAGGTCGATCCTTCATCGGTGGTGGTGCGGTTTCCCGGTGAGATAATCAAACAGAACTATAAGCAACAGCATACGACCATGCAGGATGTGCTGAAGTCGTACATCGGCCATCAGATTCGCTTCGTCAATGCAACCGGACACGTGAGGGGAGGTGAACTGGTTGCTTTAGATGGCGATCATGCCATTATCCATTCGCCGAATGAAGGCGGATACATAGTTATTAGTCATGTTTGGGATCACACATTTATCCTGGATAATCTGCTTACAAGGCCCAGTGATACCAATTCTATTACGTGGACACTGAAGGATTCAAAGGGTGGAAATCAGCCTTTTCATCTTACCTATCAAGCCGGCGGTCTTAACTGGAACGCCCGTTATAATCTGATTCTTCAGGATGATCAGAAAGCAGATCTTAAAGGATGGGCAAATATTGAAAATCAGACAGGTAATGATTTCACGAATGCGGATATCACTCTGTTAGCAGGGAACATCAACCAGAATACCAATATCAGACCGCTTAGAATCAATTCGTATATGAAAGTTGGTGAATCAGCGCGTTCAGCGAATGACGCTGCACCTCAGGAACGCTCTTTTGCAGACTATCATCTCTATGAGTTGCCGGGGAAACAATCGATTTCGGCTCACAGCAAGCAGATGGTTCCCTTAGTGGATGGGAGCAATATCTCAGTGAAAAAAGAGTACGTATATCAGCCCGGATATTATAGTCCGCCGGGCAGGGTAAATAGTAACGCAGTTCTGATCAGATATACCGTGATCAACACGAAAAAGAATCATCTTGGAAAGCCGCTGCCGGCCGGTAATGTATCTGTTTACAAGCGGGATGATGGCCAACTGGTATTGTTGGGAAAAGACAGCATCAATCATACGGCTGTTAATGATTCCATTACCGTAACCCAGGGAGAAGCATTTGACGTTAAGGGATCAGACAAGGTTACGGATGTGCGTCATATTTCACCCAAGGTCACAGAAAGGGATGTTTCCGTAGAGCTATCGAATCAAAAAAAATCCGACATAACTGTTACAGTGATCCAGCATTTGAGTGACAGAGATCAGATCATCAAATCAAACTATCCCTATAAGAAGCGGTCAGCGTACATAGTTGAGTTCCGTATCCCGGTTAAGTCACAGAAAACGAATAGCCTCGAATATTCCGTGCGTCAGACCATTCCCTAACATTTAACGGATTATTTTGAATGGTCGCAGGAGATGTCGTTGTACGTTATTGTTCATTGTATTGAGCCATCTCCTGGAGGGTCAGCCGCCCTTCATAATAGGCCCGGCCGACGACGACACCATAAACGTTGGTGGCGGCTAATTTTTTCAGGTCGACGATACCGGACACACCGCCAGAAGCTATGAATTGGAGCTTGGGATATATTCTCATCAGCTGTTTGTATAATGCTATGTTGGAGCCTTCCAGGGTGCCATCGCGGGAAATATCAGTGCAAAGCACATATTTTAAACCGGATGCAATCATCTCCGCGAGATATTCTTCATTCGACCGTTTAGCTTGCTCCTGCCAGCCTGAAATCGCGATGCGGCCATTTTTCAGGTCCATGCCGAAGATGCACCGTTCCGGTCCGTATGTTGTCAGGACCTTTCCCCATGCTTCCGGGTTTTTAACCGCCATAGAACTGCTGATGATCTTGCTGATGCCGATATCCAAGAGTTTGGCTGCATCGTCATAAGCGCGAATGCCGCCTCCTGTCTGTACGGACAAGCCCGTTCCCTCAATGATGCGCTGAATATGCGGCAGGTTGACAAAATGACCATCCCGGGCTCCGTTCAGATCGACAATGTGGATGTGACGGAATCCCGCCTGTTCAAAAGCATGTGCCTGAGTGAGAGGATCATGATTATAGATCTGCGATTGATCATAATCTCCTTTCGACAGGCGCACCACATTCCCATCAAGCAAGTCGATAGCCGGTATTACGTGCATAGTAGAAAAACTGGTTAAATGTATGTATTGGGAAAATACAATTTCCCACATTAAAATGTCAGGCAATGAGTTGCAAGAAAACTCATGCGAAAAGGAATGGTTGTGTGCAATAGTTCGTTGATTTTTAGTGGGTTATTGTTAATATACGATTGTGATCGGTTTTTTTGATGATTGCTGTTGGAATAAAATGCTCATCTTAAATCGAAGAATATTACTATGTGTGGCATTATTAGCGGTATATCTTCCGTGTAACTCAAATACAGCGTCTGCATTTCTACGGGTACCGCAGGAGCCAGGTGGCGGCACGAAGGCCGCATACGAAGAAGGACTGGATCAACTTCAGAACGGAGATTGGCAGGCAGCAGTCCATACCTGGGGCGCGGCTTTGAAAATACAGGAAGCTAAGCAGACGATAGATTTAAAGATGGCCGTTGAATATATACAAACGGTCACCGAACACGAGGATGCCAGCAACTATGCGGATGCCTGCAATTATTATCTGAACGCGTTTCGTCAGGCCAGTTGGGAACGCG
>Ga0102953_1002685_pt1 | contig 10328 bp, 8 predicted proteins | sample SalPon2A_C_D2_MG_FD_78509 | JGI IMG/M metagenome (GOLD analysis project Ga0102953, IMG submission 78509) | Soil microbial communities from South San Francisco under conditions of wetland restoration - Salt Pond MetaG R2A_C_D2_MG | ecosystem: Environmental > Terrestrial > Soil > Wetlands | place... | reverse complement strand
TCTTTTTCCCAATTGATATCAATTGCTAAATCAATTGTATCGATGCCGGACGCTAGGATTCTGTAGGGCTTAATAGACATGTTTTTTCACCTTTGAAGGGGGGCTGATAGTCGTTCGCCCCCCTGTAATGAAACGCAAACCAGTAACGCAGTAGAAACGGTCAATAATTCGATTTCAATTAATAGTAAGTGGGATAATTGATTGCCTTTTGTCATCATCATGACAAAGGCTTATCACAGAAAGGAGAAGGGCACCTGGACAGAAGAAAAAAAACTTTTGTCCGGGTCTTTAAAAGTATTTTTTCCAGAAATTGCGTTCCCTTTGGACTGCTTTGGCAAAAGCTTCGGGAGCATTAGGAAGGTCGGGGTCAATTAGTGCATCAATTCCAGAATCAACAGAAACGGCATCGAATAAGCTTTTTATTTCAGGGGCTAAAAGCTTGCACTCAAGCCTTTCAGATAAAAGGGAGATAAAGCCTGCCATTTTGTATTTTGCTTTCTGAATGCTAATCTTGCCAGAAATACTGCCTTGCAAAGCGCTGTTTAAAAGATCAAAATTAGATTTATTATTAGATGCTGCTTCGGCGAATTGCTCAGAAATTCGCCGATCACATATAAGCGTTTTGTCTAATCGTAAAAGTTTGTCTAATGCGTCAATGTCTTTTGACCTTGCCTTTTTAAATAGAATTAATGGTAATTCGCCGTAAAGAAAAACACAGGGAATCAAGATTTTTAATAAAAATAGTAATTCAGGTTGTTTTATAGAATCATTATTTAGGTAAAGATCTTCTTCGGGTTCAGGATCAGGTAGGGTTGATTTAATTTCGGAAATAGTAGAGTTGTAGACGTTTTTAAGTGATTCCTTGCCGTTCAATGCCATTATTTTTTGTTTTTCTTCAATTGAAACATCACTTTCAATAAACTTTATGAATTTTATTGGTAATTCAAAATCGCTTCCAATTTTACCGATTTCTGAAAAAAACCAATTAGTTAGATGTTTTCTTCGATAATAAAGACTAAGCCATTCTTTTGGAGATGAATTTTGAATTCCTTCAATAGAGAGGCCATTGGTTTTTGTTTGCGAAAGAATATCAAAACTTTTTGTAATCGCTATTACAAGTTGCGGTGCCCCAATCGCGATTATAAATGGTTTATCTTTTGCCCATTTTTCAATTTGAAGCATTGGTATTTCTTTTAGTTAAATTCAAATACAATCGAGTTAGAAAACGTTTTATTCGTGGTTAGTAACATAATCATTTGAGACAAAAGAAATATAATTAATTAAGAAAAGGTTTGTGGATGCTCAATTAGAAAAAGAGATTCTTCCCTCTACCTCAAGCTCAAAAGCTTGCAGGGGGCGCCCCTTTCACTCCGTCGCCTTCGGCGTCGGCTCTTGGTTTCGGTGAAACCGACGCCGAAGGCGACGAAGCTTCAGGGGCTTAAAGTTCCCCTATGCTGCATATCACATTGTGCAAATATCATTAATATGACACCTTTTCGCGGGATATCACCAGTGTTTTGGTAAATAGGTTGCGAATTCGCCTCATATCAATTTATATATGAACTACCTATTTTCTGGTAAATTACCAGCTAAATAGCAAACTACTAATGGTTAAATTGCAGGAGAAAAAATATGGAAATTAATTCTTTGAAAGCTACTAACGTTTTCAACTATTTAGATATCGACATTTCATTTAATGAAGATATCACATTTATTGTTGGTTTTAACGGTTCTGGAAAAACAACAGCTATCAGACTTATCAATGCGATTCTGACACCAAGCCCAAAGGAATTAAACTTAATTCCTTTTGACGAGGCCTCTGTTTCTCTTACACATAATAAAGAAATTGTAACGATAAGAGCAAAAAAAGAAGGCGGCCACATTTCTATCAGCATGCCCGACCAAAAGAAGATAAAAGGCAAATTTAATATTCCCATTTTAGATTTTGAAGAGTTGGAATACCGATATGAGCAAAAAGAAAGGGGGGAAAACTATTTTAAGTCGCTAATCCTTGAGGAAAGGGAAAATACAATTTTAAAGTTTATTTTAGACCTCCCCTCTCCCTATTTTCTTGGATTGGATAGAAAAATTTTTGGAATAGATCCATTTGAAGCTCAGATGAGATCAAAAAGAATACTTTCTCACAGAAGACGTTCCCCAAGCCATTATCAAAGAATCCTCACAGGCAATCTTGGAACTGGCTTGATTGAAGTCCAAGAGCTGCTCTACGAAACGATGGAACAAATTCGAAGAGTAGCTGATAGAGAAAATGAAAGACAGAGAAGAAATCTACTTATTTCATCGTTTAAATACACAAGAATTGACGATGTTTTTTTAGGAAAACACGATTTCACAATTGAACAAGGTCTTATCGAAAGGCGTGGTGAACTTGAAGATACTTTAAAACAACTCGACATGTTTGAGGGTGACGCAGAAAAGGAAATAACTAAGTTCTTTGAGAGCCTACAAAACTTATTAGATAGAAGAGATAATGACGATGATGACAAGAAGAAAGGAATGGATGTTGAGTGGATTATTAACAAAGCACAAATAAATAGAATAAATGAATTTTTACAAATAATTGATAATACAAAAAACAAAATAGACAAGATAAGCTCAAGACTTGATTCATTCCTGAACATTGTAAATTCATACTACAATGAAACAGGAAAGGAACTTAGAATTGACCCACTAGGAAGAGCTGTTCTTAAACGTCCAAAAGGTGGTGTCGCTGGTCTAGACGCATTATCTTCAGGAGAAAAACAAATTCTTATAATTTTTGCTAATTCTATTTTGAGAAGTGGTAATGAAAAAGTGTTCATCATTGATGAGCCAGAATTGAGTTTGCATCTTAATTGGCAAGAGAGGTTTGTTGATGATATCAAATCACTTAAAACTGGAGCACAGTTTATCTTTGCAACACATTCTCCGGAAATAATTTCAGGGTATGAAGAGAAATGCAAAGAGGTGGCCTGATGATTCCAAAAAGAAGTGTAAAAGCAAAAAAAGCAAAATCGGTATTCTTTAGAAGAATTAACGACATAGATATCTTTGTAGAAGATACTGAGAAAGGTTCGGCTAAACTATACACAATTTTATTTCAAAGAGCTTTCGATGGTAGATACAAGATAAATCGAATACATCCACTAGGTGGAAAAACAGAAGTCCTAAAGTGCTGGGAAGATCGGAACCTGAAGTCAAGCCGTACGGAGTTATACGTCATTGATAGTGATTTCTCCTTAACTTCTTTTGAAAAGACACGCTCACCATACAACTGCCAAGGGAAAGGTCTATTTTATACAAGCAGATTTTGCATCGAAAATTATTTGATAAACGAGAATGCTGCTTTGTCTTATCTTGACAAGAAGGATCCTTTGAAACAAAGGGGTGAATTGAGAAAAGACTTGAATTTCAGGAAATGGTTAGGGGAAATATCAATTCATCTAAAAAAATTATTTTTTCATTTATATACAGCTAGAACGATATCTGAAGATATACCTGTCATGAAATTCAAATATTCTGATGTAGTTAAAAATTGCGAAGGTGATATTGATGAGGCTAAGGTCGATAGGATTTGCGCTGAAACCAAAGAGTTGGCACTAAAATATGTGGAAAAAGAGCAATGGGACATAATATTTCTAAAGATCAAAAGTGAACTTTTAACTAAGTATTCAAATAATATTCAATTTTACATTTGTGGAAAAAATTTTCTTCTTGGACTTCTTATATTGAAAATGAAGTCAATAACAGATCACCGGGAAAAAAATATCCTTATTAAACAATCCCTAGCAAGAAATACATCATCCAGGATACTTCGAGAAGAACTAGGTGTAGCAAATTTAACCAACGCATTAACGCAGACGGGAAGAACGTTTGCGGCCTGATTGGCTAGTTTGGGTGGCCCGCTGGTTATGCGAATCGTTATTTGCAGAATTTATTAAGGAGAACAATTGAGTTCAGAAGTTTTGATAGACGGCGATCAATCTCATATACGCTGGATCGAAATCGCTTTAGGTTACCTACCAGAAGAAACTTTAAGAACTGAAGGAGCTAACTTAGCGATTATTGGGATTGGAAGTATTGGCGGGTGCAGGTTGCCTCAGCAATATAGACAACGCGAAATAGTATTGCTGTCTGATTGGATTTTTCCGCCCGCTGGAAATTCCGAAGGCGACAAGGCTGGACAGTTTTTCATTATCACTCTACTTCATGAAATAGCACATGCGGTTTTCCGTCATAAATCACCATTGCTTGACAAACTTACTCCAGAAGAGCTTCAAGCACAGGAAGACGAAGCAGATAGTATGGCCATCGGTTGGTTTAATAGTCATGTGGAACATAGGGACAACAAATATCTTAAAGCCATAAGCACAGAAGAATTTCGCAAGATTGTTGATTGGTATAAAGATCTTTATGATGAAATTGAAAAATTTAAGGTTAACTGGCATCGAGCCGGTGGCACATAACCAGGTTTCGAGTTGACTGGAATAACTGCGGGGTTGTTTTCTGCAAGGTCATAGGCCAGCAACTCAAAAACGACATTAGCAATTCAGATGATCGTATATCCGAGGAAAGTTTATGGGAATTGTAGATCTTTTTTCAAGCAGACAAAAAAGATTAAAAAGCGAAAAGTCTGATGTCTATAAGTATGAAGACATCCCTGAAGCATTAAGAGTTCAGATAGTCCATATACTTAAAGATACGCTTGGTGAGGATACTGGTTACAGAACATATTATTCCAAACAGGTCTATGAATTTATCCACAAAGCACTATGTAAGGAATATGGTTTATTTACATTAAAGAATCGAGCTCGAACCGATCAAGAAGCCGTTCTAGACTATTTTTTGACCTGTGAGGACTATGTGCATTGTCTAGACATAATTGAACTGATGTTCAAGCTGATCGAAACTCATGTAAAAGAAAATTACTATCATTTCAAAAATGACACATCATCATGCCAAAAGCCTGATGACGCTATTGATGAATTAAATTTTAGACTCAGAGAGTCTGGTGTCGGCTATCAATTCGAATCGAGTGAATTAATTAGAGTTGACTCTCAGTTCATTCATTCAGAGGTAGTAAAACCAGTTTTGAAATTACTTAGCTCTGATAATAAATTTAAAGGAGCCAACGACGAATTTCTTAAAGCTCATGAGCATTATCGACACAAACGTTATAAGGAATGCTTAAATGAATGCTTGAAATCATTTGAAAGTTTAATGAAAGCAATTCATGACAAGCACTCATGGCCATACAGCCAGAATGACACAGCGAAAAAACTAATCAGTAGTTGTCTTCAAAATAAGTTGGTGCCTGAATACCTTCAAAATCAGTTTGCCTCAGTAAGAATATTATTGGAAAGTGGGATTCCAACTGTCAGAAACAAAGAAGGCGGTCATGGCCAAGGAACCGATGTTTCAAATGTTCCTGAACACTTAGCAAATTATACATTGCATTTAACTGCAACCAATTTACTTTTTTTTGCCAAATGTGAAGAAAATTTTCGTTAACAAAAGCATTTATCAGATGGTGAATAAGCAGATAAGTTTCAGGTATGTGAACGTACCACTGGTCATTTTATATTATTCCAAAAATTGTGACCAAAATTGTGACCAAAAATGATGAAACTGAGTGAAAAACAGTGAAAAGAAGTGATAACTGAACAACAAGGAGTAGGAGAAAAAAGCTTAATCATATTAACATGTTAAGTAATTGTTTCTCATTTGATATCATAGGGTACCATAACCCCTGCGGGTGCTTCGAGTCCCGTAGGGGTCACCATTTATCATTTAAGGTCATGCAATATAATTTTGTATGACCTTTTTTTGTGTTCAAATGACCCGTAGGGGTTTTTTCGAAAACACGTCCTTGCTCCTCCTCGCTTTCATCCTTTTTGGCGAACGCTTCTGCTCCGTAAAGATTTGTGCAATATCAGGGGGTATGTACATTTATCTGCTTGCGTTTATTAAAACGTCTGCATATATTGATTAGTGCCGACATTTTAAGATGGAGGGGTGCATGAGTAAATCAAGCAAACGTGAGCAAGTCGTAAAAATTGTAAAAAAACAGACTCTTGTTCGGCCACGCGATCTGGAAGCCGTGGGACTGCCAAGGGACTATTTGTATCAACTCGCGAAAACAGGAGTTCTGAAGCGGATTGGTCGAGGTCTCTATAGCTGGCCGGGCAAAGAGATACGTCATCATCAGTCGCTGGTCGAAGTGAGTAAGAAAGCGCCAAATTGCGTGGTGGCGCTTCTTTCTGCTCTTAGTTTTCATGAACTGACGACTCAGAACCCTTACGAAGTCTGGCTTGCGATCGACCGTAAAGCGAGGCGTCCAGTTGTTGATTATCCGCCTGTCAGATGGATTTACATGTCCGATCTATCAAAATCAGAAGGTGTCGAGACACACCTGTTAGATGGGGTGAAAGTGAAGATTTTCAGCCCTGGAAAGACCATAGCTGACTGCTTCAAGTATCGGAATAAGATCGGCCTTGATGTGGCTCTGGAGGCACTCAAAAAAGGATGGGAAGGAAAGTGCTTTGCCATGGATGAACTTTTCCATTATGCGAAGATTTGCCGTGTGCAGAACGTAATGCGTCCGTATCTAGAGGTTCTTGTATGACAAATAAGTCTGCTGCTTCAATCAGAGATCGATTGTTGAACCTGGCTAAAAAGCGAAAGGAAAATTTCGACTTCGTATTAAATCAGTATGCTATACAACGATTATTGTATCGGCTGAGTATTTCTGAATATCGCGATCAGTTCTTATTAAAGGGAGCATGGCTGTTTTCGATTTGGACAGAAGAATCTCACAGGCCTACACGGGATGCTGATTTTCTTGGTTTTTGTAACAATGAAGTTGAGGCTCTTGTGGAGATATTCCGGTCTATTTGCTCTGTTCAGGATGATGATGGATTAGAGTTTGCTACTGATACGATAAACGGTGTGGAAATCAAGGAAGATGCCATTTATCAAGGTGTTCGTATTAAGGGATATGCATATCTGGCAGGGGCAAAGATTTCGATTCAAATTGATGTTGCCTATGGTGATGTTGTGACGCCTGGAGCTGAAACGGCAGAAATGCCGGTTTATCTTGATATGCCAGCCCCAAAACTCAATGTTTATCCTGTTTATACGGTGATTTCAGAAAAGTTCCAGGCGATGGTTGCCTTGGGGCTAGCCAACAGCCGGATGAAAGATTTTTATGATATATGGCGTGTCTCCCAGATGATGGAGTTAAATGGCGACTTAATGGCTCAAGCTATCGGTGCAACATTTAAGAGACGAAACACGAAACTTGAAGGGGATAAGCTGTACATATTCAGTGATGAGTTTCGGAGGGATGATAGCAAACAGAAACAATGGCAGGCTTTTTTCATAAAGAACGGGCTTGATATGACGGTTAAGTTTCATGAAGTCATGGAACAATTGGAGTATTTTCTTGGTCCGGTAGCTCGGGCAGCATTAGAAAATGCCAATCTGTACAAAACCTGGTCGCCTTACAAAGAGGAATGGATTGCTGAAGAAAACAACAATCGTGTCTCAAGCAAAGTGCAGATTTAAGCCGAACTCGACCTTGAAGTCTGTTGCCTTGACAATTGGCTTTACAGACTTCTTTTGTTTTTTCAGTTCGACAATGCCATACCGTGCTAGTATTTTTAGAGTACGGGACAAATTGCTGCTCTTTCTGCCAGAGATTTTTTCCAGTTCTTTAATCGAATCAGGTTTAGCATTGATAATAATTTTCAGAAGCTCTCTATTTTCGTTACTTAAGACCTGAGCCATTGACTGAAGAGATTCAAACCATACCTTTGGTTCAGAACTCTTCGGGGAATATTCACCTTTGGCAATGGCAATACTCCTTGTTTTATAGTCTTCTTTAGAAATTATCCCGACTTTTAAAGTTTTCTTTTTCATTAAAAAAATCATCCCATGACAATTATCATCTGGTGATAATCTAATAAGCAAATCAATGTAAAATCAAGGGAAATATTTTTGGCAACAATAATGGCTCATTACATTAGTAAGTTGGTTTGATTGTATATCCGGCGAATAAGGGGAGAAGGCAACAACGGATAGGAAGTATTTGTTTTCAGTGTTCGCGGCTGAGCCCGTAGGGGGTGGCTTGAAACGCTATGCTGGCAGCATGTATGAAAAACTGTGCCTAAAATTGTGCCTACCTTGCGTGAAAAATTGTGATTCTGAGTAAGAACGAGTGATATCTAGACAGAAGGGGATACGATGGAAAAAGCCAATAATCTTATAATGTTATATTTTTTGCTGTAATTGTTTGTCACTGTTTGTAACTCCTTGCAGGAGCCATTCGAGTCCCGTAGGGGTCACCATTTTTCTTTTAATATTAGTATGATATTGCCCAAAAGCCGTCATCTGCAAATTTGGTAAGAAGTGGTCTCGCATGATGATATTGCCAACACGTATTTAACGAGATTATTGCTTGAAATAACTGTTAAATCAGTTGGTTGTACTACTCTGTTCTGTTTTTGTTGGTGTCTCTTTCACCCTCAATAATCCTTATTGACGCCTTTCAGGCGGCTTTTTGTTTTATACCTTTGTCATCTCTTGAAGTATGCTTTTGACAAAAAAACAAATTTTCATACCTTGAACTTCAAGGGCTTCTGAATACGGAAATGATGTTCATAAGGTTTGTTAAGCAACACAATGAACAAGTAAATTGAAGAAACATGGCGAGAATCATTAATCTATTGGTAAATGAATCTATGACACCGGCGTGAAAGTTCTCGTAAGAGCGTATTTTACTTGATTTACAGCCGCTTAAAGGAGCTTACAGTCGTTTTTGGGATCAACGGTTAATTAGTCGGTTCTCTCCGGTTGTCGTGGTGACCCCATTTTCTCATAAATAATCTAGGCTATGAAGTAACGAGTATTCAAAAAACATAAGCTTGTTTCATCAAAACTGATATGCAGCCCGTACAAAACCTGCATGGGAATCGTAATCTTCCTTGAATTCGTAGCGATAATCGGCGCTCATTTCCCAGTTGTTGGTTGAGAGGTATGTTACGCTTGTGCCAAAACTGTAGGTATCCTTGGCCGGGTCGAAACCTTTTGTCTGAAACGATGCACCGGTGCCGGTAAAGCTGGAGTTGGTCTCAACCTCATCCCCGATAAAATCGTGACGGTATTCGGCGCTGATCACCGGCTGCAGGAGAGCGCCGTTGTCCCGTTCTATCGACCACTTGGCATCCACCCCAGCCCCAACCTCAAAGGCGCCTACGGCCTCGGAATCAACATTGAGATTAGCGCCGCCTGCACCGGTTTCGGTGTAGCTCTTAGCATCATAATGAGAATAGTTTGCCAAAAGCTTTGGCGTAATCAAAGTCTTATCATGCTGATAATCCCGGCCCAGCTCGATACGCGTCCCGTACTGATCGGCGTTGAAATCCCCTTTGGCGTTCAGGCCGGACACCCCGCCCACATCATGGCGGGTTGTTTCCAGGCTATGGTAGGTGTAATAGAGCGATCCGCTCATATAGATGTTCTTACCCAGGTCATAGTCGCCGTAGAGGGAGAACTGATAGCTGTCGATTGCCGTGTTGGTCCGGGTGGCGTTTTTCGAATCCACCTCGGAGCTACCGTAGCTGACGGCCATGCCCAAGGTGGCCACGCTAAATTCATGATCCGCGCCCATGGCAAGACCATAGGTATCCAGGTCAAAGCCGGCGATATTGTCGCGCCGTTCCTGCTTGGCTGTTTTTCCGAAGGTCTGGCCCCAGAGTTTGATCCCCTTTGCCCCTTCACCTGCAGCGATCCCGCTTATGCCACCAGTACGTAACGCTGCAAGGCGGGCATTATTGACGTTATTATTGGCAGCGGCAAAATCATTGGCAGCCGCAATCATGCCGCCATCCACCGCCGCCTGGATGGATTCGGCCGCATTGTCGGGATCAGGGTTGCTCAACACACTGTCATAGACATTGGACAGGACAGGGTCGGCATCCAACAGAGCAGGAGTTACGCCGCCAAGGAATCCGCCCAGCACGTTGGCATTGGCGTCGGAGTTGACCACGTCGGCAAAGTTTGCGACGGTTGTTGTGGCAACGATGTCGGAATCATCCGTACCCAGTGTTGCCGTGGCGCCGTCGGAGAGGGTGAAATCATAGTAAAGAGAAGTATCGGCAACAGTCGCACCGTTGGTAAAATTTGCCACGGTGGCAGCGCCGTCGACAATCAGGTATTCCTGGCCGACCGTAATGGTGCCGGTGCCGGGTTTTAAGGTCAGGGTGGCTGTCTTGGCATTGGTGCCGTCGAGGTTGGCAAAATTCAGAGCACCCCCGGTATCGAACAGT
>Ga0102953_1002684_pt1 | contig 10334 bp, 6 predicted proteins | sample SalPon2A_C_D2_MG_FD_78509 | JGI IMG/M metagenome (GOLD analysis project Ga0102953, IMG submission 78509) | Soil microbial communities from South San Francisco under conditions of wetland restoration - Salt Pond MetaG R2A_C_D2_MG | ecosystem: Environmental > Terrestrial > Soil > Wetlands | place... | reverse complement strand
CGGCTTCCCCAAGCTGGAGAGCCTTGTAATGCGCCAGCGCCAGGTTCAACTCCACTTTCAGATTGCCGGGTTGGATCTTCAGCGCCTGCTTGTACTCCTCGATGGCCTCCGTGTACCTGCCTTCGTGGGCCAGCGCTGCTCCCAGATTGGCACGCGCAATAAAGTTGTCAGGCCGTTGCTTCAGGTAAAGGCGATATTCGCGAATGGCCTGAGTGAAATTTCCTGATTGGTGCAACTGAATGGCGCGAAACAGAATGGAGTCAGCTGCATTGGGGCTAGGTGCAGACCCGGAAGTTCCCTGCTGCGCTGCCGACTTGCCTGACTGCGCCGGATGGGCTGCTTGTGACGCTGCCATTCCTGGGGATCCCGAAAGCAAGACGGCCGCAATTCCTGCCGCCAGGATGACCGGGGTGTGTATCCTCAATCGGGGCATGAAATGCATTCTAAACCAGAATTCAGGGAAATGTTGCCATTCGTTTTGAATTGGATTTTCCTGCCGCCAGGAGGGACTGAAGCACCGCTTCCATGGTTTTCGGGTGAAAGTCCTGCCGGTCAAGTCCGCTGGTGTATAGAATCCGGCCATCCGTGCCAATCACAAATACATGGCTGGGCCACGCCGCATAGGCCTTTTCTACTCGCCCATCGAGGCCGTCGACCAGCGCCGGGAAATGCAGATGAAGCTTGAGCTTGCACATCTTGGCGTGTCCTTCCTTTTCCGCCATGGTCTTGGCTGGAGCCAGGCTGATTCCTTGTCGCTCATTTTCGGTGCTCTGCCACTGGTTCGTGGAGTGCGCCTCACGGATGTAAACAAGGTAAAAAGGTATTCGGCTGCCATACTTTTTGTTGAGTGACTTGAGCACATCTGCTGAGTCGCGAAAATTGGGACAAGTGTAACTCCCAAAGACCAGGACGACAGGGCTCTTGCCACGCAACTGGCGCAAACTCACGTCTTTTGTTGTGCCCAATTCCGGCAATTCAAAAGCTGGCGCCAGACTATGAACTGCCGGCGCAGAGGAATGCGCTGCGGCCTGTTGCTGAAGCCGGTCGACAACTATCCGCTCCCCGCCGGCCTTTGCCTGCAGGTTTAACCGGGAATAGACGGCAACCAGGTCGCGATGGGCCTCAAGAGAATTCGGCGCAACTGCAATAACTGCCTCCAGTTTTTCGCGAGCTTCCTGCAGCTTGCCCGTGCCGGACAGACACTCGCCCAGGGCAAGCTGTGCATCCGTTGACTGTGGCCGCAACCGGAGCGCACGTTGGAGCAACGGTATGGCTTCGGGGAACTTGCGGGCCACTGTCAAAATCTGGCCCAGCGCGAGGTTGGACTTGAAGTCGTTGGGGTTCCGAGCCAGTTCCTTGCGGAACGCTGCGGACGCCGCGTCGGGGTCGCCCGTCTGCAACAAGGCCATGCCGTAATAGGATTGAAGACCAGGGAGATTGGGATTGAGCTTGACGGCTCCGGCAAGCTCCTTCACCGCCGCAGGGTAGTTGCCCGACTCGTAGTACTGCGTCCCCAGCAGAAAGCGTGCTTCCGGGCTGTCGCCATTGCGGAGGATGCGATTGAGCAGGACCTCGCCTTGTTTGATCCGCCTTTCACGGATGAGAGCTGTCCCCAGCATGTAGGCCGTAGCCAGATCCGCAGGGTCAGCACGTTCAAGTGGCTGGAGAAGCGCGATGACTCGATTGTTCTGACCCAGTTTCAGATCGCTATCGGCCAGCAAAAGGCTAATCTGTTTCACCTGGGGCGCCAAGGAGTGCAATTCCTCTAATTGTACCGCGGCTTCCTTAAGCCTCCCGTTTTTCCGGTAGGCCAGGGCAAGATTCAGTTTGATCCGCCAGTCTCCAGGGCGTATGTGCTCCGCTGCCTTGTATTCCTCGATGGCGTCGTCATACCTGCCCAGCCGGATCAGCACCACGCCCAGGTTGGAAAGCGCATCTGCATCGTCGGGGTGAGCTTTCAGATAGGCACGGTACGCGTCCGCCGCCGCAGTATAGTTGCCTGCCTGCTGCAGTTCCAACGCGCGCCGGGGGATCGGCGACGAACCTTGACCGGGATTGGAGTACAATGCTGCGGGGAAAGCAAGCAACAAGCAAAGCAGAGTGTTCACGAGCCAATCATTCATTGAGGGCCCAAACCGCCAAGGAAATCACACAGAAAATTGTAAATTTCTCGAAGTGGAACGTTTTCGACCAATCACAGCATAAACAAAAAGAGGGTGGCCGGCAAGGCCACCCTCTCAGTCCGAAGTGGCTGACTTATACGGTCTAGAAATCGTACCTGACCGAAAGTTCAATAATCCGATGGCCCTGCTTCTGGGTGACGGTCCCAAAGAGCGGGTTGTTCGGCTGGCCCGTCGCCGGGTCAAAGCTGAGACCAAGATTCTGTCCGTTGAAGGACCAGAGTGGATGGTTCAGGAAGTTGAAACCCTCAACGCGGAACTGCAGGCTTTGCGATTCCGTTACCTTGAAGGTCTTGAAAATTCCCAGGTCGGAGCCGATGTACGCGGGCCCGTAGATGGGGGGAATAACAGTACCGCCGTTCTGCCCCACTTGGTTCGGCATCGAGAAGCAGCTCGGGTTGATGTATTGGTGAGGGCCGAGATTCTGGGTTGGGTTACAGGTCACAATCGGACTAAGCTGAAGGTCCGGCGTGCCCAGCAGTGAAAGATTGCTGATCTGGTAACTGGTACCCGGGATCACTGCGCTGTTGACATTCATGCCGAAATTCTGGCTCGAATTGCCGGAAAGATTGGCGCCGCTCTCAATCTGCGTGATCCCTGAGAGTTGCCAGCCGTTCACAAACCCTCCCAGCAGTTTCCGCCTGGAGTGGTTACCCAAATTGATTGAGTAAGCGGCATTGAAGATATGCGTACGGTTGGCGGCCAGTACGCCGTAGTTGTTGGCCAAATTAAACTGATCGTAGAACCCCAGGATTCCCATGCCCTTTCCATAGGTGTAGTTCAAGGCCATGGTGTAACGACCCTTCGTCCTGTTCCACGTTACCTGCAATGAGTTGTAGTTTGAGTAGGCATTCTGCGTCGTTACGTAAAGGTCGGAATAGCCCAGGTACGGTCGGAAATTGTCGGCCACCAGGCTATTCGGGTCCACGCCTCCATTATTGGACGCCAGCATGGCACCTTTCGGAACCAGGTTCAGGTTCAGACTATTAGCGCCCAGAGTCCCGCCGTTACCCGAGCTTGGAATATCACGCGTGCGGTTGCCGACGTAAGCCACTTGCAGCAGGCTTGACCAGGGCAAGCGCCTGGAGATAGTCACGTTGTAACTGTCGGTGTAAGGCTCTTTGGAGCTCGCGCCATTCACTGCGGCTGGAGCGGCCGCTGCAGCGCTGAAGGGTAACGAATTCAACCCCACGGCACCCGGAAACTGCGGGAGAGGATTCACAAGCAACGGTTGCGTGGTTCCACCCGGCAATGGGGCGTTATAGTTGATCGTAGTGGACTCAACGCCGGCTGAGGCATCCAGGCCGTTCGTAAACTGGCCCGCGTGGAAGTAGTACCGGCCCCAGCCGCCTCGGAGAACGGTCTTCCCATCTCCAAACAAATCATAAGCTACCCCGAAGCGAGGCTGGTAAAACAGAGCGCGCGTGGGAAAGCCGCCCAGCGGAACACTGGGGTCCTTCTTGTGCCACACGAACCCGCAGTAAGTGGGCGCGACGGCGCAACTTTGACTGTACAGTGACGGATCGAATATCGGATAACCATACCCCAGACGATCAGCCCAGGGTTGGAAGTGGCTGAGGCGGATGCCGAGGTTAAGGGTCAGCCGCTTGGTCACTTTCCAGTCGTCCTGCACAAACCACTCGTAACTGTTATAGGCGATGTCATTGAGGCGGTTAAAGTTGGTCTCATTGTATTGATTGAGGATGCCCAGGACTTCGTCCGCATAGGCATCGCCGGTACTATTCGTATTCCCACTGGCCTGAAATAACATCTCACCGTTAGTATTATTGTTGGCAGGCTGGGCATTCCGGATCCATTCCCAGTAAAATCCGGCTTTGAGCGTGTGGGTGCTGATCACCTTCGCCACCGTGTCGCTGATGCTGGGCATGTACTTATTGGCATACAGACCCGAGGTAGGTCCCCCAGCTTCAAAACCACCCGGATTGAACACAAGCGCCGTCTCTCCTCCAAATGATCCGAAGGATGGAATTTGAGCGACGCCGTTCTGGAACAAACCCTTGATATTGACGCCGAGCGCTGTCCGGTCAACCTTTGAGGGGTCCTGGAAGACGTTGGGGAATCCAATAAACGTGTATCCGAAGACGAACTCATTCGTCAGGGTTGGGTTGAATACATGGGTCAGGGATGCGGAAATGGAGTCAGACCGGTTCTTGCCCAGCACCGGAGTTGGATAAGGGACCTGGGACCCGTTGCGCCACCACAATCCCACTGGGAATTGCTGGGTCTCACGCTGCAGGTTGTAGCGGACAAACATCTTGGTATAGTCGCTGATGTTGTAATCAACCCGCGAATCCCACTGGATATTGTTTTGGTTGAAGATTTGTGATTGTACGTAATTGTAACCACCGGTCGAGTTAGGATCGGCATTTACCGATGGATAGAGCTTCATCAGATTCAGCATGTTCGCATTGAGGTCTGCGGTTGGAATGATACCGCCGGGGTACGTCGACAGCGCGGCCGGGTTCAGGCAGGGTGTGTAAGCCTGCCCGGGATTGCAGTTCACGCCGGGTTGCACTCCAGAACCGGTGAAGTAGTTGTTGTTGGCATCGCCGATCTTTTCCAAAGAAGCGGTCGAAAAATTGCCATTGAGCATGTCTGGGGTTGGCACCGTCGCGCGCAACAAGCCCGTATCCAGCACCTGGTAGAAATACTGATAGCCGGTAAAGAAGAAGAGTTTGTTGCGGTTCTTGTTGAAGTTAGTACCAGGGATGAGTACCGGGCCCCCGATGGTAAAGCCGGGATAGTAATATTTGTTTTGCGGCTGCGGTGCGCCGCTGGCGTTGTTCAAGGCATCATTGGCGTTCAGCGTATAGTTGCGCGCGGAAAAGAACCCCGAACCGTGGAAGTGGCTGCCTCCCGACTTCGTCACCGAGCTCACCACGATCGGCCCCTTCTGGTTCTCGGCATTGAAATTCGTCATGTTCACTTTCATTTCAGAAACCATGTGCGAATTCGGATTCACTGGGGTGTCGCAATTGCATCCCGGGTCCGATACGTGTGCTCCGTCCGCCATGATGTCCAGCGAATTGCTGGGCAGTCCGTTGTAAGAGTAAGCGTTATTCAATGGGCTCTGGCTGCCGGCATCTCCGTTCGCATTGATGCCGATGACCTCTCCTGAGTAGTTGGACGTGTTTGAAGTGCCATTTTGGATGGCGAATCCCGGCATGATTGAGATGAACGAGGCCGCGTCGGTGCCCACCTGGACGAATTTCTGGAGCTCATTGGCTGTCAGCGTTTCCGATTTCTCTCCCGAGTCTACGGGCACGATGGCCGACGCCATGCCAGAAACCTCTACAGTCTGGGTTGTGGAACCCACCTTGAGCGTAACGTTCACATTACGCTTTTGGCCGCCCAGGAGGCTCAATCCCGGCGCCGCATAGGTGGAAAAGCCTTTGGCTTGGACGGTCAGCTTGTATGTAAAATTGCCGACAGTCACGGAGGCGAACGTAAAGTAACCGGATGCGTCGGTCGTCGTAACGCGAATGGAACCCGATGATTCATTAATCAGCTTCACCGACGCGCCCGGCACAACTGCACCCGAAGGATCACTAACGATACCTGTCAAAGTGGCAAACAGTCCTTGTCCAAACGCGGGACCGGAAAGTGCGGCCACTAACGAAATACCAAGAACCAGTCTTAACAATGTTTTCATTGAGTCGTCTCCTAATATCAAACACTCAGGCAAGGCGAAATTGTCTACAAAACGAACTGCCGCAACGATTCCAGAGTACGCGAAAGAGATTTGAAGGTCTGACTCACAACCCCTTCTGTTGTTACCCTTCCGTACTTGAAACAAAGGGCCAAGCTCTATTCCTGCAGGGGATTATTCCTTGTTTATGGGAACAGGACAATAATCCCTGGGAATTTCCCTCTTGAACAGCTCACTCTCCGAGGCTTAGAGCTTTAATGCCCCGTATCCTTAACTAAAGCTTTTGTGGAAATAGACCGACCCCGAAACACACGCAGGTTGCCGAGCGCAACGTCTTGGCAACTAAAACCGCCATGAAACCGCTATCTTGGTGCACAGCGCAGAATTGGGTAATAGGAACACACTACCGACTAACCGAGAACAGGTTACTCCTCTTCCTCTTTTGTGCAAGGCTAAATAGGTTAGCTAATCGTTACATCCATACAAGTATCTTTGTTTCTGAATATTACAAAAATTCCAAAAGGGGAAAGTAACGTTACAGGAGGGAATTTTATAAAATTGTTACAAGGGACCATTGACTTTTTGGCATTGCTGACCTAGAATCCGCCCAACACATCATGTCTGAAGTACCAAAGCATGAGGCGGAGATGTCGGAGTTGGAGGCGGTCCTATCTTCGAACATTTTCGCGAAGTCCCCAAGCCTGGCAAGGCTGCTAACCTACATCTGCCAAAAATACTTTGAGGGGAGTGCTGCCGACTCCAAAGAGTACAACATTGGGGTCGAGGCCATGGGAAAACAGCCTGACTTTGACCCGTCAATAAATTCCGTTGTAAGGGTCGAGGTTCACCGGCTGCGGCAAAAGCTGAAGAAATATTACGAGACGGAGGGTGCCGACCATTCCATAGTCATCACGCTGCCATTAGGCCACTATGCTCCGCAATTCATCAAGCGAGCGAGCGCCAACCGCCCACATCTGAAAAATGTCGCAATCTCCAGGCTTTCGGGGGGAGAATCTTCCCTGCCGCCTGAGGGGTCCTCGGATCAGCTTGCAACAAGGGCTGAACAGCCGGTGGGGGAACAAGCAGAACGCCTTTCACAGGTCGTTGCGATGCACCCGAAACAGCCGTACCGGCCCATAGTGTTTCTTGCCCTCATCATAGGCACGGGCACCCTCATCCTGGGTGTGCTGATGTTAATGAAACCGGAAACACGTACATCCGCAACCTTCATCGCCAACTCTGAATCTGCTGCCAAGGTGACAATCCCAGCTAAGGCGACAAACGCGCTTCCAAGGGTGCGAATAATTGCCGGCTACCCCCAAAATGAGTATGTGGACCATTCAGGCAATGTCTGGAAGGGTGACCGTTACTTCACAGGCGGAAAAGTTGGGAGCAACCCCGAAAGTTTCATTTTCAGGACCTTGGATCCCACTCTGTACCAATCCTCCCGGACCGGCAGCTTTAGATATGACATTCCGTTGGACCCAGGTAATTACGAACTGCGCCTTCACTTTGTGGAGTTGTTTTTCGGGCCGGAGAGTTACAGGGGCGGGGGTGAGTCCGACCGAATATTTTCCATCGACCTGGACAGGAAGCTCCTGTTGCAGGATCTTGACGTGATCTGCGACGCGGGCGGCGGTAACATCGCCTATGTTCGCGACTTCAAGGATATCTCTCCGGGTCCGGATGGCTATCTTCACCTGAAGTTTGTTCCCAATAGGGATGAGCCCATGCTGAGTGCCTTGGAGGTTTTGCCCAGTCCTCATGGGAGGATTCGGCCCATCCGAATTGCCGCCCGCGACAATCCCTACACCGACCATGAGGGCCGGACATGGTCAGCTGACAATTACTTCCTGGGGGGGCAACTGACCCATCATAAGGCAGTATGTACAGGCACCCCGGACCCGGGGCTATATTCCAACCAGCGCTTCGGGAACTTTTCCTATTCCTTGCCGGTTGCTCCAGGTAAGTACCAAGTGACTCTTCACTTTGCAGAAACATATTTTGGGCCTGATAATCCGGGCGGTGGTGGTGCTGGCTCCCGGATTTTCGATGTCTTTGCTAACAAACGCCGGATCCTTCACAATTTCGATATCTTTAAGGAAGCGGGCGGTGAGGATCGAGCCTTGGTTAAAACGATCACCGGACTCAAACCCAATGCCCAGGGCCAGATTGTCCTGGATTTTGTTCCCTCCGTAAACTACGCGTGTGTAAGTGCGATTGAAGTCGAGCCGCAATTGAATTAGTCGATGACGATGTCTCCAGTCCTGAACCAGACAATAGTTTGGTTCAACGCAAGGTCTGGACTTGGGTAGAGTGGGTATGCCCGTAAAGAGAAGACGACTTTCTATCGAACAGATCGTGGTGATTCTGAGGCAATCTGAACCGAAGGATTCACTCGGGCGACCTGATTTGACACTCGGGCATTTCGAAACAAACCTTTCCAAGGCGAACGAAGAAACACGACGGCTTGGAGGTCGACCAAGTATCGTCCCCAAATTTAAGCCCTAGTGGAAGTGTTCTTATTTTATGAACGCCGGGAAGGGGTCCCCACAAAAGTTCCCACGGTGGCGAATCAGCACCAAAATCAGGTCTGCTAAGTGATTGAAAACATGGTAGGCTTGGAGGGATTCGAACCCCCGACCCACGGCTTAGGAAAACAGAACAGGGGAGAGCCACGGTTTTTTAGACCGTTGCTCGGAGGCGACTTCGAAAGGTTAACGAAACGACAGGGCGTCAGGGCAGTTTCCACGTAGACGACCTTCCACCCAGAACCGCTGGGCAGCACATCAGCGGTTAGCCCATTAACCAGCAACTTGACTGCACTTGCCAAACTTCCTAGTGCCTCGTCATCCAGCCTAAATTGCTAAACCTTTGTTTACAAGGACGAACATGTCCATTCCTTGAGTCGCATTCAAACCGGAACTCGCCCTCAGATAAGACGACTGCACATCAAGTGAGCTCAGAGCACAAGTCTTTGAGTGCAACGGATGATTTATGTACAGCCGCGACCGAGCTTCAGCCTTGTGGCAGGGACTTTCTTTTTCTGAGTCGCAGGTGGCTGCGGCGGTGCACTGGGTGCGGCAGAGGGTGCAGCTTCAGCAGCGCCCTTTGCTGGTGCGGCGTGGCCCATGAAGTAATCGCGTAACTGTTTTGCCTGTTGATAGCCGGTGGGTGAGGCGCCCGAGGTTTGCAGACTGGTGGGCGTCATCAAGTCATACCACCAGCCGTTGATACCCTCACGCAGCGAGAGAGCATTGTAGCCCTTCATGCTCAGAAGTAATTGCGCCTGGGCCGCGTGACCCTGCCCGGAACCATAAAGCACGATCTTCTTTCCGCGCAAAAGTTGTTTCAGGCCGGCGGGCTCAAACAACTGCGAAAGCGGAATGTTGACGGCCGTGGGGATGTGATAGTCGTCAAATCTCCATGGCTGTCGGACGTCAATGAGTTGAAAGTCCGTCCGCTTTTCGATGAGCCAGCGCGCCAGCTCCTGCGGCGTAACGCGATCCGTTTCCTGGACGATGTCCTGGACCATCGCCGGGGCGTTCAGTGGTTCAGAGCCTGTGCCGCGAGCAATAGTGGCGGCCACGGCCAGCACAATACCGAGGAAGATGGCTGCGGCGGCCGCCAGGCCTTTGCCGGTCACTTTGATTTCAGTTTTCATCGCTGCTCATCTCCTTTTGATTGCGACTCTCCATAGAGCCTGCCGAAAACGTTCCACGGGCCTTCACTTTTCTCTGCTGCCCAGAACGCCACAATGGCCATCACGACGACACCCAGCACGACAATCCCGGTGTTCACATTGAGCCACGTGGGTAGGGTCAGGTTCCCCAAATGACCTGAGAAGTTAAAATCGGTGATTGCTGGAAAGCTTACGCCGAAGACAAAGATTCCAATTACAATCCCAACAGCAAAGAGCAGGGCATCAATTTTTCCGATGGCGACCGCCACCGCAGAGGTGCCTGGTCAATAGCCGCCGATAATGAATCCTGCACCCAGCAGGAGGCCGCCCACCAGTTGTGGCCAGATGTATGTGGGTGGAACGAAGACCTGGCTCATATCCAGCCAGCCGACAAGACTGAAATAGGCGATTCCGAGCATGGCCACTACGATGGCCGAAAACATCACCTTAAGGACTGAGAAATCTTTGAAGTAAAACTCGGCCACCAGCTTGTGCGCACTCGAAAACCCCGCCCGCTCCAGAAAGAAACCAAAGAAGAAGCCGAGCAGGACGGCCACCGCGAGATAGGTGGTAAGCGAGAAAGCTGGGAAAAAAGGAGCGCTCATAACCAGTACCTCCTCATAAACCAGGCTCCGCCGAACGCGGCGGCGAAGACGGCGAGCATAAAGATCCACGCGCCGACGGAAAGAACCGCTCCGCCGGAAAGCGCCAGGCCGCTGGTGCAACCCCGGGCGAGCCGCGCGCCGTAGCCGGTCAGGATTCCTCCGCCCAGGGCCAGCGCGTAGCGCGTACGGCGCGAAAT
>Ga0102953_1002683_pt1 | contig 10336 bp, 8 predicted proteins | sample SalPon2A_C_D2_MG_FD_78509 | JGI IMG/M metagenome (GOLD analysis project Ga0102953, IMG submission 78509) | Soil microbial communities from South San Francisco under conditions of wetland restoration - Salt Pond MetaG R2A_C_D2_MG | ecosystem: Environmental > Terrestrial > Soil > Wetlands | place... | reverse complement strand
TGACCGACATCGATACGGCGGTCGAGTACATGGTGGAGAAAGGCGTGCGCAGGATGCCGGCGGGACCGTTCACGCTGACGCAGGGGCCGGCGGCCGGACAGACGATCCAGTACTTCCAGACGCCGTGGGGAGGCTACATCGAGTTCATCAGCTATCCCGACGGCATGGCCTACGACGTGCCGAGCGTGAAACCGCTCTGGTCGCCGAAGCGGAACGGGATGGACTCGGTCGTCACCAAGGTGCCCGGCCTGCTCGGCATCGACCACGTCGGCATCACCGTCCCGAACATCGACGTGGCGGCGGCATGGCTCGAGCAGAAGCTCGGCTTCGTCAACCCGCTCACCTTCGGGCCGTTCAGCGATCCGACCGGCAGCTTCATGACCGACCTCGTCGACGTGAACCCGCGCGCGGTCGTGCAGCAGATCCGCATGCTGCGCGGCGGCAACGGCCCGAACGTCGAGCTGTTCCAGTACACCTCGCCCGACCAGGATCAGGCGTTCCGGAAGAACTCCGACTGGGGTGCCCACCACATCGCCTTCTACGTTCGCCACATCGACAAGGGGGTCGAGTTCCTGCAGACGCGGGCGGGAACGAAGCTGTTCGGCCCCGTGACGCTGACGGAGGGGCCGGCGGCGGGGCAGTCGATCAACTACTTCGAGAACCCGTTCGGTACCGACGTCGAGCTGATCAGCTACCCGCACGGGATGGCCTACCAGCCGAGCGCGCCGATCCGGCTCTGGGACCCACGCGACAACCATCCCTAACATCGCCCGCGGAGCACGGTGCCGCGACCCGCCCGATCTAGAGCTCCGTCTATCTCCTCTTCCGCCACCGGCACGTGAGGGATGATCGTGGTCGCCGCGACCGGCCTGTGCGGGCGTGGCCGGGGCGCGTGCTCGCCCCGGCCACGCCTCGTCTCGCAGTCCTAGTGTCCGGCCGCGTGCAGCAGTGCGATCGCCATCTGCTTGTAGCCGAGAGCGGTCGGATGGATGTTCGCGTAGGAGGTGCACTCCCACGTGCGGGTGCACACGAATGCGTGCTCGGACGGCGAGCCCGCCTTGCCGTTCATCACCGAGAACGCGTCGGCGACGGCGACGGACGCGCCGACGGACGCGCCGACGGAGGAGGCCATCTGCCCGATCGCGCCGTTCACCTCGGCGAGGAGCGGGTCGCTCCCGGGCAGGGCCAGCGCGAGCGGGTTGTAGAGGTTGAACACGACGAGCTTCGCGTTCGGCGCGGCCGCGTGCAGCGTGCCGAGGATGACGGCGTAGTTCGAGGTGATGTGGCCGATCGTCGCGGGCAGCCCGGCGCCGATGCACGACACGGCGGCGTGGCACCCGTCGATCAGCGCGAGCAGGTCGTTGGAGCCGATGTCGACGCTGATCAGCGAGGTCTCCGGATGGGCGCTCAGGTAGGCGGTCGCGGCGGCGAGCTGCGAGCCCGGATGGGCAACGTGTAGCGGCAGCCCCGATGCAGTCCATGAGCAGCCGCCGTTGATCAGCGTGTCCGTCGTCTCGCCGGGACAGCCGAAGTTCGCGAGCGTCATGCCCGGATGCATGGCGGCGAAGTCCTCGGCATAGCCGACGTAGTCGGCCGGGTTGAAGTCGCTGGCTGCGACGAGATCCGGCTGGTAGCCGAACGCGAGCGAGTCGCCGAGCGACACGTACGTCGACGGCGGCGGCGCGGCCGCAGCGGAAGCGCCCCCCGCGGCGAGCAGCAAGCCTGTAACCAGCGCCGAGACGATCCCGGCCCACCGACGCACGACTGTTCCGTGTCCTTGCATGACTCTCTCCCCCAGATTCGGCCGCACGTGGCGGCATGGCGGCTACCGAACGACGCCGGTGAGCATAGACCCCGTGTGCCCGGATCGCGTGCGGCCTACGCGGCGAGCGGCGCGAGCACGAGGATCGCGTCGCCCTGCTGGGCCTGCGAGAGCGTGAACGAGTAGACCTTCGGGTTCGTGACCGTGTCGACGAGCCGAACCTCGTTCGCCGGGATCGCGTTCGGGAGCGGCGCCTTCGCGCGCAGCGTGTCGACGAGCGGGACACGCAGCTCCGGGGTCAGATCGCTCTTCTGGACGTAGAGCACGTACTGCGGCTGGGAGCCCGGCTTCGGCGGCAAGAACGCGATCACGCTCTGCATCCCGGGCACATACTCGAACGTGTACAGCGCCAGCTCGAGGATCTCGCGGCGCACGAGGCGGCCGCGCGCGACCGAGGCGGTGCCCGTCGCGATCGCGCAGGACGGGCCGAGACCGCAGAGCGAGTACTGGACGCTGTCCGAGGAGGAGATCGGGAAGATCCTGTCCTGCTGCCCCTTCGTACCGCGGATCGCGACGTAGTGGATCGGGATCGCCGTCTTGCCGGGCGAGACCGACGGTGCCTTCGCGATCACGTCGACGAGCTGCTTGCCGCCCGGCAGCCGGTACTCGCCGCCGACGCGCGCGGCGATCTCCTTCGCGGCTCCCTGGCCGCCGCCGTGCGGCCGCCACGCCGACCAGGCCGGGGCCGGGTGGATGCTCCGATTCGCGAACACGGCGACACCGGCGATCCCGGCGCCGAGCGCGAGCCCGAGCAGCCCGTACACGGCGAGGAAGCGCAGCCGGTGCGGCCAGCGCTGCTCGTGGGCGGGCGGAACCGGCTGGGCGGCGGGCGGCTCGGCCGGCGGCTGCACCGCGGGGAGGAGCGAGCCCGAGTCCTCGCCGGTCACATCCGTGGCCATGTCTCCTCCTTCGCCCAGTCGATGTCCGGCCGGTGGAACCCCTGCGTGTTCAGGAGGCGCATCAACTCGTCGCCGTAGAGCTCCTGCCGCTCGATCACGAGATCCGCGATCCTCTCGACGGCCTCCTTGTTCTCGCGCACGAACGCGACTGCGGTCACGAACGCCTGGCCGAGGATCTGCGCGGCGAGCGCCCGCTTGCGCGGGTCGGAGAGCACCGACGCGATCGGGTCGCCCGCCTGGGCGGCGCCGCGCGTCCGGTTCATCAGCTGCGAGCCGACGCCCTCGAAGCGCTTCATGATCCGCTCGCGCGCCTGCTCCTCGGTCTCGTCGGCGGGCGTCGCGTCCGCGAGCTCGACGCGGTTCGGGCCCATACCGGCCGCGCCGACCATCGTCGCCACGCGGGAGGTCGCGTACTGGAGGTCGCCGCCGACGCCGCTCGACGTCTCGGCGTAGAAGACGAACTCTGCCGCCATTGCGCCGAGCACGTGCACGAGGTCGCCCATCGCCTCGCTGTGCCACTGGCTGAACCGCTCCTCCTTCTGGAACGCCTGGTGGTGGCCGAGCGAGCCGCCGCGCATCTTGATCGAGAGGCGGCTCGACTCGAGGTCGGGGCGGTAGACGTGGGCGCAGGCGGCGTGACCGGCCTCGTGGATCGCGACGGCGCGCGTCTCGTGCTCGACGTAGCGGACACCGACTGCGGTGCCCGACTCGATCGCGGTCATCGCGTCGACGAGGTGGTTCCACGTGAACGCGAGCTGGCCCTCGTGATGCGCGTTCGTCAGCGCCATCGAGCAGATCTGCTCGATCATCGCCGGCGAGTAGCCGTTCGTGATCCGGGCGATCTCGTCGCGACGCTCCGGCGTGTCGAGCTCCGTGTCGTGCGCGACCCGGTCGAGGTAGAGGTCGAAGATGTCCTTGCGGTCGTCCTTCGTCGGCGTCCGGAACCAGACGTGGCGGCCCATGCGGCCCGGGCGGGTGAGCGCCGGGTCGAGCGCCTCGATCGGGACGTTCGTCGCGCCGATGAAGTAGATCTGCGCGTTCAGCGGCTGCGGCGGCGGCAGGCGCAGGCTGACGCGGCCGACGCGGCGCGGGACGATGTAGCTCGCGTCGAGCATCGAGTTCACCTTGTTCGTGACGAAGCGGCGCATGAACGGCGGGTTGTCGATGCCGTCCATCGTCACGAGCAGCTGGTTCAGGGCCAGCTGGCCCATCCCGCCGCCCATCATCCCGGGGAAGACGCCCTGGTTGACGAGGTTGCCGAGCCGCAGCGCCCAGCCGGGGTACGGGGACGTCCGGTCGGGGGCGCGCTGCTCGAACATCCGCTCGCGCCAGGCGCGCGTCTCGACGATCAGGTCGCCGCTCGGGTTGAGCGCGCCGAACGGGCCGTAGAGCGGCAGGTCCTCGCCGAGCGGGCTGAACGTCTGGCCGCCGCCGAGCGCCTGGCGGCGCATCCCGACGGCGTCGATCTCGTCGATGAAGACGATGCACTGGCCGCCCCACTTGCGGGCGAGCTTCTTCGCCTTGCGGGCGAGGAAGCGGACGATCAGTGCGTCGATGCCGATGAACGTCTGCGCGAAGCCGGAGCCCGGAATCGAGACGAACGGCGAGTTGAAGCCCGTGGCGATCGCCTTCGCGAGCATCGTCTTGCCGGTGCCCGGGGCGCCGAGGAACAGCAGGCCGCGCTCGCGCTTGCCGCCGGCGCGCTCGAACGCCTCGCCCGACTGCCACAGGGTGACGATGCGGCGCACCTCCTCCTTCGCCTCGGCCTGGCCGCGCACGTGCTCGAGCTTGACGCCCCACTCGGCGTCTCCCGGCTCGTAGCCGCGGATCTGGGAGATGCCCATCATCATCATCGGGCCCAGGAAGATGAGGAAGTTCCCGATGAAGAGGAACCCGACGAAGGCGATCTGGACCCAGAACGTCTGGCTGTGGAACAGCTGGCCCGCCTTCGTCAGGACACTGTGCGTCGTGCCCCACCAGCTGACGCTCGTGCCCGCGGGCGCGGTGAGGACCTTGTAGAGGAAGAGGAGCGTGAAGAAGCCGCCGACGAAGGTGGTCGTGCGCAGGAAGAAGCGCCAGGTCCAGGAGCGGCGCCGGTTCGTGACGTCCTCCTCGCGCAGCCTTGTCTCCTCGGTGCCGAACAGGCTCGGCCACGGGATCAGGCGGCGGATCAGGAGGTCGACGACGCCGCGAAAGCCGATCACGACGCCCACGGCGGCGGCGATCGCACCCCAGACGCCGAGGCCGACCTGGTGGTGGAACCAGAAGAACGCGGCCGGGCTCGTCAGCAGCGCGACGATCGTCGCCACGCGCGCGAGCTTGCGCAGCTGGGAGGCGAGCGCCACCGATTCCTCGCTCGACCGCAGAGTCCCGCCGACTTCCAGGGTCGCCATCTGGTCGGGCAGTGTAGCCATGGGATTCGTACTCTCCCGTACGCGTTGGGTCAGTCCTTCGATTTCTCTCACGAGGAGCGCGAGCGGGGGCGCGCGTACCGCCGGCCGCTCTATCTCGCCGCTCTGGTCGACGCCGCGCTCGGCGTGGCGGTGCTCGCGGCGCTCGCGTGGGGCCGGCCCGGGCGGTGGCTGGACGGGGCTGTCGACGGGCTCGGCTGGGCCGGCGCGGCGGCGGGGTACGCGGCGCTCGTCGTCGCGGTGTCGACGGCGGTGCGGTTGCCGCTCGCGTGGTGGCGTGGATTCGTGCGCGAGCGGCGGTGGGGGTTCTCGACGCAGCGGGCGCGCGGGTGGCTCGCCGACGCGGCGAAGGGGCTCGTGCTCTCCGTCGTCCTCTCGGCGGGGCTCTGGACGGGCGCGGTCGGGCTCGCGCGGGCGCTGCCGGGGTGGTGGGCGCTGCCGGCCGGGGCGGCGCTCGCGGCGGCGGTCCTCGTCTTCTCGTTCCTCGCGCCGGTCGTGCTCGAGCCGTTGTTCAACCGGTTCCGTCCGCTCGACGACGCGCGGCTCGCGGAGAAGCTGCGGGCGCTCGCGGAGCGGGCCGGCGTGCCGGTGCGGGACGTCCTCGTCGTCGACGCGAGCCGGCGGAGCACGAAGACGAACGCGTACGTGTCGGGGCTCGGACGGACGCGGCGGGTGGTGCTGTTCGACACGCTGCTCGACTCGGCGGACGAGCGGGAGCTCGCGCTCGTCGTCGCGCACGAGCTCGGGCACCGCCGGGAGGGGCACGTGGCGCGGTTGACGCTGCTCGGGATGCTCGGCGCGGCCGTGTCGGTGGCGCTGCTCTGGGCGGTGCTCGGCACACGGGTCGGCTCGCCGCGGGAGCTACCGGCCGCGCTGCTGCTCCTACTCGGGCTCCAGGTCGCGGGGATGCCGCCCGGCGCCGCGCTGTCCCGCCGCTGGGAGCGGGTCGCCGACCGGTGCTCGCTCGAGCTGACCGGCGACATCGACGCGTTCGAGCGCGTCCACGTCTCGCTCGCGCGCCGGAACCTCGCCGACCTCGCGCCGCCGCGGCTCGCCTACCTCTTCCTGTTCAGCCATCCCACCGCCCCGGAGCGCCTCGCGCTGGCGCGCGAGTGGGCCGCGGCGCGAAAGCCGTGACGCTCTCGTCACGATCGTGCCTGGCACCTTCCTGACGAAAGCGTCACGAGGCGCCTGTTCATGCGGTGTCATGTCACGAGAGCGTGACGAGCGCCGCCGGGACGCGTCCGCTCGAGCCGCGTCCGCCGGGGTGATGGCCGAGACGGTGGGGAGGACGCGTACGCTACGGACGATGCACGCGCACGAGCACGGCGCCGCGCACGCACATGCGCACGGGCACGGCGCGGGGAGCCGCGAGCAGGATCGCCGGGCCCTCGGGATCGCCCTCGGCCTGATCCTCGTCTTCATGGCCGGCGAGGTCGTCGCCGGCATCCTCGCCGGCTCGCTCGCCCTGCTCGCCGACGCGGGGCACATGCTCACCGACGCTGCCGCGCTCGCGGGCGCCCTGGTTGCCTCGCGGATCGCGGCGCGCCGCGCCCGGGGGATCTGGACGTTCGGCTTCGGCCGCGTCGAGATCCTCGCCGCCCAGGCGAACGGGATCTCCCTGCTCCTCGTCGCCGCCTGGATCGTCTACGCGGCGGTCCGCCGCCTGATCGCGCCGCCCGAGGTCCACGGGCTCGTCGTCGTCGTGGTCGCCTGCGCCGGCATCGTCGTGAACATCGCCGCCACGGCGTCGCTCCTGCGTGCGAACCGCGAGAGCCTCAACGTGCGCGGCGCCTACCTCCACATCCTCACCGATCTCGCCGCGTTCGTCGGCACCGCGGTCGCGGGCGGGCTCGTCCTCGCCACCGGCTGGGCCCGCTTCGACCCGATCGCGGGTCTTCTCGTCGCGGCGCTCATGCTCCGCTCGAGCTGGACGCTGCTGCGCGAGTCCGGCCGGATCTTCCTCGAAGCGTCGCCGACCGGGATCGACCCGGACGAGGTCGCCCACGCGCTCGTCGGCGAGGAGGACGTCGTCGAGGTGCACGACCTCCACGTCTGGCAGGTCACGAGCGGGTTCCCCGCCTTCGCCGCGCACGTCCTCGTCGAGCCGGACACGGACTGCCACGACGCGCGCCGCCGGCTCGAGCATCTGCTCGAGGAGCGGTTCGGCCTCCGCCACACGACCCTCCAGGTCGACCACATCGCGCGCCGCAGCCAGGACGTGGAGCTCGGGTCGCTCGTGTCCCGTTAGAGTCAACGCATGGCCATGCTCGACCTGTCCGGCAAGACCGCGATCGTCACGGGCGCCTCGTCCGGGATCGGCCGCGCCACCGCGCGGGCGCTCGCCGCCGCGGGAGTGCGCGTCGCCGGCGGCGCCCGGCGCGTCGAGCGGCTCGAGACGGAGATCGCGCTGCCGCTCGACGTCACCGACCCTGCGAGCAGCGAGCGGTTCGTCGCCGAGGCGGTCGAGCGGCTCGGCGGGCTCGACATCCTCTTCAACAACGCCGGGCTCGCGCTCGGCCGCGCCCCGTTCGACGAGTCGAGCGAGGAGGACGAGGCGACCGTCTTCGGTGTCAATGTCACCGGCCTCGTGCGGATGACCCGGCTCTGTCTGCCGCACTTCAACGACTGGGGCCACATCGTCAACATGGGCTCTGTCGCCGGACGCGCGGCGTACCCGGGCGGTGCGACCTACGTCGCCGCGAAGTTCGCCGAGCGCGGCTTCACGTACGCGCTCCGCGAGGACCTGCTCGGCCGGCCGATCCGGATCACGACCGTCGATGCGGGCATGGTCGAGACGGAGTTCTCGGTCGTGCGCTTCAAGGGCGACACCGAGCAGGCCGCCGCCGTGTACGAGGGCATCGACGCGATGGAGGCCGAGGACATCGCCGACTGCGTCCTCTTCGCGCTCACGCGTCCGTGGCACGTGAACGTCGACGAGATCGTCGTCAAGGCGCGCGACCAGGCCTCGGGCGCCCGCGTCCACCGCGCGGGCTAGCCTCGAGCCGCGCGTCCGCGGCCGCTACTCCGCTGCCGCCTCGGCCCGCTTGTCCGCCCAGCGCTTCAGGCCCGCATACGCCTGCCGGAGCGGCATCGCGCCGTCGTAGAAGGCGGCGTCCTCGCCGGAGTCCTGGAGCTCCTCGAACACGAACCGGACGAACTCGTCCTCGCCGGCGCCGCCCTCGACCGCCTCGGCCCAGTCGAGGAGCGTGAGCCGCAGCTCCGCGAGGTGCGGGACGGGATCGGTGGCGACGCCGAAGTGGATCAGCGCCAACCGCTCCGGCTCGCGGCGCTCGATCTCGCCGATCGTTCTCTCCCACGCCTCGACGTCGATCTCCGGCGGCGGCGTCGGCGGCAGCACCGTTCGGTTCGGCTGGATGCGGACGCCGGCCGCGTCGCCCGCGTAGAGCGTCCCGTCGGCGTCGAAGTAGCAGACGTGGTGCCCGGCATGGCCGGTGCTCGGGAAGCATTCGAGCCCGAGAACGCGGTCGCCGACGAGGTGGACGTTCGCCTCCGGCACGGGCGCGAGCTCGCCCCAGAGCGTGTCGAAGCTCTCGCCGTACAGCCGGCGCGCGCTCCGCTCGAGCCGCGACGGGTCGACGAGGTGCGGCGCCCCGACCGGCGAGACGTGCACCTGGAGCGCGGGGTGCTCGCGCACGAGCACGCCCGTGGCGCCCGCGTGGTCGAGGTGGATGTGGCTGAGCAGCAGGTGACGGATATCCGTGAGCGCGAGCCCGCGCTCGGCGAGCCCGGCCTTCAACGCGTCCACCGTCGTCGCCGGCCCACAGTCGAAGAGCGCCGGCCCGTCCTCGGTGTCGAGCAGGTAGGAGGCGATCACGCGCTCGCGGCCGAGGTGGTGCAGGTCGATCGGCTCGATCGTGCTCACTCCGCGATCCTCTTCCTCGCCGCCGCGACGATCTCCTCCGCCTCGTGGCGGTTGCCCCAGCCGCGCGTGTCCGTCCGCTTCGACGGCTCGAGGTCCTTGTAGCGCTGGAAGAAGTGCTCGATCTCGTCGCGGAGCTCCGCGTTCACGTCGTGCACGTCACGGACGCGCTCGAACGACGGGTCGCCGAGCGGGACGCAGAGCAGCTTCTCGTCCGGGCCCTTCTCGTCCGACATGTGGAAGACGCCGATCGTGCGGACGCGGATGCGGCAGCCGGGGAACGTCGGGTCGGAGGCGAGCACGAGCGCGTCGACCGGGTCGCCGTCCTCGCCGAGCGTGCCCTCGATGAAACCGTAGTCGGCCGGGTACGCCATCGCCGTGAACAGGCGCCGGTCGAGGACGATCCCGCCGAGCTCGTCGTCCCACTCGTACTTGTTCCGCGAGCCCGCGGGGATCTCGACGAACACGACGTCCTGGGGTGCACTCACGGGACGAGCGCCTCCTCGAGGTCGGCGACGAGGTCCTCCGCCGACTCGATCCCGACCGACAGGCGGATCAGGTTCGGCGGGGCGGCGAACGGCGCGTCCGCGGTGGCGGCGTGGGTCATCCGGGCGGGCACCTCGATCAGGCTCTCGACGCCGCCGAGCGACTCGGCGAGCGCGAAGAGCTTCGTGCGGCCGGCGCTCGCGGCCGCCTCGTCCGGCGAGGCGGCGAGGAAGGAGACCATGCCGCCGAAGTCGCGCATCTGCCGCGCAGCGATCTCGTGGCCGGGATGGGTGGGCAGGCCGGGGTAGAGGACGCGCTCGACTGTCGGCTGGCTGACGAGCATGCCGGCGACGGCGGCCGCGTTCTCGCAGTGCTTCCGCATCCGCACGGCGAGCGTCTTGATCCCGCGCAGGACGAGCCACGAGTCGAACGGGCCGGGCACGGCGCCGAGCGACTTCTGCAGGAAGCGCAGCCGCTCCGCGATCGCGTCGTCATTCGTGGCCGCGAAGCCGCCGATCACGTCGGAGTGGCCGCCGAGGTACTTCGTCGTCGAGTGGACGACGACGTCGGCGCCGAGCTCGAGCGGGCGCTGGAGGTACGGGGTCGCGAACGTGTTGTCGACGACGAGGATCGCGCCGGCCGCGTGCGCCGCGTCGGCGGCGGCCCGGATGTCGACGACGTTCAGCATCGGGTTCGACGGCGACTCGATCCACACCATCCGCGTCCGCTCGTCGAGGTGCGCGGCGAGATTCCCGAACTCGTCGGCGGGGACGTAGTCGAAGACGTAGCCCTTCGGCTCGTAGACCTGCGAGGTCATCCGGTAGACGCCGCCGTA
>Ga0102953_1002682_pt1 | contig 10340 bp, 2 predicted proteins | sample SalPon2A_C_D2_MG_FD_78509 | JGI IMG/M metagenome (GOLD analysis project Ga0102953, IMG submission 78509) | Soil microbial communities from South San Francisco under conditions of wetland restoration - Salt Pond MetaG R2A_C_D2_MG | ecosystem: Environmental > Terrestrial > Soil > Wetlands | place... | reverse complement strand
GCCGATGAGTGCGGTCAGGATTTCATCGCCCTGCACTCCATTCAGGTTTCGGCCAATGAACTTGTTGTAGAATATCTTGTCGCCCAACTCGGCCGTGCTTTCACCCCCTGCCTGCTGTATGTGGTGCAGAACCGAGTTCTGCACCCAGATGGCGATTTCATCGTCGTATAGTGCATCCTTCAAATCCGCCGGAAGCCCTTCGGGGAAGCGCCGCGCGATCGCGGAGTTCAGCGCGGCGGCAAAATCTGCCTGCGACATGAGGAGGCTCTTGATATTGTCCTTCCAGTTCGGCTCGGCCATGCGCCGGGCGCGTCCGAACACCTTGCCCCAGTCGGTCTTGTCCGGGCTTGGAGCGCCATGGATCGCATTGCGCCCGGCATTGCGCGCCGGTGTCGGGCCGAACAGCCCCTCGACCGCCGTGGCCGGGCCGCGCCCGGGTGCCATGTGTTGCCGATACTGATTGGCGGGGTATTTCTCGAAATCCTTCGGCTTGAGCTCGCTAAGGGTGTGTTTACCCTTGTCCCACTCCTGCCGAACACGCGATAGTACCCAGCGTGCATAGCCCGCCTGAGCTATCTCGTCCTTGAAGATCAGCCCGGCAAACTCGCCGGTATTCTCAAGCGCCTCGTACATGCGTATATCGGCGATAAATTTTTCGGGGATGAGATCGGCATCCGCCACGCCTTCGGCCTTTTTCAAGGCTTTCCAGCGCTGGAACCAGTTGTCAAGCTCGGGAGGGCTCTTGATGCCCCGTACCGCCCCGTCTTTGCTGACCTTGATCATCGCCTCAAGCGGGAGCCAGGCAATCTCGGTTCCAATTTCATCGAGCCTCAACACCTTGCGCAATACCAACTGAAGCACATCGGCTGTCTCTTCGCCGGCATTCTTCACGGCATCGCCAAGCACATCATCAAGCAACCGCCGCATTTCCTCTGGGTTGTTCCGGGCAGCAGCCAGCGCTGTCACCAACTCAGCAGCCTTGTCTTCATCGAGAATGTTTCCGAAGGCATTGCATAGGTGCTCGAGCAGGGGCTGGCGAGGGTCCAGGTGCCGCGGTCCGCTGAACCCGCTGACCGATAGAAAATTACGCTCCCCCATATTAGTCGAGCCCCATGACCATTTTGAAAAGCTCATCTGCCGGGAGTTCTTTTTTAAGCACCCTGACCGTCTTTCCACTGACCAGCGGCAGGGCCAGCCCACCCATGATCAGCACCCGGTCGAAATTCGTCATCGGCCGTCCCCATTTATCGGTACCGGTATAGAACGAGGCGACGAGTTCCATAATGTCGGTGGCCTCGCCAACGCCGGGCATGAAGCCCAAGCTCATGTCGATGATGAATTCCAGGTTCTCGACAATCGCCTGATTTGCGGGGCTATCAATAGGCTGACGGTCTTCGGTAAACCCATTTCCGCCCGGTGTGAGCGGCGTGCCCTGAACCGAGATATTCGCAATACCTCCACGCCAGATTTCATAATTCGCAGTTTCGTGAAGGGGGTCGGGATTATTGTCATCGGGATCCCACACAGCCTCGGCAAGATCGCTGAAAGCATCTGACAGCTTGTCCAGGATTCCACCGATCAGATTGTCGTTTACGCTAATATCGACGCCAGCTGTCGCCTTCACTATAAATTCAAAACAGGCCACATCTACCAGGGCGTGATCGGTTACGGTGACATTGAACTCGTTATAGTCATGGGTACCCGGCTCAAACACTGTGCGCGTTTCGGTATGGGTGCCGATAGCGCGTTCGACCTTGTGAATACAGTAGCGAATATCAAAGGCAAAGCGCTGCGACTCCGATCCTTCATCGACGAGTATCTCCAGCGCCGCGGTGCCATCACTGCCCCGATAGTAAGGATTGTCCGGATATTTCGTGGATAATGTAACACCACATTTGCCGTTTTTGCGCACGGGCGTGACGGTGACAAAGGGCACCCTGTCCGGGTAATCGGGTGCCAGGTCCATGATCTCGTGCCGGCGGTCGAGATCGTTCACCTTCCTGTCGTGTGGATCGACGATGATGTTGCTGCCCGAGATATGGGTGATGTCATCCAGCAGGCTGATCACGTAAGGCGCGGTGAGGAGCTGGGTGTTGATGCGCTCGTCCCGGTCCGGCACCAGCGCAGGGCTTTGCACGCGGTAAATATCAACCGGAACCTGTGCGGGCCAATCGCTGAGGCCGCTGATTCCGATTCCGGGTCCGGCTACCAGGATAAGCCGGTCGGTATTGTCCGCAGGGAACAGCCCGGCAGCTACGAGAGCTTCGCGCATTTTCCGGGGTGGCTCAGGCTGGGCAGGTACATATTCCCAGGCGACAAGATCATCGATGACAAGCCCGTCTTCAGCGATGTGGTCGCCAAGGTATACGACGAATCCAGGGTGGTCGTATAGCGTATGCTTGAAGCGCCAGCGCTGCGCTTCTTTCGATGGCGACTCATCGAGCACCTCTACCGCCCCGACCTCAGGATCGGCGTTCAGATCACCGACGATCTGTTCGATCGAGAAAACTCCGAAATTGAAGAGCGAAAGGATAAGCGCGGGGTAACTGTGATTCACTGCCCGCTTGGCCCGAAGCTTTAGGAGCTTCAGTTCCCCCGATGGCTCGAAGGCCATCGCCAACCCGTGGTAGGCACTGCGAAAGTTTTTCACAAGGTAGTCGACATCCTTGGAGATCAAGCTGACATCCTCAGGCGGTAAGACCCGAAGCAGGTCATTCAGAAGCCCTTCGAGCGACTCGTTGGATTTGAAGAGCGGATGCCAGGCGAGCAGGGTTTCCTTCGCAGTACGCTTGTTAGCGCGCAGTAACTCGTACGAGGAGCCGCGAGCGCCATGACCGAGTATCAGGTCGAGCAGGCGATCCAACGGCCGCATGTTCATGCCTTCCACGCGAGTGGCAGGGTCGAGCTCGAGATTCAGTGAAACGCCACGCGCAATCCCGTAAAGGAAGCCCACCTGTTTGCTGTTGCGAACGATGGCCGGGTAGGCCTCGTCAAGATCGGCGGGAGGGTCGCTGAAGCTCACCACGATCTCGGAACTGGCATACTCGGCGAGCAGGGCGGGAGCAACCTTGAGTTCGCCTAGCATCGTCTCGACATCGCGCGGTCCGGGGCGTTGCTGAGCACCATTCTCCCAAGCGGCCGGATCAATGATCCAGACCATTCCGGGCAAGTCGCGCAGTACTGGAGTGCTTCCGGCATCGGTCAGGAAGTCGTCCACTGCGGCAATGGTGATATGTCCCATGACCCAGGTAATTGAATCGAAAATCGCGTATTGAAAGGCATCAAAGATAAGATGGCAGAGAGCCTTCGCCTGATCTTTAGGCACCATTGGATGATCGAAGCCGAGATCGAGATCGAGCGTGCCGCTGATTCCCGACAAGTCCTGCAGGGCGACCGCGATATCTTCACGGTAGATCATGACACCGCGCGAATTGTCATTCGATACGACAAGCTGAAGCTCGGGAGTGCCTACAGAGGTGTTGATGAACTCGACCATCTCCATGGTCTCGACGTCCCGGGAATGATCAAAGCCTATTTTAACCTTGTTGATCACCTCTTCCATTCTCGCCTGACCCATCTCCAGCGCAAAGACCTTATCGGGACTGGCGATGGGTTCGACCTTCATGCGCACGCGGTTGGTGTGGTCGGTGGCGGGGCGATTGTTGATTTCTATCTTACGATTCTGAAGATCGGCACGGATCCATATCCCGTTCGAGTTTTCCTCGGTGAAGATGTTGACAGACGAGACCGGCTGCAGGCCGAACTCAATCCATGGCACCTTGTAGCCTGCAAGAAACAGCGCTTCGAAGCTGTGCGAGACCTCGTATAGGAACTCGCGGATGAACCTGGCATCGATCCCGATATCGCTCAGCACTGGCGCGGCATTCAGTGCACCGGGGATCGAAAGTTCGTCGAACCCCCCGTAAACCGCGTCATCGAGATCAGCGAGCGAGGGTATCCAGAACGGAGGCTTCAGGCTCATGAGTTCGTCTTCGTTCTGATCACATCGGTCACGCGGCCCGAGGATTTCTCGCCGCTTGCCGGGCGCTTGCGGCGGCTGGCCCAGATCAGAAGACGGCCGTCGGGCGTGCGGGCGGATTCGTAGCGGCGCGCCACTTCGATGCCGCCGCGCATAAGCTCTTCTTCCTCAACGACCATCGGCGCGCCGGGATCCATGATACGACCTTGCGGTCCGGCCAGCGTGTCACGCGCTGTACCCAACAGTTCCCATTCGCCCATCCGTGAACGCACGAGTCGCCCGGTTGCGATGTTATTGATGATTTCGGGAGCAAAGGGTATCCAGTGCGGCGGGGCTGTGGTCAGCAGCCGATAGCGCCAGGCGGTATCGCGCTCTGGATCGCCAGTTTCTTCGGGCAAATCGCCTTCTCCGGTGTAATCGGGAAAGTCATCGCGGACACGTTTCCAATGCTGGTCGCGGTTGATCGGTTCTCCTGCAGGGCTTTCGACAATCTGCTCGATGCCCCACGCCAGATTGGCCATCTCGTCGCGGGTGAACATGACCAGTTCAACGGGGCGGCTGTGATCTCCACCGGAGATGCCGCGGGGGATGTACAGCCAGGGCGCCACGCCGTCTTTTGCAGAAGGATCGCCCGCAAGTTCGAAGAAACGCCACGGACGGGCGCCAGTATCTTCAGTTGCGCAGGCGTTCACCCGGGTCACGTCGCCGAATGTGTCGAAGACCTCGACCGAGATGATCCGGTTGAGGGTTCCGGTCTCTACCGGCACCGGCATCATGAACCAGTCGTTGGAATAGACGGTGGCAAATTCGGTCAGAACGAGTTGTGCTAGATCGGTCTTCTCCAGAGTGATTCCACCGAAGAACACCTCGCCATCTTCGAAATCCCAGAAACGTTCGGCGGGCATGCCGGAATAGGAAATCGGTGTGGGCAGGAGCCATAGTGTCTCTTGCTCCTGGGGTTCCCCGGCGTTGCCCTTGGCGCCACCGCGCGGGATGTCGAAGGCATGCCAGTCGAGATCGCCACCGGTGTGCTCATCGGTGGCGAGGATGATGTCGACTGCGTTGCCTTGTTGAGCGTGCAAGCGCGCGCGGTGTTCGAGGTGGTCCTGCTCCCAGAAGCCGTCACCAACCTGATCGGCGAAACGGCCATCGACGTAGGCCACCCAGGATGCGGCGATCTTGTCCGCCTCGCGTTGCGCAAGCCCCGTCAATTGAGCCAACCGGGCCGGCAGGGTTCCGATCGCAGCGCGTAAGGCCAAACCGTCGAAGGCACCTCTGACAAGGTAGCCGAGTAATTTCTCCGATTTCGCATCGATGGCATCGCCTGGCGTGAGCGGGTAGGCAGCCTGCAGTTTGCGCAGCGCGGCCTCCCGGGCCTGCGGACGCATCATGCGCAGCAGTTGCAACCCTGCCTCGCCGGCCATGCGCGGTCGCGCGGGGCCGTTTTCCGCAGGGGCCGCTTCGATCAGCGGTTCAATCAGATCGTCGTGCTTGATCGGGTGTTTGGCGTTGGGCGTGCGGGGGGAGGCGAGCCCGCCTACGCTTACGGAGCCATGCCGCACCTTGATCTTGATCGGGCTTGCAGCATCGTCTCCGTCAAATTCGCCAAGTTGCCATTGCCGGGCCAACGTCCATAGCGGATCTGCGATACGGGCCTCGAGCCCCTTGCGAACATCGTCGTGCAGGTAGGAGGTGCGAATATGGGTCCAAGAGGTGCGATTACTCACGACGTACCTCCCGGGTATGTGGCCTTGCTTGTGTAAATGGCAGGCAGGAACTGGTTCATATTTTGCAGCTGGTGGCCGTCGACGGCGCGGATACGGGCGAGTTGGAAGGCGTCGCGGACGGTGTCGATCATGGTGGCATAGCTCCAGCGCTCTCCGACGGGCGGCAGGGCGAGGAGCAGCGTCTGCGGGGCTTCGGTGTTGGGCGCGTCATAGTGGAGCGCAACACCGGTATTGACGGTTTTGGCCGGAACACGGTCCACCACCTCGTCGATGATCAGCCCGGTGATCTCTCCGCTGATCGGGGCCGCGCCTGGAACCAGGGCTGCGACAAGCGAGGTCTTGGGCGGACTTTCGGATGGGATGCCGTCGACCGCGATCCATGGCTGGAGATCGTCTTCGGGCCATTGCGCGACCTGCAATCCGATACCTCCGGGACATCCGGTTTGGCAGTCCTGAATGAGCATCGCATCGTTCAGCGCGCGCAGGGAGGGGCGGACATAGCCTAGCTTCTCGATCCATTGAACGGGGGTGCCGCCAGTGGTTTTCTGCAACCTGTCTTCAGACTGGCTGAGCGAGTTGGCAATCACGGGCAGGGTGTTGGATGTCAGGCGGCAAAGGCCCGGGAACCTTGTACCGAACACAAGACGCAGGGCACTGCGCGCTGTCCCGATCCGGGCCTCCGGGGCGGCACCGGTGTCGAAGACGATGCCGTCGGCTTCCTTCATCTTTTTACGCAATGTCGGTGCCAGACGCCAGGCACGCTGATAGCAGGCTTCGGCATCGATAATCCTTGTGACAGGACGGAAGACTGCGCCCTCGATGCCGAGGCCAGCCAATGCATCGAAGGCTGCAAGCAGTTTCCGGGAAGACAGTGCCCCCGTGGGTGTTTCATTACCCTCCTGCGGCTCCGGCAGCGCATCGAGGACAGTTTTTGCATGCCGTGTCAGAGCGTTAAGGGAAGACCTGGCGCGTTGTTCGAGGCCGGCAATCTGCGCTGCGACTTCTTCTCCATCCTCGCCAGTGAGGATATCGCGCGGCGCCATCGGGCGGGCATCGAGAACAACGGCGCGCCAGCCGAGCCAGCGGTCCATGAGCGCATCAAGCGCGGTCCAGTCTTGCGCCTCCCGGTCAAACATTGGGGTAGCACCGGAAGGCACGCCAATCGCCGGGAAGGCGGAGGCGTGGGCAATGATGCGCTGCACAAGATCGCAGCTTTCCGACAGCCCATCTGCAGGCAGCAACATCAGCGTCTGCAGGGCAGGAACGGCAAAGGGTGATCCGGTGGAGAGCATGTCAGCCCAACTGAACACGGTTTTGGCAATGCTCGCCCCCGTTTCGTCACAATAAGTGATGGTGATGCGAAGCTGATCTGGCGGCCCCAGCAGCGCGGCGACGAGCGCCTCGGCATCGGGATCTGCCGCAGAGCCGGGATAGCGTGACGGGTCGGAAACCCAGGCATGATCAACACCGGAGCTGAGAGGGGCCATCAACGCCACACGGTGCGTCTGGGTCTGTGCACTGGGGACTGTTCTGAGGATATCGAGTTCAGGCGGGGGCACTTCGCCATCACTGATGGCGGACAGGCTGGCGCCCGAACGCTGGAGATTGCCCTGCACCAGCGCATGTACGCTGTCGGCGATGGCGGCATCTGCCAGTGCATCGATCTGGTCTCCGAGGTAGCCGAGTGCCTGTTCGACCTTGCCGAACGTGCCGGTCTTGTCGGAACCACCCAGTTCCCTGAGCACTTCAACCGCCTTGGATTTGAGCTTTTCGGTTCTGCCCGTGCTGACGATACGGTTGAGTTCCAGCGCGTCGACACCCGGCTGTTCTGGATCAAACGGTTGAGCGGTGAGCGACATGACGGCCTGCCGGATGGGATAGATCCAGTGCGGGGCTTTGGCCGTATCCTTGAGGTAGCGTTCGAACCGGTATCCCAGGACATCGCCCAGATCCTGACCCTGACGCACGGCGGTAAAGATCCAGTGGGCGTCGCGCATCCGGTTGGAAGTCAGGTCTACGGCCATGGGTGAGGCACCATCATCGGAGCCGTAGTTCGTCCAGCCGGCGCGCAATACCGCAGCCGTTTTGGCGTGGTTAAGCGATGGCGTGTGAACGTAGCCTTGCGACCGGACACGGTTGCCGTCGCCGGCCTCGCGATTGTTGGGTTGCAGGTTCTGTACCCAGCCAAAAGCTCCTACCTGTATGCCATTGCGTTTTTGCCCATCACGCAGATCAGCGATGCGGCGCAGTGGCAGGGAAGTCAGCCAGGCATCGAGGCGCCAGCTGGCCAGGCCCATCGTCTGGCTCATCAGCAGATCGATCTGGTCGGGGTTGAGACTGCGCAGGAGGGTCAGCGCTTCCTTCATGTCGGTGATCTTTTTTCGCCGCGGATCCGCTACGCGTGAAAAGGCCAGGCCTTTGATTGCAGCATCTCCGGCCCTGCCCATGGCCTTGAGTTCGTTCGAAAGCGCCGTCATTTCCTTGGCCGGGAAGGTGGCGTCTTTCTTTCTGCTGCCAACCTCACGATCGATGGTGGTGGCAAGCTCCGTAAGCGATTTGGCCGATGTGTCGCGCAACATGCGGGCAACTGGTTCGTCCTTGGCGCTGACGCGCGCCCGCCCCTTGAGACCGGAAATCGACCTGAGGTTGGCGGTGAGATCGGTGATCTCGTGCGTCTCCATTGCGCCGACAATGCCACTGATTTCGTTCTTCTTCGTAGCGACGTTGGCGTTGCTCCTCGCTGTAACCTCTGCCATTTCGAAAAGGGAGATTGCACTCGCTTCCTCATCGATACCTGTACGGTAAATCGCCTCCTTCAGCAATCGAAACAGAAGCGGCTTTTTGCCGTCGGGAAACGTCGGTTCGTCGGGAGGTAGCGTCGAGGAAATGAAACTCTCTGCGTAACCCAGAAGGTAATCCACCTGCGCGTCAAAACCGATCGCCTGCTCGCCCTTGTGCACGACGACATGGGCGCTGGTATCCCAGTCGGCGAGTTCGCCATCGAATGACAGAAAACTGAGATGAGGATCATCGCTATCGTTGCCAACGACCCCGTTGTAGAGGCCCGACGGCGGTTTGATGGCGTTGTCGAAGCTCGCGTTGGCCCGGAAGTGATCGACACAGATGTCAATCATCTCCTGCAGGTAATTGGCCACCGACCGAATCGTTTCCTCGCGGGGTTTCATCGCGTTGGCCACGGCAGCGGCGACATTCAGGGCATCGACGTTGTAGAGGTCGGCATAGATTGAGGACGAGGGGTTCAGGATATCCAGAAGCAACTGCCGCTTGCCGGCCAGTACCTCGATCTGGTGCAAGCCGCTGGTGAAACGCTTCGGCCAGTTTTCATAGGCCGCCTTGCCCGGCGCTTTCTCCGATCGCTTGATGCTGAACATAGGGGTAGTGAGGTGGAGTTCGATATCAGTGAAAATATCCTGCAATGCCTGTGAATTATGATTCGGATGCACAATCAGGTTGCGGATCTCGTAACGCAAGTCGAACAGGTTGCGCTCGCTCACGGCTTTGGAGAGAAAATACCTGGCCGGATACGGTTGCTGTCGCAGAATCTGCAGGAAACAATCGCCGGGGTCGGGAAACTGTCTGGCCAGGGAACTTGTCCATGGTCCCATGCGTATCACACCATTTGCAGCAGCCTCCCAATAGGGCAACAGGCTCCGCAACTGTGCACCTAGCAACTGTTGACGCTGGGCTTCTGCATCCGGTTGATCTATCTCGCGGCTGAGATGTGCTTTGCTGACAGGAAGAACTCCGTAGGACGTGCGGCCGAGGCGCAGTGTCGGCAATGGCGTGCCACCACGTACCGAGGTGATGAACCAGTCGCGCAACCAGTCGACCGTCCCTTTGCTGAAGAATGTTTCTTCTCGACCCTTAAGCAACTGAGTCAGCATCTCACCCCAGGTCACCGGCCAGAGCAATATATTCATCGCAGCCTGCACGGCATCCTCGGAGCCTGTACGGTTCTCGAATCGTTTCAGCGTTGCGTTGGATGGCAAGCCCAGCGCCTTTGCAAGCCGTGCATGGTTGGTCTTTTCCGGTGTAGTGCTGGCATCGAGTGCGCCTGTAGCAGTCATTGTTTCGTCAGAGGACTGAACAACTGCCGGGTTGGGCGCCGCCGCCACGTTTGCAGGTTCATCTATCAGGCGGATGAACATGTCATCGAGATTGACGGCGGCATCCGACCAGCCGGCTTCGACATCGCTGGTGTTGTTGGTCGCCGTCGCGGGCGCGGCAAACCCCGCTCCCCAATCGTGCAGATGGGATGCAAGCAGGTTATCAAGCGTTCTCGCAGCCTTGAGCGGCGTCAGCGTGCTGCCACCAACGGTCGGGTCGGAGGTTCGTACGCCGAGAACATAGATCTCGTCAATCTGCTCGCGCGCCCATGTCGGCAGATTTACAGTAACGGCCATGCCGCGCTTGATCGCCTCACCGTAATCGGTCATCCAGCGTATGGCCGGGTCAATGGCGAGATCGTTGCCGATATCGGAGGCCTCACTCAGGTCCGGGCTGAAGGCAATATTGCGGCTGACGGCATTGGATACCTTGTCAAAGGCGACCCGGGAGTTGGCGTAGCCTGTCACGAACCAGTAATCCGGCAGTAGTGGTGCCAGCGCGCTGTG
>Ga0102953_1002681_pt1 | contig 10345 bp, 8 predicted proteins | sample SalPon2A_C_D2_MG_FD_78509 | JGI IMG/M metagenome (GOLD analysis project Ga0102953, IMG submission 78509) | Soil microbial communities from South San Francisco under conditions of wetland restoration - Salt Pond MetaG R2A_C_D2_MG | ecosystem: Environmental > Terrestrial > Soil > Wetlands | place... | reverse complement strand
TATGAAACTTGGATATTTAATAAATTTCAATGTCCCATTAATTAAAACTGGGATCAAACGAAAAGTAAACAACTATTTTATTTAATTCTTGGCGCCTTAGCGTCTTCGCGTTTAAAAGTTTTTAATATGAAACCGAATTTTAAAAATATCAATATAAAAACAGCAACCAACCAGCCGGAAGCGGCAAAATGGACTGCTGATCACCAAATTAAAAAGGACTGGGTGACCCCGGAACAGATTCCTGTGAAGCCGGTTTACACCAAGGACGATTTGGAAGGCATGGAGCATTTGAACTATGCTGCCGGCTTGCCACCATTCCTCCGCGGACCCTACTCGGCGATGTACGCCATGCGCCCGTGGACGATTCGTCAGTATGCCGGTTTTTCAACCGCTGAAGAGTCAAACGCTTTTTATCGTCGTAACCTGGCTGCCGGCCAGAAAGGACTTTCTGTTGCGTTCGACCTGGCCACCCACCGCGGCTACGACTCGGATCACCCACGTGTAGTTGGTGACGTTGGGAAAGCCGGTGTGGCCATCGACTCCATCCTGGATATGAAAATCCTGTTCGACCAAATTCCACTGGATAAAATGTCCGTGTCCATGACCATGAACGGAGCCGTGCTTCCCGTAATGGCTTTTTACATTGTGACTGCCCTTGAACAAGGCGCCACTTTGGAACAGTTGTCAGGAACCATTCAAAATGATATTCTGAAAGAATTCATGGTGCGAAATACTTACATCTACCCGCCGGAATTCTCCATGAAAGCGATTGCTGACATTTTCGAGTTCACCTCACAAAAAATGCCGAAGTTCAACTCGATCTCCATCTCAGGCTACCACATGCAGGAAGCTGGTGCAACTGCCGATATTGAAATGGCTTACACATTGGCTGATGGGTTGGAATACTTACGCACCGGGATCAAAGCCGGGTTGGATGTGGATGCTTTTGCACCACGTCTATCGTTCTTCTGGGCCATCGGGATGAACCATTTTATGGAAATTGCCAAGATGCGTGCTGCCCGAATGATCTGGGCGAAATTGGTGAAACAGTTCAACCCGAAAAACCCAAAATCAATGGCCTTGCGAACACACTCGCAAACATCAGGTTGGTCATTGACCGAGCAGGATCCTTTCAACAACGTGGGGCGTACAGCTATTGAAGCGATGGCCTCTGCATTGGGACACACCCAGTCGTTGCACACCAACGCACTGGATGAAGCGATTGCCTTGCCAACCGACTTCTCTGCACGTATTGCCCGTAACACGCAGTTGTACATCCAGCAGGAAACCGAGATTTGCCGTGGTGCAGACCCTTGGGCCGGTTCGTACTACGTAGAGTCATTGACGAAAGATTTGTACACCAAAGCCTGGGCGTTGATCGAGGAAGTGGAAAAACTGGGTGGTATGTCCAAAGCCGTTGAAACCGGTGTTCCTAAAATGCGAATCGAAGAGGCTGCGGCCCGTGCACAAGGCCGGATTGACAGCGGCGCTCAAACCATTGTTGGAGTTAATAAATACCGTTTGGAAAAAGAGGATCCAATCGATATCTTAGAGATCGATAACACCGAGGTTCGCAAATCTCAAATTAAGCGTTTAGAAAAATTGCGTGCTGAGCGCAATGAGGAAGATGTACAACAAGCGTTGGCAGCCATCACAAAGTGTGCTGAAACAGGTGAAGGCAACTTACTCGACCTGTCAATCAAAGCAGCACAAAAGCGTGCGTCACTGGGTGAAATTTCAGATGCCTGCGAACAAGTCGTGGGTCGTTACAAAGCAGTAATCAGAACAATATCAGGCGTGTATTCATCAGAAAGTAAACAAGATAAAACCTTCCTGGAAGCCCAGGAGCTGGCAAAGAAATTTGCCGAGCTGGAAGGTCGTCAACCACGTATCATGATTGCCAAAATGGGTCAGGATGGCCACGACCGTGGTGCCAAAGTAGTGGCCACCGGCTATGCCGACCTTGGCTTCGACGTGGACATGGGACCACTGTTCCAAACACCGGAAGAATCCGCCAAGCAAGCTGTTGAAAACGACGTGCATGTGCTGGGCGTTTCGTCGTTGGCTGCTGGACACAAAACATTGGTCCCTTCAGTGATTGCAGAGCTGAAGAAGCTGGGCCGTGAAGACATCATGGTGATTGCCGGTGGTGTGATCCCTGCACAGGATTACCAATACCTGTACGATGCAGGTGTAGTTGCCATTTTTGGCCCGGGAACCAGCGTTGCTGCAGCCGGAAAGAAAATCCTGGAGATTTTGATTTCAGTACACGAAGAATAATGGGTGACGTGGTTTCCAAACCACTTTTTTAACGGCGAATTGGAATTCGCCGCACCCATAAACAATACCGAAAGCCATTTCCGAAAGGGAGTGGCTTTTTTCATGGGTGCGCTGTGATTGCTATTGAGGGTTTCACTTCAAGTGAAGTCCTCAATAAAAACCAGCCTTTCCATATTTTATGGAGATCCCGAAATGAATTCGGGATGACGCGCTTGGTAATAGCTGTCTTGTTCTTATTGTATAGCTTTTGAACAATAATCAAATGTCTCAAAATTCATCTAACTTCTTCAAAAATTCTATCCATATTCAGTTCCTGACGGAACTATCCCGTTAGGGATAAAATATTGGTAGAAAGCACGGCGATAAATCTTTAGGAAGTCCCGTCGGGACGAAATATTATTTTACCGGACACCAATGAAAAACGAACAAGCTTTTCAAACATCATTTTGTGCTATATTTATTCATTATTCACTTTCAAATACATGAAAATCATGGGAACTATTGTTGGAATCCTCGCATTGATCAGTGCAATTTGGGTCATTTACCAGGTTTGGGTAGTTGACAAAAACATCAGTGCCGGCGGAAAAATTATTTGGACACTTGCTGCCTTATTTTTTAGCATTGTCACTGCAATCGCTTACCTCATCGTGCGTAAATCGTAAAAATCATTGCAGGTAGAGATTTAATGATCAATTAATCCAATAAGCAATTTGACTAAAAATAAAACTCGAAAGCCATTTCCGAACGGGAGTGGATTTTATTTGTCCTGTTTTCAGAAGTAAGAAAATTTGCAAATCATTGGCTTGTATATGTAAAAGAAGCATAGTCATCCGAAAAAACCCCATTTCTGTTATAATCCACTACAATACTCAATTTATCTTGCGCTATCGAATATTTAGCCTCATGTCCTGCTGTTACTAATACAAAGCCAGATAACATTTCGTCAATATCATCTTTATCCCTCGTAAAGGTTTTATAGGGTTTAGAATAAGTTGATGTAGCGGTGTCATAGTTGGAAAAAATGATCTTGTTCGCAGTAAGGGTCATGATACTATCAGAAACCGAAAGCGCCCCTTCTATCGATATCGACTTTCTCGTCGTATTGTACGACGGGGTTCTGGGAACGTCAATAAAAGATTCTGTAAAAGTGTTACTTGAAAATTTTAAATAATAGTTTACACTGACGAATCCTGTTGCCACTGGAATTGGCTTTTGAGTTACCCAGTCTCCAACATAAGCAGGAAAATCGTTATTCTTTTTACATGATGAACTTCCGGCAATTAATACTATCGTGAATGCAATCAATTTATAGTTAAAAACAAACTTCCAATACTTCATGGCTTATCATTTAATTTCGACTAACAAAAGTGTACAAATTTAAGAAACCAGACCGCTTTGGAGAATTATTTATTCTGATCACATCAAAATGTTGTCTGCAAAATATTCTTCGGTCTTTCAATTGATAATTACAAGTTATTAATAATGCACTTAATTACATTAATGGCCAGAAAGCCAATAATTATTGCAAACAACGGAAAAATCACAAGCCATAGTTAACGTTGCAAAGAGCCGACCAAATCAACTTGAAAATTTCATCTTAATTATTTAAGACCTATTTATCTTTTATTCGACATAATAAATTGACTTCCAGTCATATAAGTCGTATCTTCTCGTTCCTAATTAATATTTTTTATATGAAAAAGATTTTACGAATTACAATGTTTTTACTGACAACGGTGGCTTTGATTGGCTTGTCCAGTTGTCAGAAAAACGATGTGCTTGATTCGTCAAGCCTTGGAAATGCCTCCGATCTTCAGCTTAAAAAAGCTGATATGAACACTTTTTACAGCCCTACACAACCCCTTGGAAATGGAGTCATGCGTGCATGGGTTCAGGTTGACAAAATGGGTCATCCGATGGCCGTTGGTGTCAACCTCTCTGAAAAAGCATTGATGAACTTACCGGCAGACCCGGCATCCTATGTGCTTGAACTGCCAAAAATGAAAGGCCAACACTTTTACACCCATGCTTATGTCGATTGGAACCCGCAAGGACATGAACCTGCGCATGTTTATGATGTCCCCCACTTCGATTTTCACTTCTACATCATTTCCAGCGAAGATCGGATGCAAATTCCACTTGACACATCTACAACCGTTTTTAATACTCCTCCCGATCCCATGTATATTCCAGATCATTACATGGAACTACCCGGCTTAGTTCCTGGAATGGGTGCTCACTGGGTTGATTTGCTTTCACCGGAATTTAACGGTTCACCATTCACCCAAACCATGATTTGGGGGAGCTACCAAGGTCATTTTATTTTCTGGGAGCCCATGATTACAATTGCCTTCCTGAAAAGCCATCCGGACGTTACTACCCCCATTAGGCAGCCACAAGCCTATGAAATGCCAGGCTGGTATGCGACCGACTACATGGTTAAGTATTCTGAACATCCGAATCAATACACCGTGGCACTGGTTAATTTGCAACCCAAAGGCGGTCAATAGCTACACCTTGTATAATAACTAAATATTGAAGAAGCCATTTCCGAAAGGGAGTGGCTTTTTTCATGGGTGTGCCGGTTTCAATCCGGGAATTCGGCCATTGAGGGCTTCACTTGAAGTGAAACCCTCAATAAAACCAGCCTTTCCATGTTTGATGGAGATCCGGAAATGAATTCGGGATGACGTTAATGATTTAGTATTGACTTTCCCGGGGACACTCTCCAATGTTATTTCTTGCTAAATAAAAACTTCGAACAACCAATTTTTCGCCTGCCATGTTTCGATATTTCAAACAATATTTTTAGGTTTGTCTAAATTTTCAGAGTCATGGCAGAACTATTGAACACGCAAACGGAAGAAAACTACCTGAAAGCAATCTACAAACATTCGTTGTCGAGCCCAACGGGGATGACGACCAATGCCATCGCCGAGCAAATGGACACCAAAGCATCGTCAGTGACCAACATGTTGCAAAAGCTGGCAGAGAAAGAAATGGTAAACTACCGAAAATATCAGGGAGTAACGCTGACTCCGGAAGGCAAGCGGCGGGCAATCATGGTTCTACGTAAACACCGCCTGTGGGAAGTTTTTCTATATGAGCACCTTGAATTTAGTTGGGACGAGGTGCACGACATTGCCGAAGAGTTAGAACACGTGAGTTCAAATGACCTGGTGGAGCGCCTCGACAAATTCCTCGGCTTTCCTAAAAGTGACCCACACGGTGACCTCATTCCCGATCGGAAGGGCTATTTCCCCATCAATCACTCCGTCAAGCTCAGCACCATGATTAACAGCTCGAAAGGAACAGTGTCTGGAGTGAATGATACTTCGTCGGCCTTCCTCACCTTCCTTGACAAGGTGGGTATTCGTCCGGGAGTGGAGATTGAAATAATGGAGTGGCACGAGTTTGACCATTCTGCAGAGGTTAGGATCAACCAGGAACAGGTGATCAACCTTAGTTACCAAGCCACACAAAACATTCTGGTCACCAAAAACAGAAACTAAAAACGCTCCGAGCGTCATTCGGGAAATAATAAGCTTTCAATTCAGAATTTATAAAACGCTAATCAATATGGACAGAAAAACAAGCGGCAAATCATTGGGAGAGGTACATGAGAGCATTGATACCGGCGCGTCCAAAGGATTTTTCAAAAAACTACTGGCCTTTGTGGGACCGGCCTACCTGGTGAGTGTGGGATACATGGATCCGGGAAACTGGGCAACTGATATTGCCGGGGGGAGCCAGTTTGGCTACAAGCTAATCTGGGTGCTGCTGATGTCAAACATCATGGCGGTGCTGTTGCAAAGCCTCAGCGCCCGGCTGGGCATTGTGCGTGGGCGCGACCTGGCCCAGGCATCAAAAGAAACCTATTCGCCTTTCGTGAATTTCATCTTATATATTTTAGCAGAGATTGCCATAGCAGCCTGCGATCTGGCTGAGGTGCTGGGAATGGCGATCGGCCTCCAGCTGCTGTTTCACATTCCACTGCTTTGGGGAGTACTACTCACCCTGCTCGACACCTTCCTTTTGCTGTTTCTGATCAACCATGGGATGCGGCGGATGGAAGCTTTTATACTGGCCTTGGTGGGTATCATCGGGGTAGCTTTCCTAGTTGAAATGATTTTTGCCAAGCCCGACATGGCTGATTTGGCGATGGGATTTATTCCATCAATACCCAACAGCACAGCGCTATACATCGCTATCGGAATTATCGGAGCCACCGTGATGCCGCACAACCTGTACTTACACTCATCGTTGGTACAAAGCCGAAAGTTTGACCGGGGCCATGCCTCCATCAAAGAAGCTATTAAGTTCAACCTGATTGATTCGGTGATTGCCCTCAACCTCGCCTTTTTTGTGAATGCCGCCATCCTCGTTCTGGCTGCTGCAACTTTCTACAGAACAGGCATGTATAATGTAGCAGAAATTAAAGATGCACACCAGTTTTTGCAACCACTGCTGGGTACACACTGGGCCCCGCTACTATTTGCAGTAGCATTGTTAGCAGCCGGACAAAGCTCGACCCTCACGGGAACGCTGGCCGGACAAATTGTGATGGAAGGCTACCTGAACCTGCGTATTCAGCCGTGGATCAGGCGTCTCATCACCCGCTTGCTGGCCATTATTCCAGCGGTAATTACCATTGTGGTGTTCGGGGAAAATTCAACCGGGGGACTGTTGATTTTGAGCCAGGTAGTGTTGAGTTTGCAACTGGGATTTGCTGTTATTCCGCTCATTCACTTTGTGAGCGACAAGGAACGGATGGGAAAATTTGCCATTGGTATGGGTACAAAAATATTTTCATGGTTGATTGCCTCCGTCATTGTGGTGTTGAACGCCAAAATGGTGGTGGATGAAATTCAGGGATGGATGCAGGATAGCTCTCACCCATGGATTTTGCGATTGACTGTTATACCAATCGCGATTGGTGCGCTGATTTTGTTGCTGTTCATCACTTTCCGTCCACTGGTGAAACGCGTTTTGATAAAAGCCATCCACTCTACCCACAAATTACCGGCACTCGCCAAGATTTCTGTGCCTACCAAATACGCACAGATTGCTGTAGCCATTGACTTTAGCGACATTGACTCGCAAGTGATCAGACATGCGCTATCGTTGAGCTCACCAGAGACCAAAATTCTGTTGATTCATGTGGTTGAATCTGCAGGTGCACTCATGCTTGGAACGGAAACCCGCGACTACGAGACCCTTCAGGATAAAGAACATCTGGAGCATTACGCCAAATACATCACTGAAAATGGTGTCGAAGCAACCTCGTTCCTGGGATTTGGAAACCCAAAAAATGTGATCCCCCGAAAGGTAAATGAAGTCCATGCCGACCTGCTGGTGATGGGTGCTCACGGACATAACATGCTGAAAGACATCATCTTTGGGACAACAGTTAATAAAGTACGTCACAAAGTGAATATCCCGGTATTTATTGTGAAGGACTAAAAAATGATGAATCAAAGATCCAGTCTCAGCTGGTCTTCAAGCAGTCGAAAACTCATCCGATGGTAAGGTGTGGTTCCGTGTTCGCGGATTGCCTCCCGGTGGGCTCTAGTGGGATAACCTTTGTTTTTCAACCACTGGTAATTTGGAAATTCTTCGTGAATGCGGTTCATAAAATCATCACGATAAGTTTTGGCTAAGATTGATGCCGCAGCAATGGGATAAAATTTACCGTCTCCCTTCACAATGCATTCGTGGGTGATTTCCGGGTACACTTTAAATCGATTGCCATCAATCAATAAATGTTCAGGTTGAATTTTAAGCTCGGCAACGGCCCGATGCATCGCTAAAAATGAAGCATTCAGCACGTTGATTTCGTCTACTTCCTCGTTGGTCACAAGGCCAACGCTATAGGCCAATGCCTGGTCTTCAATAATGGGACGCAACTGGTAGCGTTGTTTTTCCGTGAGCTTTTTGGAATCGTTGAGCAAGTCATTTTCAAAATCGGGAGGTAGAATAACAGCAGCTGCATACACAGGTCCAGCCAAACAACCACGCCCGGCTTCATCACAACCGGCTTCCACTCGTCCTTCTTTTAGAAATAGTTTTAATGGATTTTTCTCAAGCCTCATTTCAAGAGTTCATTTCAATGCGGCGCATGAAACGTTTTCTATAATTGAAAATTATGTGGATGCGCCTTCCCAATTTTGCGATTCGATATTCCCGGGGTTGCACCCCGGGCTATTGTTGTTACGCCCTTTCAGGGCTTATTTTTAGACAAAAATAGTTTTCGATTATATTTTTCGAAATTATCAGCAGATTTTCTGCGTCGTATTTGAATATTTTATAGTCGATCTTTCGCCAAAAATTCCTGCGTTCAACGGAATGAACCATTTCAGCTAGTAAAATGCTCTGTCCCAAACCCCTCCCCTTCGGGGAGGCCGGGAGGGGCTTTTTACGTATTCAGGCAAATTTGGATGCTGCCCCACAGTTGGTCAGCTGTTTTGTCCCAACTGAATTTTTTCTGCTGCTTCTTCCCTTTTTCAATCAGTTCGTGCCGCAAATCGTCATCACTGGCAATACGCACCATCGCATCTTTAATCTGGCTGATGGCAAACGGATCGGTGTACAGCACGGCATTGCCTCCAACTTCAGGCAATGATGTTGTATTGGAACAGATCACCGGAATGCCGGCGCTCATTCCCTCGATAACCGGGATGCCGAATCCCTCGAAAAAGGGAACGAATGTGAGTGCCATCGCTGCGCCCAACACTTGATGCAGTTCTTCAATGGGCAATCGACCCGTGAAAATCACATCGTCCTTGAAACGCATGCCTTCGTAGGTTTTGGTGATTTCGCCGGTTTTAAACATTTCGCCTCCGGTAATCACCAGTTTGATATTGGTGTCCATCGATGTGCGAAAAGCATCATAGGCGCGCAGCAGACCAATAATATTTTTTCGCGGATGCAATGAACCGATGTATAAAAAGTAATTCTTGCCCGCTGTGTATCGCAAGCGGGTCGACACTTTTTCTTCTTCTGACGTTGGTGTATACAACTTATTTACACCATTGTACACCACATCAATTTTGTCTGGACTCAAGCGGTAGGTGCGTACAATATCTTCTTTTGAATAATACGATACGGTAGCGATTCGTTTGGCCCGCTTCGCAAATCGCGGAAAGAAGAAGTTGTAATATTTGGATGTCAGCCAGGGCAAATCCTTGGGGCGGTGTGCAAAATTAATATCGTGAATAACAGCCAGTTGCCGCACTTTCGTATTGAGCGACAAATAGCCATCGGGTGATAAAAACAGATCGACACTATACTTGCGCAAAATCCAGGGGATCCGGAGTTCAAACCAAATAAACCATAAAATGGGATGACGCGTTGGCGGTGAAACGATCACAGGGGTGACATTGTCTGAAAAAATGAAATCCTGGTCATACGGTCGGTCGAACAAGAAGATAAACTGGTGTTCGGGATGATTGCGGGTGATTCGGGAAAGTGTTTCGCGGGTGAACCAACCAATCCCTTCCAGTTTTCCTTTTTGTAACAAACGGGTGTTTACTGCGATGACCATTTAGTTTCAGATTGTTTAGATTTGCTCTCAAATGTACGAAGTCTCCCCAAAAAATGCTTATTTTTATCGAAATTAATCTGATAAAGAAAACGGGCGTTGAAAAGAAAGTTTGTTACCAATTTACTACTTCTTCTCTCACTGAATCTCTTAATAAAGCCCTTCTGGATTTTTGGGATTGACCGCACCGTGCAAAACGTGGTGGGAGCAGAAAGTTATGGTCTGTATTATTCGCTGTTGAGCTTTTCCATGATCCTCAATATTCTACTCGACCTTGGTATCACCAATTACAACAACCGAAACATCGCTCAACATGGTCATTTACTGCGAAAATACCTGAGTAACATTGTAGGGTTGAAGTTCATGCTGGCCATTGTCTACGCCGTCATTTGCCTGATTGTGGCCGCCATCATTGGGTACAACAATGTCCAATTCCACCTGCTTTTCTTTTTGATCTTCAACCAGTTTTTAATTTCGTTCACCCTCTACTTGCGGTCCAATATCAGCGGACTGCATTTTTTCCGG
>Ga0102953_1002680_pt1 | contig 10346 bp, 11 predicted proteins | sample SalPon2A_C_D2_MG_FD_78509 | JGI IMG/M metagenome (GOLD analysis project Ga0102953, IMG submission 78509) | Soil microbial communities from South San Francisco under conditions of wetland restoration - Salt Pond MetaG R2A_C_D2_MG | ecosystem: Environmental > Terrestrial > Soil > Wetlands | place... | reverse complement strand
GGCAGACGATCGTCGTCCGCGCCGACCGGGTCGTCAACGCGAGCGGCCCCTGGGTCGATCGTGTGCGCCGGCTCGAGGACCCGGCGGCGAAGCCGTCGATGCGCCTCAGCAAGGGCGTCCACGTGCTCGTCGACGGCGCCCGCGACTGGGATGCGGCGCTCACGATCTCCCACGACAAGGTGCGCGTCTCGTTCGCGGTGCCGTGGGAGGGGATGCTCCTGCTCGGCACGACCGACACGCCGCACGAGGGGGAGCCGGAGGAGGCGCGCGTCACGCCCGCCGACATCGACCAGGTGCTACGGGAGGCGGCGGTGGCGGTCGACGGGATCGGCGGGCCGCGGGCGACGTTCTGCGGCCTGCGCGTCCTGCCCGGCGGCGAGGGTGCGACGGCGAACGCGCGCCGCGAGACCGTCTACTCGACCGGGCCGACAGGCATGGTCAGCGTCGCCGGCGGCAAGCTGACGACGTACCGCCGGATCGCGCTCGACGCGCTCGAGCACCTCGGCGTGCGCGGCCTCTCGCGCCGGCCGAGGCCGCTTCCGGGCGCGACCGGGCTCGACCGGATCGCGTGGCCGGAGGGCCTCGACGCGGCGACGCGGGCGCACCTGCTCCATCTGTACGGGTCGCTTGCGGTCGACGTGCTCGCGCCCGCCGCAGACGATCCGACGCTGCTCGAGCCGCTCGTCCCGGGCCGTCCCGACCTGCGCGCGCAGGACGCCTACGCGCGTGCGCACGAGTGGGCGCTGACCGACGAGGACGTGTTCCGCCGCCGCACGACGGCCTGGCTGGCGAGCGCGGGCGTCGAGGTCTAGACTCGGTCGGGTGTCCAGGTATATCAGGCTCACCGCTCCGCTCGTGCGGGACGGGGGAGAGCTCAGGTCGGCGAGCTGGGACGAGGCGCTCGACCGCGCCGCGGCCGGCTTCCGGACAGCCGTCGAGGGAGGGGCCCAGGTCGGCCTCTTCAGCTGCTCGAAGGCGACGAACGAGCTCAACTTCGCCACGCAGAAGCTGTCGCGGGTCGCCTTCCACTCGAACAACATCGACAGCTGCAACCGAACCTGACACGCCCCTAGCGTCGTCGGTCTGGCGACGGTGTTGGGCGCAGGGGGAGGGACGAGCTCCTACGAGGAGGTCCGCGAAGCCGCGGACCTGATCGTGCTCTGGGGCTCGAACGCGCGCGAGGCGCACCCGATCTGGTTCCACCACGCCCTCAAGGCGGTGCACCGCGGCGCGAAGCTGATCGTCGTCGACCCGCGCCGCACGACCTCGGCGCAGTGGGCCGACCTCTGGCTCGGGATCGACGTCGGCACCGACATCGCGCTCGCGAACGCCGTCGGGCGGGAGATCATCCACGCGGGCCTCGTGAACGAGGAGTTCGTCGGCCGCGCGACCGAGGGCTTCGAGGCCTATCGCGAGTCGGTCGAGCCGTGGACGCTCGAGGAGGCCGAGCGCGTCACCGGCGTCCCCGCGGACGCGATCCGCGAGCTCGCGCATGCGTACGCGACCGCCGAGCGCGCGCAGCTCTGCTGGACGCTCGGCATCACCGAGCACCACAACGGGGTCGACAACGTCTTCTCGCTCATCAACCTCGCGCTCCTGACCGGCCACGTGGGGCGCTACGGCGCGGGCCTGCAGCCGCTGCGCGGTCAGAACAACGTGCAGGGCGGCGGCGACATGGGCGCGCTCCCGAACAAGCTGCCCGGCTTCGGCGACGTCGAGAACGACGCCGACCGTGCCCGCTTCGAGGCCGTGTGGGGAGTCGAGATCCCACCGCGGAACGGACTCCACCTCACCGGCATGTTCGAGGCGATGGAGCACGGCGACCTGCGCGCGCTCTACGTGATCGGCGAGAACCCGGCGCAGTCGGAGGCCGACCAGGGGCGGACGCGCCGCCTCCTCTCCGGGCTCGACCACCTCGTCGTCCAGGACATCTTCCTGACGAAGACGGCCGAGCTCGCCGACGTCGTCCTGCCCGCGTCGGCGACGGGGTCCGAGGTTGACGGCACCGTCACGTCGAGCGAGCGCCGCATCCAGCTCGTCCGCAAGGCGCTCGACCCGCCGGGCGAGGCGCGCGACGACATCGAGATCGTCTACGAGCTCGGCCGCCGGCTCGGCTACGACCTCGGCAGCCCGAAGCCGGAGGACGTCTGGAACGAGCTGCGCTCGCTCTCGGCGGCGCACCGGGGGATGAGCTACGCGCGGCTCGAGGAGCTCGGCGGCATCCAGTGGCCGTGCCCGGACGAGACGCACCCGGGCGAGCAGTTCCTGCACGGGCGACTGTGGGATCCGGTGGTCGCCAAGCGGGCGCCGTTCACTCCGGTGGTGGACGATCCGCCCGTGGACGTGCTCGACGGCGAGTTCCCGCTGCGGCTCACCACCGGCCGGCGGCTCGAGTCGTACAACACCGGTGTCCAGTCGGGCGGGTTCTCCTCGCCGCTCCATCGCAACGGCTCGGCGCTGCGGCTCGCGCCCGAGGACGGCGCCCGCTACGGCGTCGCCGACGGCGGCCGCGCGCGCGTCGTCTCGCGCCGCGGCGAGGTCGAGACCGGGGTCGTCTACGACGAGACGCTGCGCCCCGGGCTCGCGTTCATGAACCTCCACTTCCCGGACGAGGTGGAGACGAACGTGCTCACGATCGACGCGACCGACCCGAAGTCGGGCACCGCCGAGTTCAAGGCGACCGCGATCCGGGTCGAGGCCCTCGCCTGATGGATCTCCGCTTCCCGCTCGCCGAGCCGACGGAGGCCGAGCGCGCCGCGATCGACGCGGTCGTCGGGGCGCCGGGAAACGGCAACGGCCGGGTCGTCCGCGGCGACCGCCACCGACGCCACCTGCTGCTGCCCTCGCTGCGGGCCGCGCAGCGCCGCGTCGGCTGGGTGAGTGAAGGCGCGCTCGGCTACGCCTCGAGACGGCTCGACGTGCCGCCTGCGGACACGTACGGGGTCGCGAGCTTCTACGCGCTCCTTGCGCTCGACGAGCGCCCCGCGGAGGTGCTCCACGTCTGCACCGACCTCGCCTGCGCGCTTGCCGGCGCGGAGGTCCCGGACGGCGCGCATCCGTCTCCCTGCCTCGGCCTCTGCGAGCGCGCGCCCGCGTCGCTGCGCACGGTCGCGGGCGAGGCGCCGCGCGAGATCCAGCTGCCCGAGACCGGGCCGCCGCTGCCGCAGGCCGGGGAGGACGGCCTGCGCCTGCTGCGCCGGATCGGCGCCGGGCTCGACCCGACCTCGCTCGACGACTACCGCGCCCACGGTGGCTACGCCTCGCTGACGCGCGCGCTCGAGCTCGGCCCCGAGGGCGTGCGCCGCGAGGTCTCCGAGTCGAAGCTCCTCGGCCGCGGCGGCGCCGCGTTCCCGACGGGCACGAAGTGGGAGGCGGTCGCCCGCCAGGAGGCGTCCCCGCACTACCTCGTCTGCAATGCGGACGAGTCGGAGCCGGGCACGTTCAAGGACCGCGTCCTGATGGAGTCGGACCCGTTCGCGCTCGTCGAGGCGATGACGATCGCGGCGTACGCGACCGGCTGCGAGCGCGGCTTCGTCTACGTCCGCGCCGAGTACCCGCTCGCCCACGAGCGGCTCGAGGGTGCGTTCGCCCAGGCACGCGCGGCCGGGCTGCTCGGCGACGACGTGGCCGGCGCCGGCTTTGCGTTCGACATCGAGCTGCGGATCGGCGCGGGCGCCTACGTCTGCGGCGAGGAGACCGCGCTCTTCCAGTCGATCGAGGGCTATCGCGGCGAGCCGCGCAACAAGCCGCCGTTCCCGGTCGAGGTCGGCCTCTTCGGCCGCCCGACGGTCGTGAACAACGTCGAGACGCTCTTCAACGTCCTCGACGTCGTCGCCGAGGGCGGCGCTGCGTACGCCCGGACCGGCACGGAGGGGTCGACCGGGACGCGCCTCTTCTGCCTCTCCGGCCATGTCGAGCGCCCCGGCCTCTACGAGGTGCCGTTCGGGACGACGCTGCGCGCGCTGCTCGACCGGGCGGGCGCGCGGCCGGCGAAGGCGGTGCTGCTCGGCGGCGCGGCCGGCTCGTTCCTGCGGCCCGACCAGCTCGACCTGGAGCTGACCTTCGAGGCGGCGCGTGCGGCCGGCGCGACCCTCGGCTCGGGTGTCGTGATCGTCTACGACGAGTCCGCCGACCTCGTCGCCGCGGTGCTGCGGATCGCCGAGTTCTTCCGCGACGAGTCGTGCGGCCAGTGCGTGCCGTGCCGCGTCGGCACCGTGCGCCAGGAGGAGGCGCTGCACCGGCTCGCCTCGGGCGCGACGCTCGGCAACGAGCTGGAGACGCTCCAAGACCTCGCCCAGGTGATGCGCGACGCCTCGATCTGCGGCCTCGGCCAGACGGCCGCGAACGCCGTCCAGTCCGCCATCTCGAACCTCGACGTCCTCGTACCGGGAGGTGCCGCCCCGTGAGCGCCGTGTCCGTGTCCGCGCCGAAGAAGGTCGTGGAGTTGACCGTCGACGGCAAGGCCGTCCGCGTCACCGACGGCGCGACGATCCTCGACGCCTGCAAGCGCGCCGGGATCGAGACGCCGACGCTCTGCTACGGCGACACGCTGACGCCGGTGAACGTCTGCCGCGTCTGCGTCGTCGAGCTCGAAGGGTCGCGGACGCTCGTCCCCTCCTGCTCGCGCAAGGTCGAGGACGGGATGGTCGTCTCGACCGACTCGGAGCGCGTGCGCACGAGCCGGCGACTCGTCATGGAGCTGCTCGACTCCTCGGTCGACCTCTCGCTCGCGCCCGACGCGCAGCGCTACCTCGCCGACTACGACGCAAAGCCGGAGCGCTTCGGCCCCGACGCCGCGACCGTCGCCCAGGAGGTGAAGGTCGACAACGACCTCTACGTCCGCGACTACTCGAAGTGCATCCTCTGCTACCGCTGCGTCGAGGCGTGCGGCGTCGACCACCAGAACACGTTCGCGATCCACGTCGCCGGCCGCGGCTTCGGCGCGCACATCTCGACCGAGCTCGACGTGCCGCTGCCCGATTCGGCGTGCGTCTACTGCGGCAACTGCATCGCGGTCTGCCCCACGGGCGCGCTGATGTTCAAGAGCGAGCACGACATGCGCGCGGACGGCTCGTGGGACGAGTCGCGCCAGGAGGTCGTGCAGACGGTCTGCTCGTTCTGCGGGGTCGGCTGCAACCTCGAGCTGCACGTCCAGGACGGCGACATCGTGACGGTGTCCTCGCCCGACGACCACGACGTCACGCGCGGCAACCTCTGCGTCAAGGGCCGGTTCGGCTTCCAGTACGTCCAGAGCCGCGGCTGAGCTGTGGCGCGCGTCCAGATCCTCCGCTGGCAGGAGATCCCGTCGGTGGTGAAGGCGTTCGCCGAGGACGGCACGAGCGTCTCACGCCAGCTCGACCCGTGGTTCCAGCAGGAGATCGACCGGCAGGCGATGGCGGCGGGCCTCGTCGGCAGCGACGCGTACCTCGAGCAGTGGGCGTGGGACGCGGCCGAGGAGCGGCCGGGAACCGTCGAGGAGACCCTCGACGCGGTCGAGCGCGAGCTCGAGGAGCAGTTCGCGGAGCGGCGGTACCGGAAGCCAAGCTGACGGGCTGACAGGCTGCGGGTCTGCCGCAGGCCCGGTCTGTGCCTGCCCGGACGCCGTTGTCCGGCACTGCTGCGAGGGTGAGAGCATGATGGTGGTCGAGACTCCCCAGCAGCTCCTCGACGTCGAGGGATCCGACGCCGTCCTCACGTGGCGGTTCCACCAGCTCCGGCTCGCCGGCTACGACGAGGCCGCCGCGGGCGATCTCGCCGCCCGCGCCGACGTCGACCTGCACGTAGCGATCGACCTGCTCGAGCGCGGCTGCCCGCAGGCGCTCGCCTTCGAGATCCTGCTGTAGCCGAGGTCGACCGAGCCGCTCCGCGGCGCTCAGAGGAGGATGCGGATCGCGGTCTCGACCGGGCAGCCGCGGCGGAGGAGGTCGACCGCGCGGTGAAGGTCGACGTCGGAGCGGCGGCTGAGGACGAGCGCGTCCCAGGGCGCGTAGCCTGCGAGCTGCAGCTGGTCGGAGCGCCAGCGGCGCACCGGGTCGTGCTCGGTGACCTTCTCTGCGAGTGCGGCCGGGGACACGCGCTCACCGGAGCCGTTCGCTGACCCGTTGCGCCCGGGGCACGTGCTCCCAGACGGAGCCTCGGCACATCGGGCAGCTCTCGGGTGCCATGTGGGCGACGACGCCGTAGCCGCAGGCGGAGCAGGAGAACTCGAACCTCGGTTGCTCGAACAGCGCGGCCGCACCGCCCGCGCCTGCGAGCTTCACCCAGGAGGGGCTCGCGGGCGGGGAGACGGCCGTTGCTTTCACGTCGGGAGTCTCTGCCGAGCCGACTGCGGAGCCCACGTGCGAAACCACGCGATCTCGTGCGGGGAACTACGCGATGTGATTCCGGGGTCCCGTGCCCGGTGTGCGCCCCGGCGGCGGCGCGTCTGGAAAGCCCCTGCAAAACGCACACGGCCGTCGCCCTCGTGCCCGTCTCGGGCGCTGGCCCTGTCGGGCGGGCGACCGCCGAGATTCGGATACCATGCCGCCGCCGGAGGGGTGGCAGAGCGGTCGAATGCGGCGGTCTCGAAAACCGTTATCCGTCGTTAGGCGGATCGAGGGTTCAAATCCCTCCCCCTCCGCTCCAGCGATCGACGTGGAACCCCGCTCCGGCGGGGTTCTTCTCGTAGCTATCGCCGCGCGGCGTCAGCTCCGCAGGAGCCGCAGGGCCGCCTGCCGGTTCGGGACGCGCAGCTTCTTCAGGACTCTGGCGATGTGGGTGCGGACGGTCACTTCCTGGATCGCGAGGCGCTGCGCGATCTCGGCCGTGCTGAAGTCGTCGGCGAGCAACTCGAGCACCTCGACCTCGCGGTTCGTGAGCTTCTTGCCCTCGGGCTGCCTGCCGAGGCGGCGCCGGCGCCGGCCTCGCTGGCGGAACTCGTCGAGCACGCGTGCGACGAGGTCGCCCGTGAGGAGCGCCTCGCCCTGGAGCGCGCGTTGCAGCAGCGAGGGCAGCTGTCGGAGATCGCCGCCCTTCAGCAGGTAGCCGGCTGCGCCTGCCTGGATCGCGCGGAAGAGGTCGGCGTCGCTGCGCGAGACGGTGAGCATGACGATCGTGGTCGACGGCACCATCGCGGCGATGCCCGCGGTCGCTGCGATCCCGCTGCCGGGCATCTTGATGTCGAGGAGACAGATGTCGGGCTCGTAGCGCATCGCGGCGTCGATCGCCGACGCAGCGTCGCCCGCCTCGGCGCACACGAGGAACCTCTCACGCTCGAGCACGGAGCGGACGGCGGCCCGCAGGTGTGGGTGGTCGTCCGCGACGAGCACGGAGGCAACGAACTCGCTCGCGGCCGACGCGTCCATCTCAGGGCAGGAACACGTCGATTGCCGTCCCCAGCCCCGCAAGCGAGCGTAGCGTCAGCCGCCCGCCCGCCGCGCTCGCCCGCTCGCGCATGCTCACGAGGCCGAAGCCGCGCGTCGGCGAGCCGAGCGCGAAGCCCGAGCCGTTGTCCACGATCCGGAGCCGCCGGCCGGCCCTGTCGGCGCGCAGTCGGATCCGGAGAACCGTCGGGCGTCCGTGGCGGACGGCGTTCGTCGCCGCCTCGTGCGCGATCCGGAAGAGCGCCTCGCGCTCCTCCGGCGTGGCGTCGAAGTCGCTTCCGACGAGCTCCGTGCGAACGCGCACGCCGTTCTGGTCGATCACGTCGCGCGCCGAGCGAAGACAGCCGCGCGCCACGGCCCGGTCGAGCGGCTCGGTGAGCGCCGAGATCGCCGACCGGGCCTCGGCGAGCGCCCGGTCGGAGGCAGAGGCGATCGCTTGGACGGCCTCGCTCTCGCGCGGGTCAGCGCCCGCGAGCTCCTGAACCCGCACCGCGATCAGGGCGAGTTCCTGCGCGAGGCCGTCGTGGAGGTCGCGCGCGATCCGCCTCCGCTCCTCGAGCACGGCTGCCTCCAGCAGCCGGCGCCAGTACAGGTGCATCTCCGCGCCCACCCCGACGAGCAGGACGATGTAGAAGCAGAACTGCAGGATGTCGCCGCTGAAGACCCACTGCGAGTAGAGCGACGGGAAGACCGCGAAGTTGCAGGCCGCGAGGGCGGCTGCGACGAGCCCGGTCGAGAGTGCGACCCCGAGGCGCGCGCCGCCCACGTTCCTGCGGGTGGAGAGAAGCCACGCAGCGAGCGCGAACAGGGCGGCCGTCGCGATACGGAGCCCCTCGAGCACGCCCGAGCCGTGGGGGATCGCGGTGCTCGCGGCGACCGGAGAGAGCGTCTCGTCGACCGCGAGCGGAAGCCGTCCGGCGAGGGCGTGGACCGGAACCGCGATCCCCGCCCAGAGGAGCACGGAGACGGAGACCGTCAGCACGACCAGCAGCCTCCGGCTCGCGGTCAGACGGCGCTCCGACACGGCGCCTGCGATGACGAGCAGCGCCGCCTCGACGAGCTGTGCGAGCGACGAGCCCCAGTCCGAGAAGGCCGTTGCGTGCGCGTTCGCGAGCGCGGTGGGGAGGAGCAGGAAGAACAGGTTCTCGACGACGAGCACGAAGAGCGCCGTGGCGACGAGGTACTCGCCGGCGTTGCGCGTCTCCGCAGCGCGGCCGAGGAGGAGAACGCCCGCGGTGAGCCCGGCGAACGCGCCGACGGTTTCGATCCCGATGTGGAGCGGCGTGCTCTCGTAGGCGACGTCGAACGCGGAAACGAGGTAGGCGCAGACGGAGAACGCGATCCCGAGCGCGAGCGCCATGGCCGGGATCGACGACGGCCGCTCACGATTCGAGTCCGGTTGCATCGCTCCGACCATCAAGGATAGGCCCGGCTGAGCGGTGTACGTCGCCGCGCGCGACCGGCGCGGGACCGCTGCGTCACCAGCCGTCCCGCGCCGGTCGCGGATGCGGAGGACTCCGCCTACTGGGCTTCCGGATACCAACCCGCGGTCGGCGTTCGGCTCGGGAAGATCTTCACGTTGTCGACGTTCTCCGCGTAGCCGGCCAGGTCCTCGACCATGCCGGTCACGGGCTTGAGCGTGGTCGTCGCCGCGGGCGGCTGGAGGTTGCAGAGCAGGTACCCGCCGGCGACCTTCGTCGCGGTCGGGACCGACTGCTCGACGTACGGCGACCAGAAGCCCTTCGAGTAGAGCGTGTCTGCGAGAGGCCAGCGGTAGAACCCTGGGTTGACTTCCCACTTCGAGTAGCAGAGGAACGCGCCGCTCGACCCTGCCAGCGCCGTCGAGGCGCCCACACCGCCGATGACGGCCGACGCCATCGCCAACACGAGGACTCGCCTGAGCATTGTCTTCTCCTTTCGGTCGCGTCGTTGCGCACCCATGCTCACGCGCCGTCATGTGCCGTCTGTCGCCGTTCGCTGAATTTTCGGTAAGCGATCGTTCGCCTTCTCAACGGGCCGTTCGGACACGTCAACGGCACGCCGTCCGGCGGGCGGTACGCCTCCGCTCGCTCGGCGAGGCGTCCGAGGGGGCTGAGGAGCGAGACTGGAAGGCGCGTCGGTCGATGAACGGGAGGCCTCCCTCTTCCGGCAGGAAGCCGGCCGGGGTTCCCGATGCCCATGCCGTGACCGGGACGCCCAACGAGGGGCCGAGCGGCCTCCCGCCAGCGGCACCCGTGACGCAGACCTCTGCCCCGGCAGGCCACCTGTGGAATCCGGTCCGGCACGTTCGTCGACGACCGCCGGAGTGGACGAGCCGCAGCCGGGCCGTACCCCCGCCCGGGAGCCCTGTGGCGCTCAGCCGCGGATCACGACGACCGTTCCGGCCGGTGCGAGGCGGAGGAGCCGGCGCATGTCGGCGTTCGCGAGCCGGATGCAGCCGTGGGAGACGGCCTGGCCGATCGTCGCCGGCTCGTTCGTGCCGTGGAGCGCGATCGGGCCGCCCTCCACCCAGTTGCGCAGGACGTCGGAATGCGCCGAGATGCCGAGTGCCGCGACGCCGAACGGGCCGTCCGGGCTTGCGAGCAGCCAGCGCTCGTTGACGAAGTAGCGTCCGCGGGGGGTCGGGGTCTGCGGCGAGCCGATCGCGACGCGCGCGCGCAGCACCGGCTCGCCCGCCCGGTAGGCGACGAGCCGCCGGGCCGGCAGGTCGACGACGACCCGCGTCGTGACCGTGAAGACGCGGACGGCTCCGGCGGAGATCCAGCCGCTGCGGTTGTTGGGTGGCACGGGGAGCTGCACCCGGTAGGCGACGGGAGCGCACGCCCGCGGTGTCCTCCGGGCGCCGACGACGCCGAGGACGGCCCCGCTCACCGCCGGGGCCACGAGGCCCAGGAGCGCCAGGCGCGCCGGGTCGTCGACGCCCCCTTCGGCCCGGGCGGCGACCCGGGCGGCGAGGCCCACGTTGGCCCGCTCCACCTGCTCGTC
>Ga0102953_1002679_pt1 | contig 10346 bp, 7 predicted proteins | sample SalPon2A_C_D2_MG_FD_78509 | JGI IMG/M metagenome (GOLD analysis project Ga0102953, IMG submission 78509) | Soil microbial communities from South San Francisco under conditions of wetland restoration - Salt Pond MetaG R2A_C_D2_MG | ecosystem: Environmental > Terrestrial > Soil > Wetlands | place... | reverse complement strand
GCGGAGATCTGGGAGCGGGTCATGGGCTGGTCTCCGGAATCCAATGAACATCTGGATTATCTGTTTGCCGAGAGTCTCAATCGGCGCTTTCCCGGACTGATGGCCGAACCGCCACGCCGGGAAGTCTACGATAACGGGACACCGCTGCATCATGAGAAGGCGTTTGGGCACCTGGGGATTTGAAAGTCATGCCACAGAGTCACTGAGAACGCAGAAAAAAAATAAAACACTGAAAAATTCACTCTTATTATTTTCAACAATTTATCACAAAGCCATACATAGTCGGTAAAAAATTTCTCTTGTTAAACACGATATTTCGAAACATTTCCCAAAGTATTCCCAGTGTATCAATCATATTAAAAAAATGGGGACCGGAGACTTCCCTTCAGAGCCTTTCGTTGCGTTTTGGCACCTTTCTGAGCAAAAAAGATAAAGCACGCAGAGACGCTAAGCCGCAAAGAAAATAAATAAGAAGACGGGGGAATAATTCACTAGAATCTCTGAGGAAAAAATTTTGCAGTTACAATCATAGATACTGCTTTTTAGATAGATTTTAGACACTCAGCGTCTTCGCGCCTTTGCGATCAAAAAACGTGCACCCACAAGGAATATCCGACACAAACCCTGTAATTATATTCCGGTGGTGAGGATTTGGTTATTAACTTCTGGCTTCTCGCTGCTCACATCTTCATTATTCACTACTCTAACACTTAAACACTCAAAACTGGTATTGAACAACGCTCACCGCCCCAAACACCCCATATCCGCCTGATACAGTCGTCACTAATTCCCTGTAAGTCTGCGGTTTGATGGTGATTGGTGCCGTGAGATATTCGGTGAGATTTTTTTCATAGCCGTAAATAATCAAAGATTGTGGAACTCCGGAACCGGAAGTCAAATCAAACGCAATGGTTGTTGGTCCGGTGGATTCGGACCGTTGGCGCAAATGATAGGTGGCGTTTTGACAGATGAGGTATGCCTCATACAACCTGATTTCCGGTTGAAACATTGTCTGAAACGAGAGCAGATGATTATTGACCATGACCGAAGACGAATCGATCCGGGGTGCCGGTGGAATTGTCACCTCTCCGGTGACATCCGGGAAATCCTCACCGGATACCTTCAGTTGATATCGCTCACCAGCCCACGGAACAAAAGTGCTATCCGTGTATATTTTTCCACGCAAACTGTCTTCAGTAAATCCAAAGCCAGTTACCCGGGAATCAGACAACCGCTGAATTTGGACCTGTGCATCATCGATAGTCGGGACGAAATCATCTGTGGCTTCCTGGATTTTATAGACCCGTTCCACGTGCAGGAAAGAACTCCCGGCGTTTCCATCATTCCGCAGTACTCCCAGCACATTAAATCCCGGTTTGAAATGAGTTTCCACAATCTGGTGCGGTTGCGGACCGGGATCGGTTGGTAAATAACAGGATGAGATAACAAGGACACCAAGCCAAAATATCCTATTGAATTTTTTCTTTATATGTCCCACTGTTTTCACTTTTTATCTGTAAATATCAGTTTCATCTGCGTTAATCTGCGTGCCATTTCCAGTCAAAATTTAATCACATACCCAGCGGAAATGATCGGAAACAGCAGAAAATCATACCCGTAATAACCGTAATCCGGGATATAGAAATACATCCAGGGATTGCGCCAGAGGAACAGCAGATTCTGGGCAGTCATCGTAAAATAGGCTTCATCGGATCCGAGATATTCAGCCAAATGGTATCCGAATCCGCTGCGAAGTTTCTTTTTCCAGCCGATGTCCAGCACCAGCCGCGGTGGGTACCGGACGTTATTTTTCTTCGGTGTCAGATAGAGCGGGTAAATTCCGTAAGTGTTGTTCATCGGATTATAACTGTAGTGATCTTCATATCCGGTCTCCCAGGTTTTTGGAAATCCGGATGTCAGCTGAAAGGTTACGCTGCCGGTAATATCTCTGGTAATATTATAGAGTATCACCGATTTCAGGTTATGCGTCTGATCGCCATCCGCCAGGTAGGATTTGCCATTTTGTATCGATGGAAAACTCCGGGTAGATCGAGACCAGGAGTAACCAATCCAGCCGGATAGGAGATTCCAGTTTCCCTTCAGCATCAGTTCGATACCATAGGCTTTCCCAGTTCCCGGTTCCAAGTCTGCCTGATACGCATACACAGTTTTTGCGGTATTGCTGTAATCGAACCGGTAATCTTTGGGCATGTTTTTGAGATACGCCGTCACAGTATAGTCCAGGTTTTTGCTGAGAGAACCTTCGATACCCAGAATGTGATGGATGGAGGTCATCGGCTGCAAATTCCGGAGCGGGTAATAATAATCCAGAAATTGGCTCAGTTCGTAATCCTGGCTGTTCATGGCGGTGATATATTGATAATAGCGGCCCCAGGAATATTTCATGGTGAACCAGGGTAATTCTAACGCCGAAGAAAACCGTGGTTCTGCCCGCCACCGGGTTTCCGGTGTAAACGCGCTGAACCGCACACCCGGCTTCAAAATCAACCGGCCATATTCAAATTGATCCTGTGCGAACAGGGCATGGAGCTGTGGATATAATTGCGCACCATTGTTCGCATTGCGGTATTCGCCCACCTGGTTAAAAAATTGATACCACGAACCTTCGTATCCGATTTTCAGCGTCTGATGCAGATTAGTATACATGGTCAAATTGGATTTCAGGGTACGTTCTGATACCTGGTTTTTAACATAGGTCCTGTAATTGAGGATCAGATCGGCATTACCGCTGGTATCCGCCTGGTTAAATTTCAGAAAATTGGTGTTATTTACGTTGAATCCGGAGTAATAGAGATGTGTCTCCCAGACCAGTTGCGGAGTCAACAGGGTGCGAATCTGTAATCCGGTGGCAAGATTGGATGTGTTGGTCTGGTACCCGACACTCATGTCCCTGAGCAGTGGTTCATCAAAATAGAGACTAAACCGGGCGAAATCGTAATCCATGTAATCCCGGGCCCAGAATGCCGAAAAGCGCCATTTGGTGCGGCCGGTTTCCACCTGGTACGTGCCATTGAAATCGCCCATGATATTGGGAATGCCCAGCACAACCTTGTCGATCAATGAACTGATAAATCGACCGGACACCATGGCGGTTCCGTTCTGAGGTACCGGAAACTCCACTGCACCTACAATTCCCGAAGTCGACGGACGAAATTCGCCATGCACTTCCGAGCGGTGGCCTTCCCTGGTGGTGATATTCAGGATGGAGGAATTCCGGCCGCCATATTCCGCATCATATCCACCCATGAGCATCTCAATGTTCTTGATGGCATACGGGTTAAAAATCGCCTGCAGACTCAGGGCATGTTGCGGATTGTAAATGGTCATGCCGTCCATCTGCACCAGATTCTCTCCGCTGCTCCCACCACGGACATAATACATCGGCGATATGGCATCGGAGACCGTGACGCTTGGTGAATATTTGATGATCTGAAAGACATCCTTGTTCAGCTGCGGCACTTCCTTCAGCACGATCGGTTCCACCTGGAATGGAGCGATATCGGTCTTTGGTGCGATAAACTCACTTCGTCTGCCGGAGACTTCAATCGCTTCTCCTTCAATGGATTTCGGCTGAATTTCCACATTCCCCAGGAAGATGTCCTGATCAGACACTTGCACTGCTTTCTCCTTCTGTTGGTAGCCAATATGCGAAAACAGGAGTATAACATTTCCTGGATTCACCCGCTGTATAGAGAAAAATCCTTTGGAATCCGTGGTAGAGCCGTTTTCGGTGCCTTTCACCAGAATGTTCATCCCGATCACCGTCTCACCGGTTTTGGCATCAACGACATACCCTGAGATGGTAGCCGCAGCAAGGGGGAGTGTGACGACAAATAGCGATATCACGATTTTCAGGAATGCTTTCATTTTCTGTGCGCTAGATTATTACAATTTATTTGCATTCTAAAACACATTTAGATCACAGAGTCACACTGAGGGTTCCACAGAGTACCACAAAGGTTTTCTCTGGGGACCTTTGTGTTGAACTTTGCGAAACTCTGTGCCCTGGGTTGTTTTGATTTCTTTGCATTTTATAAACCGATTTTAGTTACAGAGTACCACAAAGGTTTTCTCCGTGAGACTTTGTACAGATCTCTGGGGGACTCTGCGTCCTGCTTTAATAATTTCCATCTGATTTTTCTGTGTCATCTGCCTGCCTTTACTTAAGGGAACCGCACCCCAATGGTCACTAATATCCCCGGCTCAAACCGGTCCGTCACTTCCGGCAGGATATTCAGGCTCTGGTACAAACCGATACCACCGTACAATCCCCTGTGATACTGCGGACTCCATTCGATATACTCTGAAAATCCCAGGTTAATCAAAAACAGATTGTACCAGTTCACATGATCGAATTTCTCCGGATTAAACTGGTTGAATCCCAGCCGGGTAATCCCGTCGAATACCAGTAACCAATCCCTGGACAGCCTGTGAGCAAACTGCAAGTCATTCCCGCCAATGGCAATGGATTCACGGTAAGACGATTTGCGATAATAGAGCCCCGGAACACCCCGGACATAATTGTCCATCTGATCTGCGGGGTAGTACAATGAGAGCCGGCCATCAATCGCATATCCGTCAGAGAAAAAGATCATTTTTGTCCACAATGAGAGCGTACGTTTATATTTTCTGAACACCGATGGTGAGTAAAAATGACCGGTCAACACGGCACTCTGTTGATCAAACAACCAGTGCTGCATCAATTGGGATAGAGTCTGAGCCGTTTTTTCTTTTCGCGAAGGTTTCCGTTTGAATTCCCACTGCCAGACGCTGAGTGTGTCTCCGGAATCACCAACCAAAACCGTTTCGGCATTCAACATCCATCCCTGCGAAAAAAACGGTTTGGAATCAAACCAGAGGTCCAGTTTGTCAATGTATAAGGTGCTGTTTGTGTTTGCTCCGGTTGTGGACAAAAAACGCCGGAATAATCCGGACAGGGAATCCGGGATCACCAGATACTGATCCACCGGGATAATCCAGTATTTGTCCACCTGGCGAATGCCCAGAATATTTCCGGGAACACCACGAAGATCCTGTACGTGTATCCCGGGAGACCGGCTATCAGTTGCTGTCGCAACTTCTACAGGAATTCGCAAAGTGTCAGAAATCAATTGACCAGGATCAATCAGTTGTGCTGTAAGGACTGGGGCCCAACTCATCAGGAAAATGAGCGTAAAAACCAAAAGATGTGAGAATGATCTTCTCTGAAAGTTAGCCCCTGTTTGCGGCATAAACTCTTTGTACCTCCGGTTAGAAACTCCCATTAATCTAGTCAATTCAGCAGTGAATGCAATGGGAAAGGATCATCATGCTGTCAGCAAACCGACTTGGTTTCACTGTAACAGATTCCAACACGATTAGAGTCAGATGCTGCTTGGCAAATACCCTATTTATTTCTATATTTCAATAATTATCGAAACTTAGAAAGAATAATCTATGACAGGTGAAATCATAGCGGAAATAGCCAAAGCTCTCTCTGAACCAAAGCGGGTGGATATTCTGGAATCCCTGCAACAGACCGCAGTGCAATGTGATGATTATCAGTGCTGCGATCTCTCCGAAAAATGTTGCAATGTCGGGGATTTGAGCAGCAAACTGGACCTCGCTATTTCCACAACGTCATATCATCTCCGGGAACTGCGCCGTGCCGGGCTGGTCAAAACCTCCAAACGTGGTACACAGGTGTTTGTGGAACTGGATTTCGGGACTTTCCATGATCTCGGGGAATATTTTATTTCATTTCTCGATATACTGAAAGCAAAACAGAAGGAATAATCATGTCGATTTCATTTAAAAACGGGTTTATATACGGTTTAATTGCCACCCTCTTGATGACCGTTATCATGTTACTGGGGACTGTCAGCGGGATTTCCCCGATGCCAGCACCAATACCGGTGGTACTGGTGAAAACGGTGTTTGGCGCGATGCCAAAACCGGTACTGATGATTCTGGGCTTCATCGCCCATTTTATCTATGGCGGAGTAGCTGGCGGAATCTTTGTCCTGTTCTTTAAAAAATCCTTTCAACGGAACGGATTTCTCTGGGGCGTGATCCTCTGGCTCATCATGCAGATTATCTTCCTGCCAATTCTTGGCTGGGGCCTGTTCGGGTCAGCCCTTACGCCGAAAATTGCCGTTGCAACGCTGATTCTGCATCTGATTTATGGCGGTACCCTGGGATACTATCTGGCAAAGAGGAACGTTCCTGCTTCCACGGCTGTCTGAAAAACTTTCACAGAATTACCGGTCTGAATACTCCACCTGGAATACGAAATCATCTTGTGTCCGGATCTCCCGGATAATCCGGAATATAAGATCGGTTTCCTGGCGACTCACTACCGCAACATGATAAAAGTGATTCCGGTACTTCAAAGGATTTTGACGTTTATTCACGAATTCCTGATGCTCCTGCAATCGCTTTTCAACCAGGGTGCGGGACAGGGTTGGTGCTGACTGAATGCGCTCTCTGATCACACGACTCAAACCGGGATCAATTTCATACCCGATACTGTTTCGTTCTGATATCACGGCAGCCAGCAATGTTGTTCCGGTCCCTAAAAACGGATCCAGAACAGTATCGCCTTTCACGGAAAACATATTAATCAGCCGATAGGCCAGTTCCAGGGGAAATGCACCACTGCGTTCCCGGGTTTTACCGGAAGACAGAAGCTGACCGGTCCCTTTGAGTCCCATCCAAATGTCGGAAAACCACTCGTTTCGTTCCTCCCAGAAGAAAGCACTTTCCCGGCGATTTTGCTTTTCTTCCCTGGATTTAAATAGCCGTTTCCCACCCTTGCGCAACACCAGAATGTGCTCATGTTCCAGGGTCACATACGCTCCGGGTGGGAGCATGCCCGATCCCATAAACTTGGTGGGACTGTTGGTCGGCTTGCGCCACAATATGTTCGGCAGATTCTGGAATCCCAAAGATACACAGTATTGCAGGATCCGGGAATGATTCGAATACATCTGAAATTTCTTATCTATGGTGCGTGTGGCATCCCCGGTATTGATACAAAGAATCCCTCCCGGAATCAGACAGCGATAACATTCCTCCCATACTTTATCCAGTTCCCGGTGCATGAGTTCAAGTGCATTATTTCCGTCATTATCTGCAAGCAATTCACTGATTTCCGGATTCATTTCAGCAAAGATTTCATCCCACATTTCGATCATAGGATATGGCGGAGAGGTGACAGTCAGATGTACGCTTTCATCCTTAATCGCAGACAAATTCCGCGCGTCACTGAATTGGATTTTGTGTATTGTGGAATGAATGTTCACGTATGTGTTAGTGTGTCAAAGTGTTTGAGTGTTAAGATGTTAAAGTAATTGTCTCTCTGAATTTTAATCATAATCAAACAATCTTTGCGACTCTGCGTAACAATTTATTTTTTCCTCTCGCAAAGGCGCGATGACGCTGAGTTTCTAAACACAGAATATCAGGGATTGCTATGTTGATTGTAAACACTCTCTTACCTCGGGTATCCCGGGCACTGTTTCAAATGCACTTTAACGCTTTTGTTTTTTCCTTTGCGGCATAGCGTTTCTGCGTGATTCTTTTTATCTCTCGCAAAGGCGCCAAGAAACAATTAGTTAAACCGAAGGACACAGCGTTTCACAAAGTCTTCACAGAACAGCACAGAGGTCCTTTGTAGTTTGTCTTTTTAACATTTTAAAACTTTTCTCTGTGTTCTCTGCGTCTCTGTGGCTATTCTTTTTCTTTGATCATTCTCAATTTAACATTTATCAAAGTTGAAGTCTAGCACAATCCCTCACCAATTTGCTTGCCAGAGATATTAAACTGACCTATTTTCACATTAATTATGAGAAAATTAGTCTTTTTAATAATGGGGCTTCTCCTGATTGCCGGATGCGAAAAGGGATTACAACCTCCTCCGGGATTTGAGGGAACCGTCACTTTACCCATCAATGCAGACGGGAAAGTTGAGTGGCCGGATTCACTCAACGGTGCAGTAGTCACATTTGCGGAGTTCAGCAGTGATCTGAGTCTGTCAAATTTAGCGAGTGCGTTAGTGGATTTCAGTCAACCGCTTGATACGACCCGGTCTTCCCAGAGTTATTTTTTACAGGCAAACTATCAACAGGGGTACATTGCCGGTGTTGTAGCAACCCGTATCCCGATCAGCAAGATTCTGGTACTTCCCAGGGATTCTATCGCACTCCATCCGGAATATTTTCAAATCATCGGATTTTATCATGACGAAACACTGGATCCGAATTTCCTGTTCCCCTATTCCGTATTTTCTCTTGGGAACCAACGGGTGAAACACGGGATCAATATCACTATCCCCAGTGACTATAATCCACTATGACAAAATCTTTAGGCATATTAATTATTTGTCTGGTAGCCGGATTGGTTAAACCGCTCTACAGCGCGGACTCAGCCACTATCTCCGGGACAGTAGTCGATACCAGTACAGGAATCCCTATTCCGGCGGCAAATGTGATGCTTCAGGGAACAGTGACCGGTACCTTTACGGATTCCAGGGGGTATTTTATCCTGACTAATCTGAATCCCGATAGATATATCCTGCAAATATCGGTTATTGGTTATGGTGAATATCTTGATACACTGGTAGTTAATCCCGGACAACATCGTTCATTATCAATTCAACTTGTACCGGTCGCGATACAGTCATCCCAGGTAGTGGTGACCGGAAGCAAGCGCACCGTGAGATTATCCGAATCACCGGTATCAATCGGAACGATCAGTTCTTCGGATGTCCGCTTACGGATGCCAACAACCCTGAACGAAATCCTGCCGTACCAATCCGGTGTGCAGATGGTTGGGGATCAGGTCAACATCCGTGGCAGCAGTGGTTATACCCGGGGCGCCGGAAGCCGTGTGCTGGTGTTAATCGATGGGGTCCCGCTGCTTTCGTCTGACAACGGTGGCATCTACTGGGATGCAGTTCCGATCCATAATATTGAGCGGGTGGAGATCCTGAAAGGTCCCGGCTCTGCCTTGTATGGGTCCAATGCACTGGGAGGCGTGATCAATATCATCACCGAACCAATTACCAAGGAATCCTATACTGCTGTGCATGCCCAGGGCGGATATTATATGCCACCATCAGCGGCTTCCTGGCAATGGCGAAACTCACCACTTTTTACCGGAAAATGGTCTGTGGAAAATGAGAGGCGCAGGGATAAACTGGGATACCGGATTGGGCTGGGTCAGCAATCTTCCCCGGGTTATATGCAAAACGGCTGGTACAGGCGATGGTTGCTGAACGGGAAGGTGACCTATGCCGTGACCCCGAATATTCACTGGACCTCCCGTCTGTTTCTGGTGAATGATCATCATGGAGTTTTTACCCAATGGAGAAGCGCCAATCAGCCCTTCAATTCTCCCGTGGAATCCCTGGGTGATTATATCAGGAATGATAAGTTCCAGTGGTCTGCGACATACGACAACGTAGTTTCTCCCCAGCTCTCGTATACCTGGCGCAGCATCTACTACCGGACTTCATTCAGAAATCACCAACACGATAATCGGGATTATTCGAAAGCCAATACCTTCTCTACCGAATGGCAAACCGACTATAAATATTCGAAATCCCATCTGCTGACCAGCGGGACCGAATTGGAAATCCAGCGGATTACCGCGGATCTCTGGGATAACCATTCTGGCTATACCCTGGCAGCGTATCTGCAGGATGAGTGGCGTCTCTCTGTTCGGTTCAGAATGACCACCGGAGTACGGTTGGATTACTCCAGAACTGCTGGATACTCCGGTTATTTTCAGATAAATCCCAAACTGGGGGTAAATTATCAGTTGTCCGATATCTGGAGCCTGCGTGGTTCTATCGGACGCGCTTTTCGCACACCGTCAATTGCCGAGCGATTTACTTCGACCCACCAAAATATTTTTGTGGTTGGTCCTAATCCCTCACTGCAACCTGAAACCAGTGTGGCCGCGGAAATCGGTACCCATTATGACTCTGGAAAAATCAATGGTGATGTGGCTGTATTTGTATCCAGATATCATAACCTGATTGAACCGCTGGTGACGGATTCGGCAACAATTGCCTTCCAGAATATTACTAATGCCCAGGTCAGTGGAATTGAGAGTCATATCGAATTTCAGATTCCGTATTTACCAGTACAGGAATCACTGAGTTATACTTTTCTTATCCCCAGGGATTTGACTGCGGACACCGTGTTGGCCTACCGGCACCAACATGTCTTTACCAGCCAGACAAAAGTCGCAGTTACCCAGCGGATTTTTCTCTCTTTGGAATATCAGTATCTCAGCAAGATCCAGCGCGTGCAACTCTTCCCAACGAATCCCACAACCGG